>Ga0265303_10000293_pt1 | contig 27396 bp, 26 predicted proteins | sample Helome_2_FD_192494 | JGI IMG/M metagenome (GOLD analysis project Ga0265303, IMG submission 192494) | Marine sediment microbial communities from subtidal zone of North Sea - Hel_20160317 (Illumina Assembly) | ecosystem: Environmental > Aquatic > Marine > Subtidal zone > Sediment ... | reverse complement strand
GACTTCATAACACTCTGGAACCTGCAGTATTTGGAATTCCGGTAATTATTGGACCTAATTATGCAGGGTTTAAGGAAGCAGAAGAATTAGTTAAGCTTAATGGCATCTTTCCTGTGCATAATAAAGTAGAGTTTACCAAATTGGCAGATAAACTGTTTCTGGATTCCCATTTCAGACTTACGGCTGGTAATATAAATGTTTCCTATATTAATAAAAACAAAGGGGCAAGCATCCAAGTAATGAATCATATCCGTACATTAATATAGCTATTCATTGCATTTCGGATGGAAAACCAAAATAGGATCATCCGCCTAATGGAGTAGTGGTTCATAGGAAAATCCCGTTAATAAAAAACTGGCATATCCTTTGTGATTAAACAGAAAATAAGACTGATGAAATTTGCCCCTTTTCATACCTTGTTGTTATGTCTTTTGTTTTGTGCTATTTCCTGCAAGGAGAGTGCAAAAGAAGTGAACGACCCCAATACAAAACAAAATACGACTATAGATTCTCTACCTTATAATGACATTAGGAAAGATAGGGATTTAAAATCAAAACCTGGCTCTACAAATCCGACCAAAGAACAGCTGGACCGCGCAATTGAAAAAAAGAAAAAAACAAGTATTTTAGATTCTTTGAAACCTAAGACTGCCTGACTTCTATTTCAGATGTATTTTCTCTTCCTTTTTTTTGCTAGATTTACGAAACTCAGCAAACCATGGACAAAAGGATTTTCAGAATTTCATTAACCGCCGCGCTGGCGGGTTTTTTATTTGGCTTTGATACCGTAGTAATAAGTGGTGCCAATTTGCCAATTAAAGAATTGTGGAACACTTCACCATGGTTCCATGGTACTTTCATAATGTCTATGGCTTTATGGGGCACGGTTGTAGGTTCACTTTTTGGAGGCATCCCCTGCGACCTTTTTGGTCGAAAGAAAACCTTATTCTGGATTGGTGTTTTATATTTTGTCTCTGCCATGGGATCTGCTTTGGCTGTTGATCCCTATATGTTTTCTTTCTTCAGATTTATTGGTGGTCTCGGGGTAGGCGCTTCCTCTGTCGCAGCTCCAATTTATATTTCAGAGATTTCATCATCTAAAAACCGAGGACAGTTGGTTGCTTTATATCAATTTAATATTGTCTTTGGAATTTTTATTGCTTTTATTTCTAATTATTTATTTAAAGGTTTTGATGGAGCTAATGATTGGCGTTGGATGCTTGGAGTAGAGGCTGTTCCTGCTTTAATATACAGTTTAATGGTTCTAAAAATACCTAACAGCCCACGCTGGTTGGTGATAAAAAAACAGGATGATGTGGGCGCATTAAAAGTATTGGAATATCTTTCAAACAAAGAACATGCCCAGGTAAAACTCGTAGAAATAAAGAATTCTTTTAATGCTTCAGAAAAAAAAGAAAAATTATTTACTGGCAAGTACAAAAAGCCGCTTATTCTCGCTTTTTTACTTGCATTCTTTAATCAGTTATCCGGAATTAATTTTGTTCTTTACTACGCGCCGGAGATTTTAGAAAGAGCAGGTTTGGCTGCCAGTGAATCTTTATTCAGTTCTATTTCCATAGGAGTTGTCAATTTAATTTTTACCCTTGTAGGGATAAGATTAATTGATAAAGTGGGAAGAAGAGAATTGATGAAAATTGGGTCTGTGGGTTATATCATTAGTCTCGCAATGGTTGGCTGGTGTTTTTATAGCGGAGCCAGTTCTACAATTCTTCTTGTCTTCATTCTGGTTTTTATCGCCTCACACGCCATTGGACAAGGGGCTGTCATATGGGTTTTTATTTCCGAGATTTTTCCAAATAAAGTCAGAGCATTTGGCCAATCATGGGGTACCGGCACACATTGGGTCTTTGCGGCATTAATCACTCTCCTTACTCCCATATTCCTCGATGCCAATGATGGTATCTTTAAGGACAACCCATGGCCAATCTTTCTGTTTTTTGCATTTATGATGGTACTACAATTGTTATTTGTATTATTCATGATGCCTGAAACCAAGGGAATTTCACTTGAAGAACTAGGAAAAAAATTAAGTCCGGATAAAAAATCGTGAAGAAAGTAAAATACCTTTTATCGAAAATTCAGGTATTACATCTCAAAAAGGTCCATTCTGATTGACTTTTAGTCGAAATATGGCATTCCAAATGTAATTTTATTGTCATAAATATGTACATTGTAGGAAATTATATGAATTATGGAAGATGAATTATCTTTTGGCACAAAGCTCCTTAACGGGTTCCTTAGCATAATGGTAGTGGTTTTGGTCTTAATTCTGGCCGCTGTTGTGATTGGCCTTATTTTGGCAGGTTTAGGCTTCTTTTAGGCAAGGCACAAATCCAATATTCCCTATTCTTACCCGATAATATTTGCTTATAACTTAAATATCCTACTTTTCTCATTTTGAATGAATTCACATTCAATCAATCGTTGACTAACTTTAGATTGAAAAAATTAGTGTTCCTAATAAGTCTGGTGATATTAGTTTCTTGAAAGCCTTTAGGAATATAAATTTCCACATATATTCTTATCAATTCATTGCCATAATTAAATACTCCTGATTATAACAATCTACTTATGTATATTGCAAATAGAAACTTTAAACGGGATTTAATGCGCTTTCGCACGCTGGTATATTTTCTATTAATAATATCCTGGCTATTTGGTTGTGAAAATTTAGAGAAAACCAGGACAATTAAATTGGCCCATGGCCTTGATGTAAAACACTCTGTTCATCTTGCTCTGGTTGAAATGGGAGTTGATTTAGAAAAACTCTCAGGGGGAAAGCTCCAGCTCGAAATTTATCCAAGTCAGCAGCTTGGAACAGAACGTCAATGTTTGGAACTTTTACAAATTGGAAGTCTTGACATGACTAAAGTTTCCGTTGGCGTTTTGGAAAATTTTGCGCCAAAAATGAAAGTTTTAGGACTTCCTTTTCTATTCAGAGACAGACAACATTCATTTAATGTTTTAGACGGACCTATAGGCAAGATGCTTCTTAAAAACGGGGAAAAATATTGGCTTAAAGGTTTAGGTTATTACGACGCCGGTAGCAGGAGTTTTTATACAATAAACAAACCAATAAATTCTCCAAAGGATCTTGAAGGCCTTAAAATAAGGGTAATGGAGAGTGTTACGTCTATGGATATGGTGACGAGTCTGGGAGGCTCACCTACCCCTATATCGTGGGGCGAATTGTACACTGCTTTACAACAAGGGGTTGTAGACGGGGCAGAGAACAATCCCCCTAGTTTTTATCTTTCACGCCATTATGAAGTGTGTAAATACTATTCGTTGGATGAACATACCGTTATGCCCGATGTACTTCTTGCGGGCACTCATTTATGGAAAAAGCTTTCAACGGAAGAACAGGGATGGCTGACAAAAGCGATAGAGAATTCTATTAGCTACCAACGAAAATTATGGATGGAGTCTGAAGAAGAAGCGCTTAATGCAGTTAAGCAGGCAGGGGTTCAAATAATAAGACCGGACAAAACGCTGTTTTCTGAAAAATCCGCAGATATTTACGCACAATATAAAGACCAGGAAGACTTATATAAAATAATACAAGATATTCAAGAAACGCAATAAAATGCAATTAAGGAATACGATCGACAAGGTTTTGGCCAACTTATTAATAATTATAATGAGTATTATGGTTATTAATGTTTTATGGCAGGTATTTAGCAGATATTTGTTAGGAGCGCCCAGTTCCTTTACCGATGAACTCGCCAGATACTTGATGATATGGGTAGGAATACTGGGAGCTGCCTATGTTTCGGGCCGTAACAAGCATGTTGCCATATACGTTCTTCCATCGCGATTAAATACTAAAACTCAAAAAAAGTTAAGACTTATCGTCCGTGTTTTAATTATTCTATTTTGTCTGTTTGCCCTAGTTATTGGCGGTTCCAGATTGGTCTATATCACCTATGTTTTAGAACAATATTCACCGGCATTACAGTTGCCCTTGTCTGCAGTTTACATCATTATTCCAATTAGTGGTATACTCATCATTTATTATAAGATTTCCGATATTTTAAAACAATAGTGTTTATGGAATATATTCCTATACTTGTTTTGGTGATCAGCTTTATATGCTTATTGGCAATTGGTACTCCTGTGGCCTGGAGTATAACAATATCCGCATTGCTTACCATGTTAGTGAGTATTCCCGCATTACCAGCATTTACAACAGTCTCTCAACGCATTGGCACAGGATTAGACAGTTTTGCACTCCTCGCTATTCCATTTTTTATACTCTCGGGCGAGTTAATGAACAAAGGAGGTATTGCGCACAGGTTGATTGCTTTTGCAAAAACATTAGTTGGGGCCCTTCCCGGTGGACTTGCTCTTATTAATATTATTTCAGCAATGCTTATGGGCGCTATTGCCGGTTCTGCCATGGCATCAGCATCTGCCATGGGCAGTATATTAGGCCCTGAAATGGAGAAAGAAGGATACTCAAAAGAATTTGGTGCTGCGGTAAACATTACTTCGGCAACCACCGGACTCCTTATTCCTCCCAGCAATGTGTTGATAGTATATTCCCTGGCTAGTGGTGGTGCATCTATAGCCGCCTTATTTTTAGCCGGCTATATTCCCGGAATACTTACTGGTTTGTTGTTAATGCTGGTAGCTTATATTTGGGCAAAGAAAAAGGGGTATAAGGTTGGCCAGCGAAGTACATTCAGGAATATTACAAAAACTTTTATCGTTGCCGTACCGAGTTTATTTATGTTGGTAGTAGTAATCGGAGGTATTGTTACAGGGATATTTACTGCTACAGAAGCATCGGCTATAGCGGTCCTCTACAGCCTTATCCTTGGTTTTATTTACAAGGAAATTACCTTTGAGAAGCTGCCCCAAATTTTATTGGATTCATGTTCCACAACGGCCATTGTGATGCTTCTAATAGGGGCATCAATGAGTATGTCATGGGCATTGTCTTATGAAAATATACCTCAGGATATCAGTACAGGTTTGTTGAGTATTAGTGATAATAAGATTATAATATTACTTATCATAAACCTTCTGCTTCTGTTCGTTGGAATATTTATGGATATGACTCCCGCCGTCCTTATTTTCACCCCAATATTTTTACCGGTAGTCATGAAGCTTGGACTAGATCCGGTCCATTTTGGTATCATCATGATATTAAATCTCTGTATAGGAGTATGCACGCCGCCTGTAGGGTCTGTGTTATTTGTAGGCGTAGGAATCGCCAATACCACTATCGAAAAAGTAATAAAACCCCTCCTGCCCTTATTTGTGGTAATGATTATTACTCTGTTCCTGATCACCTATTTCCCTCAATTAAGCCTTTGGTTACCAGGTTTGTTTGATTTGTAATGTAAGGAATTATTGTGTTTCCAAAAATAAAAAGCCAATTCTAAAACTTCAGCTAAAAATTAGAATTGAATATTTTATTGATCACAACCTGAATGTATACCGCACTTTTAACACAATCTGTTCATTTTGGAGGGTCCATCGGTCTGTCATATCATTGAATGTATTGTAATTAAACACAAGAAAAACTTCTCCTAAGGGAGAAAATATCCAGTGAATACGTCCATTCACCCCTAAAATCCTGCTATCTGTATCATATTGTGTATAAGCATTTAATTGCAAATCAGAGGTAACGTTAAATCGCACACGCATACCCACCAGGGTCTGGTTAAAATCTCCCCAGGGCAATCGACCAATATTCCGGACCCCATTAAATTCAAATCCCAGCAATGAACTGGGATTCCAGTTCAATTCCAATTCCAGTTCATCTAACGTCCCGTCATAAAAAGAACCAAACCACCAACTTGCCTGACCATTTAGGCGTCTTTTAGCAGCAAATTGAGCTTCCAGTCGGTATCTCATAAAGTGGTATTTACCTACAGGGATAGTAACATTATCAGCTATATCAAAGGGTTCCGTGATATTTTCACCTGCCGGTCTTACATTCATTTCTATTCGGTCACCACTTTCCAATCGCCAGTGAACAGGTGCCATAAAAACACTATAGGATTGCCATTCTGCATTAATACTCTTTATATAGGTAGCAAAAAGCTCATTAAACATTTGTCTAACAAAAGGCCAATCGGGCCTTGGGGCATAAACAGCGCCTAATCTTGAATAATGAACTCCCAGACGGGGAACAAATCCTAGGGAGGGATCAAAATCTTCCCCTATATAGGAATACGTTAAAGATAAATCCCATTTGTCATTGGGGTAATCTAATTTAAGCCCAAAAGCAGATCTATCACGCAATAAATCTTCTCTGTCTGCATACAAGGCCCATGCACCGGCAATAAAATTCTTATTTCCGTTAAATCGGGTAGTCTGATAGGTAAAATCAAGCCCTGACATAAAGCTGCCATCACGCCCTAAAGGATCTCCCACGGATCCAATAAATCCCACCGAACTTTCTTTAAAAACATTCTGGCGTATGCGTATTACTCCCATAGAGGTAGCATCATATGATGTACCCTCCGAATCAAAGGAGTTGGTCCGCACGCCTAACCCACCGAAAGCTGTATTTCCAATCCTCCCGTTAATCTTAGCTCCTGCAATTATGGGTACTTGTTCATTATCTACAAGCCCTATTGTCCTACTGAAAAATGGAAGAACAGTATTGTTTCCTGTTCCGAAACCAAATTCAAATATATCGGACCCTTCCAGAAAAAAGGCTCGTTTTTCTGGAAAAAACAAAGGGAAGCGTGTCAAATTTGTTTGCCTTGTATCAACTTCCGTTTCGGCAAAATCAGTATTCACCGTTATGGTTGCCAATACGTTTGGACCTATCCGCTGACTAGCGTCCAGACTAGGTTCCAGATCAAAAATTGTCGCCGCATCAGCTCCTTCTTTATTCAATGAACTTACTAATGAAGGTCTAATACTTAAACCCCATCCGTAATTGAAAGAAGGTAAATTTGATAAAAGACCGGCCCTGCTGGTCTGCCCAAAAAACTGATCGCGCTGTACATTTGCCCAACGGATCGTTTCCTGATTTCTTTGTATGCGCCGTTCTACATTAAATCCCCATTCTGTTAAACTTTTTTTGAAATAGATGCTTTGAATGGGCAATCGTATCTCTGCAATCCAGCCGTTTTCATCAATAGAAACACGGGCTTCCCAAATGGTGTCCCAGTCTTTGTTTTCAGATTCACCCCTGTTGGAAACCAAAGCGTCATAGCGGGCAGCATTAGCGTTTACAGCTAAAATATACCCCGATTGTCCGTCCTTAAATGGATCGAGCACGACCTTAATATGGTCTTCATTGGAAATGTCTGTATCTCTTAGTTTAGAAAACCTGACAATTTTTTCCGGATTAGAATCTTTACATTCTATGCCAATTATAATTGCCTTTTCGTTTACTAAAACCCGGACAAAAGTAGGTTCCGAAGGCGTTCCCTTTTCTGCAGGTTCTGTAGTAAGGAAGGAATCCAAAACCTGAGCATTTTGCCAATCCTCTTCAATTAGGATACCATCTATTGTAATTTCACCAGTAAAGCTGCCCGCCTGAAGTGTGGGACGTTCAATAGTCTGGCTCCAGACCGTAGAATAGTAGATAAATAATAATCCGAATAAAAGGCAGGATCTTTTAACTAAAACCACTGGAGGTAATTTAATTAGAATAAAGATACAGGTATTGAATCGGAATTTCACGTGGAAAGATATTCTATGGGGTTTAGTTTACAACAAAATTTCCTGAGTTGTATAATAATCTTATCTGCCAGAAGAAAAACAAGGTTTTTTCTTTTTTTGCTAATATAACTTTTAAGTCTGCATGGTCACCTTTGGTTTTTACAATATGTATAATTTCTGGTTTAGCATCACTGAACATTGATTTTGCAAACATTCACTTTCCACCAAGATAATTTTCAGCTTTTTAAAACAAAAAGAACTTCTCGTTTAAGAGAAGTCTTTAGTCTGTACAGGCGGAGAGACTTCCCGCCATGGGCGGGATAAACTTCTCCCCTCTCCACTTTTCATAAAAAAAACCCATCCAATAATGGATGGGCCTTTACTTCGTACAGGCGGAGAGACTTCCCGCCATGGGCGGGATAAACTTCTCCCCTCTCCACTTTTCATAAAAAAAACCCATCCAATAATGGATGGGCCTTTACTTCGTACAGGCGGAGAGACTCGAACTCTCACACCTTTCGGCACTAGATCCTAAGTCTAGCGTGTCTACCAATTCCACCACGCCTGCATTTCCCATCCCGACATCTTTCGGTATTATGGGGTTGCAAATATAAAGCAAAATTTCAATTTAAAAATAATCGAAGTTTAAAATTATCAACCTTCTTTTCGTAAATTTAATCATTATTCAAAATTTTGATAATGCAAAACATAAAGGCTTACCTGGAACAACACAAGGAACGATTTATTAATGAGCTTATACAGCTTCTGAAAATGCCATCTGTTAGTGCAGATTCTGCTTATTCACAAGATGTAATGAATACTGCAGAGGTTTTTGCCACTTCTTTAAAAGATGCCGGTTGTGATGTTGTTGAGATTTGTGAAACTCAGGGATATCCTATCGTTTATGGAGAAAAAACAATTGATAAGAATCTACCAACGGTTCTGGTATATGGCCATTATGACGTACAACCCCCAGATCCATTAGATCTATGGGATTCCCCACCTTTTGACCCGGTTATTAAAAAAACGGAACTGCACCCTGATGGTGCTATTTATGCCCGTGGAGCCTCTGATGATAAGGGACAGGTATATATGCATGTAAAAGCGCTTGAATTTATGGTTGCAAACAACGAGCTTCCCTGTAACGTAAAATTTATGATTGAGGGGGAAGAAGAAGTAGGAAGCGAAAGCTTGTCGGACTTTGTTAAAGAGCATCATGCAAAACTGGAAAATGATATCATATTAATTTCAGATACCGGAATGATCGCTAATGATGTTCCTTCAATAACGACAGGTCTTAGAGGATTGAGTTATGTGGAAGTGGAAGTAACGGGACCAAACAGGGATTTACATTCGGGATTGTATGGAGGAGCAGTTGCCAATCCAATCAACATCCTAACAAAAATGATTGCCTCTTTGCATGATGAAAATAACCATATTACAATACCGGGATTTTATGATAAGGTAGAAGAGCTTTCCCGGGAGGAGCGCAACGCCATGGAAAAAGCACCTTTTAACCTGGAGGCATATAAATCGGCGCTGGACATTGATGATGTTTATGGTGAATCTTCTTATACCACAAATGAAAGGAATTCCATCAGGCCTACCCTTGATGTAAACGGTATCTGGGGTGGTTATACGGGAGAAGGTGCAAAAACTGTTATTGCCAGCAAGGCGTATGCCAAAATCTCTATGCGGCTCGTACCACATCAGGACTGGCATGAGATTACACAACTTTTTAAAACCCATTTTGAAAATATTGCCCCTGCCGGAGTTAAGGTGAAAGTAACTCCACACCATGGTGGCGAAAGTTATGTAACGCCAATAGACAGTATAGGTTACCAGGCAGCCAGTAAGGCTTATGAGACAACATTTGGAAAAGTACCGGTACCCAAGAGAAACGGGGGTAGCATCCCCATTGTTCCGCTATTTGAAAAGGAGTTAGGAACTAAGTCCATCTTAATGGGTTTTGGACTGGACAGTAATGCCATTCATTCTCCGAATGAGCATTTTGGGGTATGGAATTTTTTAAAAGGAATTGAAACGATACCTTATTTCTATAAATACTATACGGAACTTCTTTCTAAGAAAATTCTGATTTGAGAAACAGCTCAAATTGTTCAAAAATGTTGAGGGAAAATTCCTTTAATTCATAAAACCTTCTTAATGAGACATTTTTATTTCGATTTAGTGTAACAAATCTATGCAAATTGCGTTCTAACCATTAGAATCAAAAACGAACACTATAATGATACGACGCTTTTTTATCCTCTGTTCCGGAGCGGACACCTACATTCTTGAATCCTGTTCTTCAGGAGAACAAAACAAATACGCAGGCATAGGAGCCACTGTTTTTTTTACCGCCGTAATGGCATTTATTGCAGGTAGTTACGCGCTTTATACCGTATTTGACAACGTTTACACCGCCATCTTTTTTGGCCTTATCTGGGGCCTTTTAATTTTTAACCTGGACCGGTTTATTGTCTCCACTATTAAAAAAAGAGACAGTATTAAAAGTGAGTTTTTACAGGCTACCCCCAGGATAATTCTGGCAGTCATTATTGCCGTGGTAATCTCCAAGCCTTTGGAAATGAAAATTTTCGAAAAGGAAATCAACCAGGTTTTATTGGAACAAAAAAACGAACTCACCCTGGCAAATAAAGCACAGATTGCTCAGCAATACACTCCGGTGGTTGCCAGTCTGAATGAAGATATTGCCGCCCTTAAGAATGAAATAAATATAAAAGAAGCTGAGACTAACGCCCTCTACGACACTTATATTTCAGAGGCTGAAGGAAGAGCCGGAACTATGCTTTTGGGCAAAGGACCGGTGTATAAAGAAAAACGAGAAAAGCACGATGCCGCTTTATTGGAGTTAAGACAGTTAAAGGAAGCAAATGCAATTAAGATTGCGGATAAAGAATCTCAGATCACGGATTTAAATATTGAATATTCTCAGGCAGTTACTGATTCTCAACCTATTATTGACGGATTTGATGGTCTTATGGCCCGCATAAATGCACTGGGAGAGTTGCCATGGTTTCCATCCTTCTTTATTTTCCTATTATTCCTTGCTATAGAAACATCACCTATAATAGTAAAACTTCTGGCACCTAAAGGGCCATATGACCTTAAGTTGGAAGATGAGGAAAGCGCCGTAGAGACCTGGGTGATGCAAAAAGTATTGCAACGTCAAAAAATCCTGGCCACAGACACTTCGCTGAATGAAAAAATATATGGGGAAATAGCAGAAGAGGAAGCTGTGTACGCCTATAAGAAACAGAAAGCAGAAGAATTGCTACGTCTGCAGGCAGATACTTTTCATGATCTTCAGATAAAAAGTTTATAATAAATATTAACCAATAATAAGATTTAGGAAATCCGGGATTAGTTGCCCCAGATTCTCGCCCATAATTCTAATAAAACGTTTTGTGCGTCTTCTTTGAATTTTGGGGTTTCTTCAACTATGACCTCATTTTTTAGTTTAAGCAACTTATAACTAAAAGCAAATTTTGGATCAATGGGATTGAGGCTTATCAAACCAAAACGAAGATCATTAAAAAGTAAGTTTTGCTCCTTGTAAGAAATAGTATACCAGCCTTCTGCTATTTTAATGAGACGATGAATTTTGTCCTCGCCAGCAAGTTCTCCCAATAGGGCATGGTTTTTGGCATAGGCCCTGAAAACAATTGGTTTAGTATCAAATAATGAGTACTCTCCTATTAAATATTCTTTCCCCGCATCCACATTGGCGGTCCATAAAATGGAATTAAAAGGCGTAGGCCGGGTCTCTATCTGCTCATAAACAATCTCCTGATTCTCCAAATTGTCTGTAAATTTCTTATAGGTAATACCCTTCAATATTATAGTTACTGACAGATAAGCTGTGCTAACCATAAGGCCTATTCTGTTATATTTTCTTCTGGCCGGTGACAGCCTGTGATGTCTCATAGTCAGAATCAGGAAAAACAGAAAAGGAAACGTATATAATGGATCTATTACAAAAATATTCTGAAAAGCCAAGCGCAGGTCAAAAGGCCAAAAAAGTTGTGTGCCCCAGGTGGTAAAGGAATCCAAAATAGGATGGGTAAACAAACCCCAGAACATAAGTTTGGACCATTCCTGCCAGCTTGCCTCGGAATTTTTTTCAATTTTGGATATCAGCCATCCAAAAATAGGCGCAAAAAGAAGGCTGAATAGGATAGAATGACTAAACCCCCTGTGCCATTCTGTATAGGTAACCGTGTCTACAAAATAGCGACTTAAGACATCAAGATCGGGTATTGTACCAGCTATTGCACCATAGAGCATAGCCTTATTTCCCACCTTTTTACCAAGTACCACCTCTCCAACTGAGGCCCCTAAAACTATTTGCGTTAATGAATCCATATATTATTCAACTATCTTCATTTTCTTCAACAAAAATGAAGCATTCATGTTTTGACAAATCCCTTTTTTGAACTTATAGTCAAAATGCAATTCATCATTTACAATGGCAGCATCAAAATAGTAGTTATCAACCTTCTCCAGACTTTTAGCTACCTCGCAAAGACTTAAATCATGAGTCGCAATCAGACCGGTTGAATTGGAACTGACTAACTTTTCGATAAATTTTTTAGACCCAATTGCTTTGTCGGTGCTGTTAGTTCCTTTTAGGATTTCATCCAGCACAATAAAGTATTCATCTTCCTTAATGTTATCAATAATAAACTTTAAGCGTTTAAGTTCAGAAAAAAAGTAGGATTCATGTTCTGTTAAAGAATCTACAGTGCGCATACTGGTGATCAGTTTTATGGGTTGGTATCGCAATGAGGTAGCACATACCGGTAAGCCCATATTGCCCATAACAATCTGAAGGGAGATAGTGCGCAGGAATGTACTCTTACCGGCCATATTAGCGCCGGTAATTACAAAGAATTCTTCCCTGCAAATTTTAAAATTATTTGTTACCCCTTCCGATGGGTCCAGCATGGGATGTGAGACATTTACGGCCTCGATGATAAGATTATTTTTTGATATTTCTGGAAAAGTATAATCGGGGTGATTAAATGCAAAATTACCCAGGCTATTGTAAGCATCAAAAAAAGCGATTGTATTGAGCCATTGTCCAACCTGGTAACCATGAACACCGATCCATTTTTCTATAGCATAGCCATACCTTAAATCCCATAACAAAAACCCATTTGCCACAATACCAAAAAGCATATTATTCCTCTGGTCAAAGGCATTTAGCATCCGGGAGAATTGTTTTAAAACTTGCGAAACCTTAACCCCTTCTTCCAGAATATTGTCCTTTTCATTATTCAAATATCCGGATTGGAATTCTATATTCTCCAAAAGTAAAATCAGTTTTTGATATTGTTGAAAACTGCTCTGTGCTTTAGATATTTTCTGGGATAACACATTTATCCTGCGCAAATATCTCCCAACAATACCCAGTCCAATGAAAAACCACAACAGCAACCCCCATCCCGAAACATAATTAAAGTAATAGAGCCCGATAACTGCCAGTGAGAAAATCGAAAACACAGTGGGTAGCCATTTCATCAGACTAGGAACGAATGGCTGATACATTTTTAGCCAGCTTTTTAAACTAGCCGACGAGATTTCCGTTTTTATTAATCTGGCAACAGCCGAAAATTCCTGTCTCCATTCCGCTAATAAGCCCAATTCTTTAATAGCATCTTGTTTTTCTATGACCTTTTCAATGCTGTTTTCAGTTAACAAGTCTGCCAGAGTTTTGCTGCCTTCGGCCAGGGATGTCCGGTTGCAATATTGGTAAAAAGAACCCTTGCCGAAAAGATCTATATCCTGACTATAAAAATGTCCACGGTCCGTGAATTCATTTCCATCCGGGAGCTGATAAAATTTCCGACCCAATACCTGCAACTCCGTTTCATTAATGGAGATCAAGGCCAGCAATTTATTTTTTTTGTAATTCAGGTCGGTATGCCTCGTAACTAAGAAAAGGAATAGTATTGCCGCAAAAAGAAAAATTATAAGGATGTAATTTGAGTTGTCATAAAATAAATATATCCCTAAAATTGCAAGGACAAAAACTGTTAGCCTAATCATACTGGAGACCCATAATTGCCGTTTCACCTTAACAAGCTGCTTACTCAATTTGTCTTTTCTTTCTTTGTAGAACGTGATGGGATTAAGCATATAAACTAGCTCTTTGAATTGAGGTGGTAAAGATATGGTATTCTAAAAGGGATATAAAGATTAAATCATACCCTCGAGCGTGGCTTTTTGTTTTTTTGTTAGCTTAGAAACTACCAATTCATAGGAATGATTCAGAAGTTCTGATATTAGATTTGCCGGTAACTGTTCCAGAAACAATGTGTTCCAATGCACTTTACTCATATGATAGCCAGGTGTAATAATTCCGTTATAGGCTTCCCGCAGCTCAATGGCCCTTTCCGGGTCACATTTTAAATTTACCTGAGATGGAATCCTTTCAAGCGGGGCAATAGTAAAAATTTTACCCATTACCTTGAATACCAGAGTTTCTGCATCAAAAGGGAATTCTTCTGTAACACCTTTTTTTCGCAAACAAAGCTCTCTGAATTCTTCAATGTTCATTTATCCAAAGTTCAGCTAAAAAATAATACTATACAGATCTGGTGTCGGCCGTGAAACTTATAGTTTGATTCCTTCAGAATCATATACAATCACTTTATTCCAAAGGCTTTGTGCCTCATCAATAAATTCTTGATGTGCCTTTTCTGTTTGGTACTTCTCCTGAGATTTGGCATTTTTGAAACTTACAATTAAACAGAAGGTAAATGAGTCGTCTACCACATCGCGCGTCGCCTTTGGGGGCTTACCAAAATACTGGGTTTTTGCATGTTTCGACTTTTTCATAAACTTTTTTAATGCCTTTTCAAATTTCTTTAGGTCATCTGAACTATCCGGGTTATTAAGCCAGAATAAAACCGTGTGGACAAAACCAGGATCTAATTCTTTTATATGCTTATCTGCTGCTTGACTAAAGGTGGTAAATGAGATCAATAAAAGTGTTATAATACATAGCGTTTTTTTCATTTGAGTATGATTTAAAGTTATTATTCTATTCTTCAATAAAAGGTTTTTTATTATCGCTTAATTCCAAAGTCGAGTAATCTAATTTCCACCCGATGGTTTCAACAATTTTCTCGATCAATAAAACAGCTTCCAAAGCTTCCCGCCGAGCTGTATCCATGAGCCCGCTTTCAGGAATTTTCTCCATGACATGTTTTTTAGCCTCCTGGTTTAGGGCCGTCAAATCTTTTGGAGTAAATGAATTGAAAAGCCCATTTTTTATATCGTAAAATTCAAGCTCCGGTTGAATTGAAAGCACTTCCGGCTGAGGAAAGTTAGTAAGAATTATTTTCTTTTTATCCGTATCAGCGTGCATTAATACTTTTTTAAGATCGTAACCTATTTGAGCTTTTGCATTAATTACTATCAGGGCCTTTTTCTTGCTGCTAAGCAAGCTCATAAAGTGTTCCCGGGTATTTTCATATTTGTATATCTCTGCAAAATCACCTTCAACAGATATCAATTTACAAACGCTTTTTATCTTTTCTAATATTATTGTAGATTGATGCTCTGTAAGTTCTTTGCTCCTCTTTATGCGAAATAAGGAGTACATCCAATACATTAAGATTGCTCCTAGTATTAATCCAAAAAAAAGTTCAAAAATACTATCCATAGTTCTTCCCCACTTATACTAAATACGTATACTTAAATCCTTTCTCATATTTTAAATCATATTCGAAAGCTCTATCCATAGAGGAATGAGAAAATGATATTATCCGGATTCCTTATAACAAAGAAAGTGAAAAATATGCTCTTAAATATAATAACCATCACCAAACCTTTATGATGAAAGATATTATATGAAACAGCTTTAATTTTATTTCCTGAAATATATCCCAACATTCCAATATCCGGGGCCAATAAAAAAACAAAAAATCACAACCAGGAAAAAGCCAGGAAGGTAAAAAGATAGAATCCAAATCCTAACATTGCCCATTCCTCTAACTTGATAAGAGTTTTCAAGACACTATAGGTTTAAATAAGACCGGTCTGCTTGGCGTAGCATCATTTTCAAATGGGGCCAGTTGCAAATTCAAAATATAAGTACCGTCCTTAATAGAATTATTTACATAAATAAATTCTGTAATAGTTGCCTTGGTTCTCAAATTGCCTTCAACTTGCCAGAAAGCCCTATGGCCCAGAAGGGCACCATTGTCTTTTTCTTTGTCTATCGAAGGGAGGTCTATGAGCAAGTGATTTACTCCCCTATCCACTAAATATTGAGCTGCTTCTTCTAATAAATAAGGCGGATTTGTATCGGAATATTTCCTTGATAATTTTTCTTGAAGATTAGGTAAGGTTCTGATGATGAGCGCTTCGCATTTTTTATTTCCAATCACATATTGAATTTGCTTCCTGGAGACTACCAAATCATTCTGATATTTTTCCGGGGCGATGGTGACCACCTCAGCTAGGAAAAAATAGTCTGACAATTGTTTATTTATGGAATAGCTCTCTTCTGTGATATGTCCTATACATTCTGTATGAGTCCCATGTGCGTGGGGATTAAAACTGATATCGTTAAAATTGGTGGATGCTCCTTCAGATACTTTCCCAATAAAACCTTCTTTCCTATGAGGTTCTATTTTAGGTGAATCCAGATTCCAGGCTCTTACATTGGATTCATTACCCCTTAATGGAATCGAAATATCCAGAGGCTTGGACAAATCTATCCTGTATTCCTTGATATTATGTTTTATTAGTGCGAGCATGGCTTCTAATCAAAATTCTTATTTCAATTTAATCATAAATAAATCACTTGCAATCCCATCACATAAAAACTTTCCTTTTTTAGTAACACATAACTTGTCGCCATCAGTAAAGAGCAATTCTTCTTTTATATGTTTATCTGATTGCTGCAATAGGTATTCATAATACGAATTACCAAATTCTTTTTGAATTTTGTAAAGTGAAATCCCCCAAATTGTTCGCAGGCCAGTCATCACATATTCATTATATCTGTCTATTTTGGTAAGTGTTTCTTCCTCTAATGGGAGGAGCTTCTGACTAATCGACTTTATATATTTTGAATTATTATTGATATTCCAGCCTCTTTTAATCCCATTATATGAATGTGCAGAAGGACCTATCCCCATATACTTTTTCCCCTGCCAATATGCAGTGTTGTTCTTTGAAAAATAGCCTTTTTTTCCAAAATTGGAAATTTCATAATTAACGTATCCTTCACGCTCTAAAAGATCGAGCAGTATATAAAACTGCTGTTGCGTTATTTCATCATCAACATCCGGAATTACCCCCTTTTCTATAAAAGCCTTTAATGCCGTTTTGGGTTCCACGGTCAATGCGTAGCTTGAGATATGAGGCAAACTATAAGATAATGCTTTGGCAATATTCTCCACCCATTGTGCATTCGTCATCCCGGGTATCCCGTAGATAAGGTCAATAGAAATATTATCAAAATGTTTTTTGGCTTCACTAAGACAGAGCTCTGCTTCATTCGCATTATGAGCCCTGTTCATTAATTCTAAATCCTGATCAAAAAAGGATTGTATGCCAATACTTAATCTGTTGATAGACGAATCCCTGAGTTCTTTAATTTTGGTTACCGACAAATCATCAGGATTGGCTTCCAATGTAATTTCAGGCGCTTCAATCACCTTATAGTTCCTGTAAACTGCATCCACCAAGTGCTGAATTTCGGCTATTTGCAATACAGATGGAGTTCCGCCACCAAAATATATGGTTCCTATCTCCTCTTTCTTAAACGCCTCCTTTCTCAGTATCAACTCCTGCTCCAGCGCCAAAATCAACTGGTTTTTTTTAGCCAGGTTAGTGGAAAAGTGAAAGTCACAATAATAACAGGCCTGTTTGCAAAATGGAATGTGTATGTAGATGCCAGCCATTAGCTATTTTGAAAAAAAACTATAAGGTAAGACAACCCATAACTTATAGCTACATAGGCAAAAAAGGAGAGTATAAATACCAGAATAGATTTTAGAATTGTGACTGTTTTTTTTGTTTGTATAAAGGACACCATTGCATATATAAAATATACAAACATTACCAGCATGCCTAAGGGCTGCAATTCTTTTTTCACCCAAACTACCAAAAACATGTTTAGGGTAGTGAATAAGGTATACATGCCGGTTAAATAAAATGATACAGCCAAAAATTCAGCAAGGCTATATTTTTTATAAAAGAATAGTTTAGAAAATAAGGCCAGTGTAAACGCAAAAACAAAGAGTAGTTTATTTATGTTAAATAACATAAAATCACGTGCCTTGGTTAAAAGTTGACTAACCTGAGTGTCTTCAACTACAACTACTGTATCGCTAAAAGGATCAAAACCAATCGCAGAACGAATAACCAGATATGCTACTGTGGTAAGTATAAAAAAGGCAACCGGCTTGTAATATTTCTTCCGCTTGCCCTCAAGATACTCTCTAAGTAGGATCCCCGGATTTACCAAGAGAAGTTTTAAAGTGATAAAAAGCGGTGCATTTACTGAGAAAGCAGCATCCATAAAGTCGTGGATAGTTTCCTTAAAACTAACTTTATATACAGAGGTGCGTTGTCCACAATTTTCACAATATTTATTGGTAACAGCGATTCCGCAATTCTTGCAATATTTTGATTCTGAAGTCAATACTAGTTTATTTTAACCGATCTTCATTTTGTTTTACGAATGCAGACCATCCCGTATAACTTTTTCCTGCTTCCACCCTTCCTTCATTATAGAAATGACATACCGCAGCCGCAAGGCCATCTGTACTGTCAAGATTTTTTGGAAGTGATTTTAATCCAAGGGTACTTTGAAGCATTTTTGCTACCTGTTCTTTACTGGCATTGCCATTACCCGTAATCGCCATTTTTATTTTTTTTGGCATATATTCTGTTATTGGAATTTGCCTGGAGAGTCCGGCTGCCATGGCCACTCCCTGTGCCCGGCCAAGTTTTAGCATAGATTGGATATTTTTCCCATAAAAAGGAGCTTCAATGGCAATTTCATCCGGATGGTAGGTGTCAATCAGTTCAATGGTTCGTTCAAAAATAAGCTTGAGTTTGGTAAAGGGGTCATTATATTTTTTGAGTAATAATTCGTTCATTTGAACAAATGTCATCTTCTTCCCTTTCACCTTAATGATGCCGAATCCCATGATAGTAGTTCCCGGGTCAATCCCCAATATGATTTTTTCGTTTTGCAATTTATTTTGTTTACTCTGAATTTAAAATAATAGGGATTCTGCACTTGGCATCCACCGGTATTCCCCGCTTTAAAGCCGGCTCCACCGGGGGCAGACTTTTAAGACTTCTACTGATAATCCCATCAAATTCGGGAATCTGTTCCTGAATTATACTGTTTTTATCAATATTCAAAATGTTCATTTTTCCTTCTTTATCAACCAGAAAATCTACATATACTACTTCTTCAACATCTTTGTCCAATATAAATTCGAATTCCTGTAGGATCATAGAAAAATGCAAAAGCAATGTATTTTCAAAGCACTCTTTTTGTGCAGATTTAGATACTGTTTCGTCGCAATCATCAAAGAGTGGATATTGGTCTACATCGTTCCAATTGATTGCCTGTAATTCTTTTTCCACCAGTCTTTGGGTTTTCACATCTGTAGAAGTAAACAAATTACAGGAAGACAGCAAGTAAAGACAAGACAAAATTAGTAAGTTCCTCATATAAGCGGTATTCCTTGCGGAAAATTACAACTTTTTCGGGCAATTAAGCTTCAGAAATTCAGGATTTCCCGCATCCCTGAAAAGACATGTAACAAATAGATCCTATCTTCGTCCAATAACAAATAGTTTTTATGGACATTGCTTTATTCTTATTGGGATTTATCTTTATGCTTATAGGAATTTTAGGAAGTTTTTTACCTGTTTTACCCGGCCCTACAATAAGCTGGTTAGGTCTTTTATTATTGGTTCTTACCAAGGCAATACCCAATGACTGGTGGTTTTTGGGGATCACACTTTTGGTTGCGGTAATTGTTTTGGCATTAGATTACATTATCCCGGCAATAGGTACTAAAAAGTTTGGGGGCAGCAAGGCTGGAATGTTTGGGACCGTAGTTGGGCTTCTTGTAGCAATAATATTTCCAATACTGGGTATTTTTGGTATAATTATATGGCCGTTTGTTGGGGCTTTGATTGGAGAGTTAATAAATAAGGCAGAGAGTAAAACGGCGCTTAAAGCCGCTTTTGGTTCCTTTATTGGTTTTCTTACCGGGACCTTCTTAAAATTTGTGGTTACTATAATTTATTTTGGATTTTTTTTAGCCAAAACCTGGGAGAATAAGGAAGAATTATTTCCATTTTTTTACTAGCCCCTAATTAAACCAAACCACCTTGTCTTCAAGAGGTTTTCTTTCCCCAACAGAGATTTCTTCTTCGTAACGTCCCATATATAAAAACCCGAGACATAGTTCCCCATCACCCAGTTCAATAAATTCACCCATATATTTTATCAGACCCGGTGAACTCCAATAACATCCTATCCCCATTTCTGTGCAGCAAAGCCATATATTCTGAACAGCCATTGCTGTGGCTGCAATTTCTTCCCATTCCGGAAGACTTTCATTTGGGTCTCTTTGCATACATATTGCAATAACAGCCGCGGAACTGCCAGGGTTTTCAAGGAGTTTTTTCACTTTAAAAGCCTTTGGGTTCGCCTCTGTTTCCTCGTACTTCTTTGCAAGGAATTGTCCGAGCTGCTCTTTAGAATCTTTTAAAAAGACCTTAAACCTCCAGGGTTCTGTTTTTTTATGTGTTGGTGCCCAGTTAGCTGCTTCCAGAATTTTTTCAATCTCCGATCTATTTATAGGTTGGTTCGTATATTGAGCGGGAAATACAGATCGCCTCTTTTTAATCAATTCAAATACCATTCTAAACATTTTAGGTTTGCAAAGTTAGAATTTCTATCCTTGATATAATGCTCAAATTAAAGTGGGGCTAGAATTCCATTTTTCTAAAACTTATTGAATACATTTATAGAACTAAAAATTCTATTTAATGGTTTCAACAACTGATACCTTTCTGTATGGAGAAGAAGCACTTAGTTGCAACCTGGCATTGGGAATTGCAAGAGGCACGGTCCAAGGCCAATTATCAAATGTTGCGCGAAAACGGGTCCGGGACAGCAAACTTGTGGTTGAAAACATAGTTGAAAAAGGGCAGGCTGTTTATGGGATAAATACTGGGTTCGGGCCTTTGTGTACCACAAATATTTCTAAAGAAGAAACCAGAGTTTTACAGTCAAACATCCTCAAAAGCCATAGTGTTGGAGTTGGTAAGCCTATTAAGACGGAACTGGCAAAACTAATGCTCATTTTAAAGATACACTCGCTTGCCAGGGGGTATTCAGGTATTGCAGAAGAAACCATAGACAGAATTCTTTGGCATATAGAAAACGATGCAATCCCACTGGTTCCTTCTCAAGGATCAGTAGGAGCCTCTGGTGACCTGGCTCCTCTTGCCCATCTGTTTTTACCTCTAATAGGTCTTGGCAAGGTGCTATTTGAAAACAAAATTATACTCACCGAAGAACTATTTAAAAAAACAGGGTTGAAACCTCTGGAACTTGGCCCCAAAGAGGGGTTGGCGCTTATCAACGGTACTCAGTTTATCGCTGCACATGCTATAAAAGTATTGGAAAAACTACACAATTGCCTCTCACATGCCGATATTATTGGTGCTATGATGATTGAAGGATTGCAGGGCTCCGTTAAGCCCTTTTACAACGAATTACATAGCCTGCGGCCATTTAAGGGAAACATTCATGTAGCAGAAAGGGTTAAATTACTTTTAAAAGGTTCTGAGATCATGGAGAATCATATTGATTGTGAGAAGGTACAGGATCCTTATTCACTGCGTTGTATCCCTCAGGTTCACGGAGCATCCAGAAATTCCTGGTTACACCTTAAGGAATTGGTACATATAGAATTAAATGCAGTAACAGATAATCCAATTATTATTAATGAAGACTTGACAATTAGTGGGGGTAATTTTCATGGACAACCACTTGCCATGGCACTGGATTATGCATGCCTCGCAGCTTCGGAACTTGGTAATATATCAGACAGGCGGATTTATCTGGCACTGGAGGGCAATAGCCCGGGTGTTCCTAAATTGCTCATGGAAGATACGGGTATAAATTCAGGATACATGATCCTTCAATACACCACCGCGGCTTTGGCCAGTGAAAACAAAGGACTTTGTTTTCCTTCCAGCGCCGACAGCATTCCCACTTCTATGGGGCAGGAAGACCATGTAAGTATGGGGTCTATTGCCGGTAGAAAAGCTTTAAGAGTACTTGGGAATTTAGAAAAAATATTGGCTATTGAATTACTAACGGCTACCCAGGCTTTTGAATATAGAAAACCTTTAAACTCAGGAATATTGCTTGAAGAAGTGCATAGGGAAGTTCGTAAAAAAGTGGCCTTCGCAAAAAAAGACAGGGTTTTTGCTGATGATATAGAACAAGGAATAGAATTGGTAAGAAACCAAACCATAATAAAGCGTATTAAAAAGGTTTGTAAAAGAAAGAATCTCTCCTTTCAGACAACTTTTTCAGAAGAGTTTGAAAACTACTAATTACTATGGAGCAATTAACACTTATTGGTCCCTTAAGCCAGGTAATTCCCATGACAGGAATAACCTTAAAAGGTGCTGTTCCCGATAGTCAACTACAGATAATTGAAAATGCAGGAATTCTTTTTACTGATGGCCGTATAAAAACTATTGACAGCTATAAAAAACTCGCAACCGAAGTAAAAGATCTGAATGTAAAATTAATTCGGTTAGAAGGAAATCATATTTGCCTTCCGGGATTTGTGGATTCTCATACACATATTTGTTATGGAGGATCCAGAGCAAGAGATTATGCCATGAGGAATGCAGGCAAGACGTATTTGGAAATTGCGGAGGAAGGTGGTGGTATTTGGGATACTGTACAACAAACAAGAAAGGCCACTAAAGAAGAGCTGATCAAGGGAATAATTAAAAGAGCCAAACAGCATCTTAAAAATGGCGTAACCACCATTGAGGTTAAAAGTGGTTACGGTCTTTCAATAAAGGAAGAACTTAAAATGTTACAGGCAATTAAGGAGGCTGATGAACAGTTTCCGTTAGATTTTGTCTCCACTTGTTTAGCCGCTCATATGCTCCCCAGGGATTTTAGGGGTAGTTCGTCAGAGTATCTATCAGAAATAAGCGAGCAGCTGTTCCCTATTTTAAAGAAGGAAAAATTATCAAACAGAGTTGATGCTTTTATTGAAAAAGGGGCATTTAACAACTCAGAAATCGCGCCTTACCTTTCCAAAGCCATTGAAATGGGTTTTGATATTACCATCCATGCAGATCAGTTCTCTGTTGGTGGAAGTGAGGTTGCTGTTAAATTTAATGCTGTTAGTGCAGATCATTTGGAGGCAAGCACATCCCATGAAATAGTATTATTGGCAAAAAGTGATGTGATTGCCACAGCACTTCCCGGGGCATCTTTGGGATTAGGTTGTAGTTTTACACCTGCCAGGAAAATTCTGGATGCAGGTGGTGCTCTGGCTATTGCCAGTGATCATAATCCGGGCTCTGCCCCTATGGGCGATCTTCTTACCCAGTGCGCCATATTGGGAACCATGCAAAAATTAACAAATGCGGAAGTATTGGCAGGAATAACATTCAGGGCGGCGGCGGCACTTAAATTGCCGGATAGAGGCAAATTGAAAGCCGGTTATCTCGCCGATTTTAACCTGTTTCATACTGACAATTTTAATGAAATTCTATACAACCAAGGGGCTTTTAAACCATGTATGGTTTTTAAAGAGGGAAAATTGATTTATAATAAACACAACCCATAAGGAAGATGCAAAGTTCCAAAACAGAATTGAGTTTTAGAGATGAAATCCTATTGGGGATACCTAAGCTATTACCCCCACAAAGGCCAAGAATCCAGGAATTAAATCATGCCCCAAAAAGAAAAGAAGTTTTAAGCAGGGAAGAAAAAAAGCTGGCGATAAGAAATGCGCTTCGCTATTTTCCTTCAGCCTGGCATTCTGAGCTTTCTGTAGAATTTGCTATGGAATTGGAAAAATATGGTCGAATTTATATGTATCGTTTTAAACCGGGATATAAAATGCATGCCCGGCCAATTTCAGAATATCCTGCCAAAACCGTGGAGGGGGCGGCGATAATGCTAATGATACAGAATAATCTGGATCCTGTAGTTGCACAACATCCTGAAGAATTAATTACATACGGGGGTAATGGAGCGGTCTTTCAGAATTGGGCGCAATATCTTCTTAGCATGCAGTATCTGGCTACCATGACCACAGAGCAAACCCTTCATATGTATTCCGGACATCCTATGGGTTTATTCCCTTCTTCCAGAGAAGCACCCAGAGTGGTAATTACCAATGGAATGATGATCCCCAACTATTCCAGTCAGGACGATTGGGAAAAATTCAATGCCCTTGGGGTTACCCAGTACGGGCAAATGACTGCCGGGTCTTATATGTATATTGGACCGCAAGGAATAGTGCATGGAACTGCCATTACGGTAATGAATGCTTTTAGAAAGGTATTACCAAAATCTGAATCCCCGAATGGCAAAATATTCCTCACTGCCGGCTTGGGTGGCATGAGCGGAGCTCAGCCAAAAGCGGGGAATATTGCCGGTTGTATTACGGTCTGTGCCGAAGTAAATGAGGCTGCTGCAACTAAAAGATATACACAAGGTTGGGTTGATGAACTTCATACCACTATTGATACCCTGATTGCCCGAACCAAAAAAGCCATAAATAAGAATGAAATATTATCCCTTGCCTATGTGGGCAATGTAGTGGAAGTATGGGAACGATTTTATGAGGAGGGATTGTTTATTCATCTGGGGTCCGATCAAACCTCTTTGCACAATCCATGGGCAGGAGGGTATTATCCGGCCGGATTATCCTTTGAGGAAGCAAATATCATGATGGCCGAAAACCCGGAACTATTTAAGGAGAAGGTTCAGGAATCATTGAGGCGGCAGGTAAATGCAATCAATAAACATTCGGAAAAAGGAACTTATTTCTTTGATTACGGGAATGCCTTTTTGTTAGAGGCCTCCAGGGCTGGTGCGGATGTTATGTCTGAAAATAATATTGATTTTAGATACCCGTCCTATGTTCAGGATATTTTGGGACCGATGTGTTTTGACTTTGGTTTTGGCCCTTTTAGATGGGTCTGTACCTCGGGCAATCCTGAAGATCTGGAAAAGACAGATGAATTGGCTTTAAGTGTTATGGAGAAAATCAGAGACACTGCGCCGGAAGAGATTCAACAGCAAATGCAGGATAATATCAAATGGATTAATGAGGCTGAATCCAATAATCTGGTAGTAGGTTCACAAGCCCGTATCTTGTATGCAGATGCCGAAGGAAGGATTAAGATCGCCGAGGCTTTTAATAAGGCCGTAAGTTCCGGGAAAATTTCTGCACCTATTGTCCTGGGAAGGGATCACCATGATGTAAGCGGCACAGATTCTCCATTCAGGGAAACAAGTAATATCTATGATGGAAGCCAGTTTACGGCAGATATGGCTATCCACAATGTTATAGGAGATAGTTTTAGAGGTGCAAGCTGGGTTTCTATACACAACGGTGGTGGCGTTGGATGGGGAGAAGTTATTAACGGGGGTTTCGGAATGGTCCTTGATGGTTCAGAAGCGGCCTCAAAACGATTGAAGAATATGCTGTTCTACGATGTAAATAATGGGATATCGCGCAGAAGTTGGGCCAGAAATAAAGAAGCACTATTCGCCATTAAAAGGGAGATGAAACGCAGCCCTAATTTAAGAGTTACCTTACCCAACATAGTGGCTGATAAAGTGTTAGATGGATTATTTGAATAAAACCAATGAATCTTTACAAACCAACAGATGAACATATTTGGACCGGGCGCAAAGCGGGGCAGAATCTTTATGTTTACCAGAAGGTAGAACAAATTGACCTGGAGTTGCAAAATATCCCAGTTACGGCAGATAAAACTTTCGTGATCCTGGGTTATGAATGCGATGAAGGGGTAAAGAGAAATAAGGGCAGAACAGGATCAAAAGAAGGTCCGCAGACTGCCCGCCGGCAGTTGGCAAAACTACCACATCATTTAAATGAAAGCTCTGCTATTTTTGACGCTGGTAATATAGTATGTGTAGGGGATGATATGGAGAATGCTCAAAGTGTATTGGCTGAAAAAGTAACTCAGATTTTGAACTACAAAGGCTTACCATTATTGTTAGGAGGAGGTCACGATATAGCGTACGGACATTATAATGGAATCAAAAAATTTGTTGGCAATGACCAAAAAATTGGAATAGTTAACCTGGATGCTCATTTTGATCTCCGATCCAATGAAGATGGCAATAATTCAGGAACGCCGTTTTACCAAATTGCGACCGAAAATAACAACCAAAAATTCGACTTCCCTTATTTATGCCTGGGGATAAGAAATGATTCCAATGATAGTATATTGTTTGAGCGGGCCCGGGAATGGAACGTAAAATATATTGAGGCCGAACTCTTTCATAAGCAGAATACTTCTTATGTAATTAATAAAATTAATGAGTTCTGTAAGGAAGTAGATTTTATATACCTGACAATAGATTTAGACGGTTTTTCTTCTGCATTTGCCCCCGGTGTTAGCGCTGCCTCCCCTATGGGGTTTTCGGTAGATATTGCATTGGTAGCGTTAGATACACTCATCGCAACAAATAAATTAATAAGTGCAGACGTGGCTGAACTCAATCCCACCTATGACCGCGATGATCAAACGGCTAAACTGGCTGCAAGTCTGCTTCATTTTATTATACATAAAGTTGCCCTACTCTAACCAGGACTGATAGTAAGTGCCATCATCAATTTCAAGGGCAGCTTCTGTTAATTGCAGTGGTTTAAATGTATCAACCATTACTGCATATTCCTCAGTGCCACTCTTACCAATACTGGCCTCGTAGGTTCCGGGGTGCGGACCATGAGGGATGCCTGCAGGATGAAGAGAAATATATCCTTGATCAATATTTTTACGGCTCATAAAATCGCCCTCAACATAATAGAGCACCTCATCCGAATCGATGTTTGAATGATTGTAGGGTGCTGGTATGGCCTGTGGGTGATAGTCATAAAGGCGGGGACAGAAGGAACAAACTACAAAGGCACTTGTCTCAAAAGTCTGGTGAACCGGTGGCGGTTGATGCACCCTCCCTGTAATAGGTTCAAAATCAAATATGGAAAAAGCATATGGGTAGTTATAACCATCCCAGCCAACTATGTCAAAAGGATGCGAAGCATATACTAAATAATGCAATTGGCCTTGTTTCTTAACTTTTATTAGAAAATCTCCAAGCTCATCATGCGTTTGCAAATTTTTTGGCAGTCTAAAATCGCGCTCGCAAAATGGTGAATGCTCTAAATGTTGCCCAAACCAGTTCCTATATCTCTTTGGGGTGTAAATAGGATGGTAAGATTCCGTAATAAATAGTCTGTTATCCTCATCTTCAAAAACTATTTGATAGATCATTCCACGAGGTATTAAAATATAATCCCCATATCCAAAAGAAATTTCACCCAACATAGTTTTCAGAGTTCCTTTTCCCCTGTGAATAAAGAGTAATTCATCGGCATCAGCATTTTTATAAAAGTAATCAGTCATTGATTTTTT
>Ga0265303_10000287_pt1 | contig 27553 bp, 27 predicted proteins | sample Helome_2_FD_192494 | JGI IMG/M metagenome (GOLD analysis project Ga0265303, IMG submission 192494) | Marine sediment microbial communities from subtidal zone of North Sea - Hel_20160317 (Illumina Assembly) | ecosystem: Environmental > Aquatic > Marine > Subtidal zone > Sediment ... | reverse complement strand
AAGCTGGATGGCAGGCCAGTTGACCGGCTGGTGAACAACGCCGGTATTCTCGAGAAGAATGCGCTGGATGATTTTGACTCAGGATCCATAGAGAGGCAGTTCCGGGTGAATGCCATAGCACCGCTCAGGGTCACAACGGCACTGCGTCCAAATCTCAAGAGTGGCTCCGGCGTATTCATCATTACCAGCCGGATGGGTTCAGTGGAAGACAACAGTTCAGGGGGGGCTTACGGGTACCGGATGTCCAAGGCGGCGGTCAACATGGCGGGCAAGAGCCTGAGCGTCGACCTGAAGGAAGAGGGGGTTGCGGTCTTCCTGCTGCATCCGGGATGGGTAGCCACCGAGATGACCGGGCAAACAGGCATTTCCGTTGTGCAGTCGGCTACTGGCCTGATTGAGCGTATGGACTCACTCGATATCGGGCAAACCGGGTCTTTCTGGCACCAGGAAGGCTATCAGTTGCCCTGGTAGCTACTCTGGGTTACTGGGCCCGTTCAGGTTGATGTCGCCGGTTTCCTTGATCCTGATCGATGGATACAGGCCGCCCAGATCGAGTTTGGCCTTGAATTCGTATTCGAATGCACCTTCGTGAGACTGCATCATGCTATTGACCAGGCGCACCCCGGCCAGCAGGTTGGCAGATGCCGTCAGTTTTACAGCGCCCTCTGAGTAACCTTCAATGACAGGGAAATCCTTGCCCACACCTTTGACCAGTTCGTAACCATCCAACGAAACTGTGTAGACGATACCTACCAGGTCGAGGGGTTGAGTGTTGGGGTTGATGATGCGCAAGCCAATTTCAAATGCGGGAATCATGCCCTCGGAAGGCAGTGCCCTGAAGGAACTCAGGGTGACTGTAGGCTCTTCATAATCCGGGCTTAAAGTTGCACAGGCGCTTAACAGGGCGCCCAGCAGCAGTGCAAATACCGTGCGAATATTCATGAGCAGGATCCTTTCATCAGCTCCAGCAACTGCTGGGTCACGTCGTTCAGCCCTTGCTGGTGAGCCGCTACGACTGCGGCGAGGCGCTCTTGCGAGACTGAATTGGAGTCAGAAAGCGTGACCGGAGCGAGTTTGCCATTGCATTGAATAGTACCGGCCATTTCCACCCTGACGCTGGAGGTATCCCCGGCCCCGTTTTGAATGCCGTAAAATTGCTGCACTTCTAACCTAAGCAGCCAACCATCGTCTCTGAGCCGGGAAGAATCCTCCACCGATGAGAAGCGTCCGGAAGCGGCCAAAGAGCGTTTCAATACCGATGTAATTACCTCAGGCAGGTGGTCTGGCCAGCGGGCGTTGGCGTATGGGCTGAGCCGGGCATCGGGGCTCAGTGCCAGCACCCGGTCCGTGTCGAGACCCGGAACCACACTGACCGTCATCGACAGGGCCGGCCCTGCTGTTGGGTTGGTTGTTCCGGTCGAGGTGGTGTCTGGAGTTAGCAGATAGTATTGTTTGGCCGGCTGTTTGCTGTCCATTACACCGCTGCAGGCGCTTACCAGGACGGTGGCCAGGGCCATTGCGGTCAGTCGCGTTTTGTTTTTCATCATCAGGGCTCTATCTCTACTGAATTCTCGGCCTGGCGGTATATGAGCTGCGAAGGATCATCCTGCAGTTCCTGCACCAGTTTTTCCAGGTCGCGCAGGGCCTGGCGCGTTTCTTTCATCAGGGCCGGCGCCTCAGCCAGGCCGTCTTCCATGAACTTGCTGATGTCTCTTTCGTGGTCACGCAGCAAGTCGTCGACCCGGCCGGTCAGGCTGGCCAGGTTTTGACTGCTTTGATTGACGTTTTCCACGGTTGCACTTATGCCGGGTTGCAGGTCGCTGATCATGCCCTGGAGTTGACGGACCGTTGACTGGATGTCGTCGAGCGTGGCATTAACATTCCCGGGAATGGCTGCTATCGATTCCCGTTCCTCGGCCAGGGACGTGGTCAGGATCTCGATATTATCCAGCGTGCCGGCAATTGCACTCTGATTTTCTTCCCCCAGGATTTTTCCAGCCTGGGTCAACAGCTTATTGAGCTTGCTCATTATTTCAGGTGCACTGGACATCAGCGCGGAGAAACCGACAATCCGAACCGGAATGATCGGATAATCCCTGCCGGGCAGGGTTTTCAGGGGCGGGTGCACACCGGGTTCAGTTTCCAGGTTGACCACGGCTACACCTGTGATCCCCTGCAGCGCCAGGCTGGCAAAAGTCCCCTGATCCACCGGTGTGGAAGCCAGTACATCGATGTCCACCCTGATCTTGACGGCTTTGACGTTTTCGGAATCTTTCACCGGTTTCACATCCTTCACCCGTTCAAGATCCATCAGGACTACCGATCCGATGTTCATTCCCATGTACTTCACCGGCCCGCCGACACTCAGGCCACTGACGTCTTTGTGAAACAGCAGCGAATACCGGGTCAGCTCCTGTTGGCCGGTCCGGCCGGTCAGCCAGATAACGAAAAATATGAACGAAGCAATGGCAATGCTGACGAACAAACCGACTGCGAAATTCCTGTCTCCTTTAAACATGGGTCAAGTTTTCACCTTGGCTTTAGCCGCTTTGCGCGCCCTGACGGCGCGTGGATCTCCAAAATATTCCTGGATCCATGGATCAGGGTTTTTCACGATCTGGTCCAGAGTATCAACGATGATGCCCTTATTCACCAGCACTGCGACGCGGTCGCATACGCCAAACAACGTGTCTACATCGTGAGTAATCATCACGATGGTAAGGTCCAGGTTGGCGGCCAGGTAATTGAGTAACTCGTCGAATCTGGAGGCTGAAATAGGGTCGAGGCCGGCAGTGGGCTCGTCCAGGAACAGGAGTTTGGGTTCCAGCGCAAGGGCCCGTGCAAGCGAGGCGCGTTTTTGCATACCACCTGACAACTCGTTGGGATACTTGGCGGCAGCGGTCAGGTCCAGGCCAACCATGAAAATCTTCAACACCGCCAGTTCCCGGCGCATTTCAACAGGCAGATCTGAATGAAGTGCGATTGGCAACTCTACGTTTTCCTGCACGGTCAGTCCGGACAGCAGGGCGCCACCCTGGAACAGCACGCCCCATTGTTTGTGTGGGCCCGGTTGGTGATAGCGGATTTCCTGGCCAAGCACTTCGATGGTTCCTTCGTTCGGCCCATGCAGGCCAAGAATGCTGCGCAGCAATACTGATTTTCCGGTACCGGAGCCACCCACGACTCCCAGGATTTCATCCCGCCTTACAGCCAGTTCCAGGTTGTCGTGCACGGTCTGACTGCCAAACCGGTTAACCAGGCCGTTGATGGTAATGACGTGCTCGTATTGTTCCTGCATCAGAAACCAATTCTCGCGTACACGACAGTGAAAATTGCATCGGCCACGATGATCAGGAAAATTGACTGGACCACAGCGACGGTTGTCAATCGCCCGAGTTCCTCAGCCGAACCTTTGACCTGCATACCGCGCAACGTGCCCGTGACTGCAATCAAAAATGCAAAGACCGGCGCCTTGGACAGACCCACCAGTACATCATTCACATTGATCGTGGAACCGAGCCGTTCAGTGAAGGAGAACCAGTTGATGTCCAACACCGTCGCACCGATAAATGCACCTCCGGCAAGACCCGCAATGTCCGCAAAAACCGTCAGCAGAGGCAGTGCAATCATCAGGCCCACCACGCGCGGAATGATCAGGATTCGGTTTGGGTTGAGTCCCATGACGCGCAAAGCATCGACTTCTTCGGTCAGTTTCATCGTACCGAGGGCCGCAGCAAATGCCGAACCTGACCGTCCCGCCACCATGATCGCGGCCAGTAAAACACCGAGTTCGCGAAAAATGGCATTGGCGACCAGGTCGACCATAAAAATATTTGCGCCAAACTGCTCGAGTTGCCGGGCGCTCTGATAGGCAAGAACAACACCCATCAGAAAACACACGACCATGACAATTGGAATTGCGGCAGCGCCCGTTGAATGAACTTGCCGGATGATTTCCCCGACGACGAGGCGTGAAGGCTGTTTGATGCCGTCCAGCACAGCCCGTGCGATGAAGCCTACGGAATCGACCGCTTCAATGGTGTTTTTGCCGATGGTCTGGATGCCTTCGCGAAAATAGTGGCTGGGCTTGGGATCAAAATAGCCCGGAACGTATTCTTTCTGAGCCGCGATATCGATGATGTGCTGCAGGAATTTGAAGTGAGACGCCTGGAAACCTTCGAAGTCGGTTTCAATTCCTACCTCTTCGAAATCCATCGATCGCTCATACAAGACCCAGGCTCCGGCAAGATCGAAATTTTTGAGACCGCCGCAGGAGAATTTAATCTGCGTTTCCGTCTCGGGTTCGATTTTGTCCAGGGTTTCCTGCAGGACATTCAGGTTGTTAAATACCCAGTCATCCTTGAGGGAAACTTGCAACAGCCCCCCCTGTCTTTCCACTGTCAAGTAGGCATTCATTCCAATTCAGTCTAGCAAAAATCAATTACAATGTTTCTTAGACTCGCTCAGAACAATCCAAAATGGAAATCTGGACCGTACTATTCCCAATCCTTTTAACGGATATCATCAATCCTGTTTTGTTCGCGTTCATGGTTTTTGCTGCGGCTTCCAGCAGGCCTGTTCTAATCAGCAGTTCGATGCTTCTCGGTCACACGATGGCCTATTTTGGAGCGGGTATCGTACTGGGCCTGTTCATGGAAACGATCACCGAATTTTTTGCCAACCCCCGGCGCATCGACTTCATCATTGAACTGATATTGGGAGTAGCCCTGCTATGGGTGGCGTTGGGTAGCCGGAAAAGTACCGGGAAAAGGCCGCAAGAGGCCATGCCGGAATTCACGGTGGCCAGTGCATTCGGGTTTGGCGCAGTCGTCAATTTCATCGGCATTCCTTTTGCCGTTCCTTACTTCGCCGCGCTGGACCAGATCTTAAAAACAGACTCTTCGACCACGTCAGCAGTGCTGCTGTTATTGTCCTACAATCTGGCGTACGCGCTGCCGTTTACGCTGGTACCGGTGCTTTCTGCGGTGATGGGGGAAAAGGCCCGGCCAATTCTGCAGAAAATCAACCGGGGCCTGGACAAAGTCAGTGCCGTACTGATGCCTCTTTTGCTTGGCCTGGTCGGGCTGGCATTACTGGCCGATGCAATCAACTATTTCGTGACGGGTTCGCCGCTGTTCTAGTCCCTTTGGCCGGCTAGTCGAAATCGATCTCAACCAGCGTCCCTGCTGGATCAGTCATGATTTTGACGTCTTCGTAGTCCGGCCGGCCGAACCAGGATGAAGCCTTATTCGAAAATCCATAACTTTCGCCACCGAAGCCGAGAAATCCCGGGTCGAGTTTACCGTTGTCATTCGCGTCATGGACCACTACAACGGCATACTCACCGGCAGTGAGGTCAGTGATTACAGTTTCGAATTCACCGCTTTCGCTACTCTTGCCGGACTGTTGGCGGTAAGGGTCCAGCATAAAAGTTTCTTCAGAGTTGAACAGCGTAACTTCTACCGTTCCGGTCGGCGGTGACAGGTTTTTTACGTTGACTGTTATGCTGGTAGATTCAGCAAGGGCAATCGCAGGGCCCAACAACAAAGATAGTGTCAGTCCGGCAATATTGGAAAAGTTCATCTTGTGCTCCTGTCGCAGATCAAAATTGTGGGCAAGGATAATGCAATTTTTCATTTGCTGCTGCGTTTTAGGGCAGATGGCAGAAGAAGTTCTACCCGTTCCCTGACATCCTGCCGGTCCACCAGGTCGTTGACGAAGTCCAGCTTCCCTGAATCGAGAACCAGGACCTCCCCCAGCGTATAGTTTTCAATCCACTGTTCATACAGGGCCTGCAGGCGCTTGAGATAGGACAGTGGAATCTCCTGTTCCATTTGCCGGCCCCTGAGCCGGATTCTCTGGCGTAAGGTTCTGACGGGACAATGCAGGTAAATCATCAGGTCAGGGGGCTTGATGGCCTGCAGAATGCTCTGATAAAACGACCAGTAGGTCTCCCAGTCGCGTTTATCGATTTTACGCATCCGGTGAAGCGCCGTTGCAAAAACCTCTGCGTCTTCAAAAATGGTTCTGTCCTGGATGACGACACCTGGCGTTTTATCTGCTTCCTGGTGGATGCGAAACTTGCTACTGAGAAAAAAGAGTTGCGACTGGAAAGCCCAGCGCCGCATGTCCTGGTAAAAATCTGGCAGGTAGGGATTGGCTTCATTGGGTTCGTAAAACGGTGAAACATGGTAGGTGCTGGTCAAGAACTGAAGCAGGGTGGATTTACCCGCACCGATGTTACCCGCAATGGCGATAAATTTTTGCTGACTCATGTAAGGATTTGTTCCAAACAGGCGTGAAAAAATCATTATACTTTCGCAATGAGAATTCGATGGTTAAATTTGTTCATCTCGTTGCCGGTATTGTTAACGGCTTTCCTTATTGTTCCTGTCGCCTGGTCGCATGAAGGTGAGGAAGAGGTTGTTGAACAAACCGAAGCGAGTGGCCGGGTTCTGGGCCAGATCAGTTTCCCTACAACGACTAAATCACCCGCAGCGCAGGACGCTTTTATCCGCGGCATGCTGTTACTGCACCTGTTTGAATATCCATTTGCACGGGATGAGTTTCTGCAAGCCCAGCAAATCGACCCGGCGTTCGCCATGGCTTACTGGGGAGAGGCCATGACATTCAACCATCCCATCTGGGATAAACAGAACCTGCAGGGTGGGCGAGGCGCACTGTTGAAGCTGGGTCCAACTCCTGAGCAGAGGATCACCACTACGCCGGCTGCTCGCGAACAGGGCTTCCTGGCTGCGATTGAATTGCTCTATGGCGGTGGCACCAAGGCACAGCGTGACCTGGCGTATATGCGGGCCATGGAACAACTCGCTGCGCGCTATCCGGATGATCATGAAGTGCAGCTTTTTTATGCCTTATCCCTGTTTGGCGTCCAGGCCGGAGTTCGTGATACGGCTACCTACATGATGTGTACTGCCCTGGCGCAGGATGTATTCAGCGAAAATCCACAGCATCCCGGCGCGGCCCATTACCTGATCCATGGCGTGGATGACCCGGTGCATGCAGTGCTGGGCCTTCGTGCAGCCCGCGCGCTGGCTGTAATGGCGCCTGACGCCGGTCATTCGCAACACATGACATCGCATATCTTCACCGCAGTGGGCATGTGGGATGATGTCGTGAGCGCCAATGAAACGGCGGTAAAAGTCCAGAACGCGATGCGCGAAGAGCGCGGCATGAGTGCGCGTCACTGGGGACATTACAATTACTGGTTGCTATACGGATACCTGCAACAGGGGCGATTCGAGCGGGCGCTTGAGCTGTTGACGGCTGCCTACGGTGAAGCCCAGGCAGACGGCAAATCGCCCGAAAATCGCATGGAGCTGGATTCGGATCGCACCCTGGTGGGGTCGGTGGTGCAGATGTGGGCGCGCTACGTGATTGAAACCCGCAGTTGGGACAGTGATGTCGCCAGCTGGTCATTCAATTCCGGCGATGCTTTTGACCCGAACCTGAACATCAGTTTTATCCGCGCTATGCAGGCGGCAAATTCGGGTCTCGCTTCGCAGGTAGACCAGTACCTGGTTCAATTCCGGAAGTTGAAGCTGGAACTGGAAATGTTGCTATCGCGGCAAGAAGAACAATCCCCAACTGACTTGCTCTACCTGGAAAGACTGGCGGTCCTGGAGCAGGAAATGATGGGAGCAATTGAGTACGCACGGGGTGAAACTGCCCAGGCTGTGCGCTTTGCACAGGAAGCGAGCCGGCTGGAAGGAGAGATTCCTTTTTCCTTCGGACCTCCCTTTGTCGACCTGCCATCAGCGGAATACCTGGGTGAGCTTCTGCTCGAGTCACGCAAATACGGTGAAGCAATGACAGCTTTCGGGCTACAGCTGGAACGCAGCCGGCAAAAATCCCGGGCATTACTGGGTTTGGCCCGAGCCCAGGCTGGCCTTGGCAATGAAGCCGAAGCCCGTTTTACCCGCGAAAAGCTCAACCGGATCTGGGCAGGCGCAGACGAGACTGTGAAGCAAACGGACTGAGCGCCGCAGTCATTTTCTGTTTACCAACGCCGGACGCGGCCTGTATCAACGTGAACAAAATCGGTTTTTTCATAATAACCTACGCCGCCCAGTTTCAGTGCCAGGGCAACGTCTCTCAGCTTTTTCGTATCCATGCCACGCAAGCGCACATCAATTGCTCTGCCGAGAACATGCTGGCTGCTCTGGGCAACTCCTTTACTTTTACTCCTGAGGTAATCATTGGTGCCCGGGGAGCGATAAGCCGATATGACTTCAAACGTATCCTGGTTGCCGGTTGCGCGTTGAATCTGCCACAAGATATCCATCAATTTGGGGTCAATTTCCTTCTTCTCGCCGTCTCGCCAGTCTGCAAGAAAGTCCCTGAGTTGCTCCATCGGTTCGAGCAGGTAAAGACCGTTTTCGTAATACGTGACTTGCAGGGTTTTTAGTGTATGCGTGTGGTAGAACTTGAGTGTCCTGGCATCACTGCTTTCCTGCGCTGCCAATGGTGCTGAAAATACAATTAGAGCGATGAAGGCCAGATAGAGGAGTTTCGGCATGAGGGGATTATATGGTATGAAAAGCAGACACAGGCATAATGTAGTTTCTGATTCGAAATTCAATGGGTGCCATGGCCACGACCAGCAACAGCAGCACTCCACCTCCAGCCTGGGCGGCCCGCTTGCGGCGGGTCACAGACTTCATGGTCCAGGATTTTGGCGGGGGCCCAAGACCCTGGAAATTTTCCTGGGTCATTAATTTCCAGAAATGCGGCACTTTTTTCTTTCTGGGCTTCCTGATGTGGTATTACCGGAATTTCTCGACGGCGGCCTGGGTCTTTCTCGGCCTGCACGGCAGTTACGGTCTCGCCTGGTTTATCAAGGATATGGCCTTCCCGGACCCGGGATGGCAGGTCCGGATAACCATAGGTGGGGGCATCAACGCATTTCTCGCGGTCCTGGGCTGGTACTGGGTGTTCGGCTGGTTGCTGATCTCCGGAGTGTCCCAGCCTGAGTATCCGTTGCCGGACGGGGCCTGGTTCGCGCTTTGTATCACCCTGTGCATGACCGGGACAGTCATCATGGTGGCCGCCGATGCCCAAAAGTTCTATACCCTGCGTGTCAGCAAGGGTTTGATTACCGACGGGATGCACCGTTACGTCAGGCATCCAAACTACCTGGGTGAAATGATGATTTACGGCAGCCTCGCGTTGATGGTTTGGCACTGGCTGCCATGGCTGGTATTGGCCTGGGTCTGGCTTGGTCTGTTCGCGGTCAACATGACCATGAAAGAAGCCAGCATGTCCCGGTATCCAGAGTGGGCTGAGTACCGTTCAAGAAGCTGGTGGCTTGTGCCGCTGGTGTTTTGATCGGCGGTGCCGAAGTTTTGCTAGAATTAGGCAACAGATGCAACCGTCAAGGGGATTAGAAATGAATTATCGTATCCAGGTCACCGGATTCTTGATTTTGCTCGCGCTGTGCCCGCTGACCGCCCAGGCCGACAATTCGGTGCTGTCAGGCATTTTTGACGGATCTGAACCAACAACGGCACCGTTGCCGGGTACTTGCGGAGGCACTGTACCGCTGGGTTATCAGCAAGCCGGCACTTTTCAGGTGTCCGACTCGGGAACCTACACCGTCACTGATCCTTACAACTTCCTGGGTGTTGATATCAGTGCGCTGGTTTATGCCAACTCCTTTAACCCGGCCAATCCTGGCAATAACCTGGTGACACCGGACGGTGTTGACGTGGCTGAAGATGTAAATCTGGTTGCTGGCACAAATTATGTTCTGGTCGTTCAGCTCTGGTGTTCCAACGAGGGTAGGGTCTGGGTAAACCGTCAAGGCGCCTGGGCTGTCACATTTTCTGGGCCAGGCAATGTCACTGCGGCCGCCAGCGTGGTCGTTCCCGAGTGGACTGAAGGCGTCTTCACAGCTGGCGACCCCACCACCAACTCTGACTGTGGCAATTCTCAATATCAGCAAACGGGCCCGATCCAGGTGTCCACTACCGGCACCTACTATTACCAGGATGTGTCCCTCGATTTTGCCGTAGACATGTGTCTGCAGATTTTTTCCGCGCCCTTCGATCCTTCCGATCCGGACAAAAATCGGGTTTTTGTCGAAGATGATGAGGGCGAGGTGGATTTGCAGGCCGGCACCAATTACTACTTTGTGACACAGCCTTTGCAAACTGCTGATAATGGAGAGTTTTTCTACATTTTTGCTCCACCAGCCCCGTTCAGCATCACGTATGCCATGGCAGGCAGTTGGTTCTTCCCAGCGACTACGGGGCAGGGTTTTCTGATCGATGTCTTCGATACAGCGAACATCATGTTTCTGGCCTGGTTTACCTTTGATCTTGAGCGGCCGCCGCAGGGAACTCCTGCCTTGATTGGTGATCCGGGGCACCGCTGGATGACTGGCGTTGGGCCTATTGCCGGAGATACGGCCAACCTTAATATCACCTGGAGTTCCGGAATGATTTTTGACTCGGCGACACCACCGGTTGAGAATGCATCTGATGGCACGATGACGGTTGAATTCGATGACTGCTATACCGGCAGCGTCAGCTACGACCTGGGTGCCAGTGGCCGGGTCGGGACGGTCCCGATTCAGAGAATCGTTAACGATGCTGTCCCGTTATGTGAAACGCTCAGCCAGGGGCCTGCAAAGCCAGGGCCGCTATAACAACTCGCGTTTGAAATGTAATCGGGTTGAATCGGGTCTACTTGGCAAGTTCAACACGGGAAATGCCATGAAACCTGGCCTCAAAATACATACGTCGGAAATCACCAGCGAGCGCCACTACTTAAACCGTCGTCAGTTTATTCGCGAAGCGGGATTGGCCGCCGGTGCCGGCATTGCCCTGGGTAGCCTGACCAGCGGGCTGCAGGCGGAGACTCGCGACCTGGAAACGATAGCTGGTCCCTACAGTACCGATGAAACGCCCAACTCCTGGAAGGACATCACCACGTACAACAACTTTTACGAGTTCGGAACAGGCAAAGAGGATCCCTATCAAAATGCCGGGGACTTCGTTACCTCTCCCTGGACCGTCAAGGTGTCCGGTGAATGTGCCAAACCGGGTGACTATACCTACGAAGACATTATCGCGCCGCATACCCTGGAAGACCGGGTCTACCGGCACCGCTGCGTTGAGGCGTGGTCGATGGTCGTGCCATGGGTGGGGTTTCCGCTGGGAGACCTGCTAAAACGGTTTGAACCGGGTTCCGGCGCCAAATTCGTCCGCTTTAAAACGCTGCTGGATCCGAGGCAAATGCCCGGACAGAGAAGACCCATACTGCGCTGGCCCTATGTCGAAGGATTGACAATCGCCGAGGCGATGCACCCGTTAACCCTGATGGTTGTCGGAGTCTATGGAAAAGAATTGCCCAACCAGAACGGCGCGCCGCTGCGGCTGGTCACACCATGGAAGTATGGTTTCAAGGGCATCAAGTCGATCGTGGAAATTGAATTCGTCAAGCGCCAGCCAGGCACCTCCTGGGAACGGTCGGCACCCCGGGAGTATGGTTTTTATGCCAATGTAAACCCCGAGGTCAGTCATCCACGCTGGAGCCAGGCCAAAGAACGCCGGATTGGCGCAGGTCTGTTTGCTGAAAAGCAGCCGACACTCATGTTCAATGGCTATGCAGAGGAAGTGGCGGATCTCTATACCGGGCTGGATCTGCGAAAACACTTTTAATGACGCAAGGTTCGATTCGGCTGACCAAGGTTTTTCTTTTCCTGGCGTGCCTTGTGCCGCTGGGGAAACTGGTGCTGGAAACGTTTGGCGTGGCTGGTTTGAGCCTGGGAGCCAACCCGATTGAAACGCTGCTGCACCGGCTGGGGATCTGGGGGCTTCGTTTCCTGCTGATTACGCTTGCGCTGACGCCGCTTCGTTTCATTACCGGAAAGACCTGGCTGATCAGGTTCCGCCGGATGCTCGGCCTGTTTGCCTTCTTTTACATCCTGATCCACTTCCTGGTTTATGCAGGCCTGGATCAGCGGTTTGACCTGCTGGCGATTTTCGAGGACATCGCCGAGCGGCCCTATATCACCATTGGTTTTACCGCCCTTTTGTTGTTGCTGCCATTGGCGATTACTTCAACCAATGGGATGATGCGGCGCCTGGGGCGGCGCTGGCAGAAACTGCACCGCCTGGTTTACCTGATTGCCATCCTGGGTGTATGGCACTTCTACTGGCAGGTTAAGCTCGATACGCTCGAGGCGCTGATTTATGCTTTGATCCTGGCTTTGCTGCTCGGCTACCGGGCCTGGAGGAAATATGTCCGTTCTGCGCACCCCTGATGACCGTTTTGCCAACCTTCCCGGTTATGCTTTTCAGCCGCACTATGTTGAGCTGGAGGATGAAGACCTGGGCCCGCTGCGTATTCACTACCTGGACGAAGGGCCGGCGGACGGCCCGGTCATTCTGTGCCTGCACGGCGAGCCGACCTGGTGTTACCTGTATCGCAAAATGATCCCCGTCTTCGTTGCAGCCGGTTTCCGGGTGCTGGCGCCTGACCTGGTGGGATTCGGCCGTTCCGACAAACCAGCCGGGCGTGAGGACTACAGTTATCGCAAGCATGTCCAGTGGATGGCCGACTGGATCAGCGCGGTGGGTTTGAGTGACATCACTCTGATTGGCCAGGACTGGGGCGGCCTGATTGGCTTGCGATTGTTGGCTGAAAATCCGGCTGCCTTTGCGCGGTTTTCACTGTCCAATACAGGCCTGCCCACCGGCGATCACGAGATTGGGGAGGCTTTTCACCGCTGGCGTAAATTCAGCCAGGAGGATCCAGAATTCGATATCGGCATGATCGTCAACCTGTTTGGCCATGGCGATCTGAGCGACCAGGAGATAAATGCTTACAGGGCGCCATTTCCGACAGACACTTTCAAAGCCGGCGCCCGCCAGTTTCCGGTGCTGGTTCCGTCCCGGCCGGATGATCCGGCCTCTGCAGCCAATCGCCGGGCCTGGAAAATCCTCACGCAGTGGGAGAAGCCAGCGCTCATGTGTTTTTCTGATGCGGACCCGATTATGCGTGGCGGGGAAAAACCATTTCTTAAACGGGTTCCAGGCACACGTGGCCAGCCGCATATTACACTCAGGGGACGTCATTTCATCCAGGAGGAAGATGGCGCTAACTGGGCAAGGGCAGTCGTTAGCTGGATCGCCGACGGCTAACCGTAACGGTATTTGAACCGGCGATTTTTGGGGTAGGGAAACACGTCGGCCTGGTTGCCGGAAAGGATGTTTTCCTTGACCTTTTTCCACCAGGTTGCGGTCATCAGTTCTTCATGGTCCTGTTTGAATATTTTCATATCTTCTGGGTCAGCGAAAAAGAAGGGTCCAAACGTTTCGGGAAACACGTCGTTTTCTTCGACTGAATACCAGGGGGTATCAGACATGATGTCGTTGTAGTCACGTGGCGGCGGCACCTTGCGAAAATTGCATTCGGTGATGTAGCAAATTTCATCGTAATCATAGAACACTACCCGGTCATGGCGGGTGACGCCAAAGTTCTTCTTCAGCATATCCCCGGGAAAGATATTAGCGCCGGCCAGATCCCTGATCGAAGTGCCAAAATCCCGGATCGCGTGTTTTCGCTCGGACCTGGAGGCTTGCGCCAGGAAACGGTCCAGTGGCTCCATGCGCCGTTCAATATAGATGTGCTTGATGACCAGCATGTCGCCGTCGATTTCAATCGAGCCGGCCGCGTCATTTTGCAGCTGTTGCAGCAGGACAGGGTCGATCCGCTCCAGTGGAATGGCGACATTGGAATATTCCAGGGTATCGGCCAGCCGTCCAACCCGGTCGTGGTTTTTGACCAGCAGGTATTTTTCTTTGACTTGCTTGCGTGATGCCGTTTTAGGTGGATCGAAACGGTCCTTGATCAATTTGAACACGAAGGGCATGGAGGGCATGGTGAAAACCAGCATAACCATGCCCCGTACGCCCGGAGCTATTTGAAAGGTGTCTCGCGAGTGTCTCAGGTGATGTTGTAATTCCCGGTAGAAAATGGTCTTTGCCTGTTTTTGCAGGCCCAGCATCGCGTACAGGTCAACGGCCGACTTGCGCGGCATGATGGACAGCAGGAACGAAACGTAGGCAGAGGGTACTTCCATGTCCACCAGGAAATAGGCGCGTGAAAAACTGAACAGCACGGCGACGTCCTTTTGACGCATCAGCAAGGCATCCACGACGATGGAGTCATCTTCGTTGCGCAGGATTGGAATGACGAATGGTTGCCTGATTTCACCGTTGATGAGCCTCCCCACCACGTAGGCGGCCTTGTTTCGGTAAAACAGGCAATCGAGCACCTGGATCTGGAAATTGGGGTTGGCTTTCCAATTGGAAGAACGCCGTTCGAGCAACGCACGTTCAAGATAACGGGTATCGCGCCGCAAATTCTCAAAACGGTTGGATAGCCTGAAACTGGTCAGAATCTCAAGAAAACAGCGGCGCAGGCCATCGCTGTCGGGGTAATAGCTCCGGTATGTGGGTTGGGATCCGCGCAGATACTGAGTGCTGATCGCAGGCCGCCAGAAGATATAATCTCCCTTGTAGTAATCTCTATGAAGAACTCTACAAGCAACTGAATTATAGAAAGATTCAGCACATTCTGATTGAAGGTGATTCATCAGTTTCCCGATGAAGACTATCTTGATCCTGGGCCACAGTTCGGCATTTCGGCTGACTTCGGGAAATTCACGCTGGATGGTGTCGACCGTCTCCTGAACGCGTCTTTCGTAGCCCTGGATACGTTCACGGCTGACCTGCGCTGCCCTGGCCCAGTCAGCTCGCTCAAAACACTCCTTTCCTTCGCGGCTGAATTGACGAAACAGCGTGTAATGATGGTTGAAACCATCGAGGATGGCCTGTGCCACACCCGCCCAGGTGTCCATGTTCAAGGCGTACTACTCCTGCATCATTTGCCGATGGACGAAGCAAAAAGTCCGATGCCGGCGTCTGCCAGCGCCTGGCGGAAAGGCTCCAGTTCATCCGTCATGTAAGTGTCCAGGGCCGCCAGCGCGGCATCCAGGGCATTTTGGGCCCGGTCTATGTATACCAGCGCAGTGGCTGAAGGGGCATCATTGGTACTGCCGACATAGTACATGGCCATTCCAATCTGGTTCGCAATCTTGTCATCATCATAAACAATACCCTTGGTTTTGGGTGGCGTACGGAAGCTCTTTTCCAGTTCCACCAGTCCTTTCTGGACTTCCTGGGCACTTTCTTTCAAGGCTTTCATTTTTTCGTCAGGTTTGGCGCCGGGTTTCTGTCGTTGCCCAATCAGCGCCAGTGCGGTGGTGATGCCCGACTGCGCATGCACGATGCGCTCCACGGCTGTAACGGCGGCCTCCCGCATTTCCATCAGGTCAAGCTGGGTCTTGTAATTGGCTTGGTAAGCTTGCGCATCAAACAGGGAACGGGGGTCAGCCAGGACGGTAACGGACTGACTGGAAGTGACCGGGTCGCTGTCTTTCCCAGGCAGGCTCAGCGTCACTTCATAGCCTCCGGCGGGAACCTCGGGGCCGGCGGGTAAACCGTCTTCCAGTTCAGCGGGTGTTGGACCTGGCATGGGCCTGACACCATCACGCCGCATGTTCCAGACAATGCGGTTAATACCCTGGTGTACAGCGAATTTTTGCGTCCGGATCAGGTTTCCGCCGGTATCACGAATGGTCATTTCCACTTTTGGTGGTTCGGCTTTCTTGTCCTTTTCCGTAGCAACGGCAGCCGAATGCTGCTTTGCTTTGCGCTCACGCTCGAAGTCCTCGTCCGGATGGGGCAGGTCTTCGCCGCTGGCCATGAAGGTAATCATCACACCATACGGCTCGTTTTTGGCCCTGAACTCGCCGGAGCCGGTAAATCGCGTCGAAGGCGTCTGCTTTGCCGTATACTGCTGGCCAGGGGTCGTACCGAGAATTGACAGGCGCTCAGCGAATGATGCCTTATCCAGACCACGCAGGGCGCTGTAATCATCCAGCACAAAGAGCGAGCGGCCATGGGTTCCCAGCACCAGGTCGTTCTCCCGTTCCTGTATCGCCATATCCATCACTGAAACGGTCGGGACTCCGGCGGTAAATTTGGTCCAGCCGTCACCACCGTCAACCGAGACGAACAGTCCAAACTCAGTGCCGAGAAAAAGCAACCGGGGGTCTACCGGGTCCTGCAAAATTGAAAGTGCATATCCCGACAGAGATTCATCGCCCAGGTTGTCCCAACTGCGGCCATAGTCCCTTGCGCGATACACGTAGCTGTTCATGTCCGAGCGGCGGTGATTGTCAAATACGATGAAAGCAGTCCCGGCATCGTGTGGCGAAGCGGTGATCATCGGAACCCAGCCATTTTGTGGCGCGCCCTTGGCCCGTTCATCAATCCGGGTCCAGGTTGCTCCACTGTTGCGGGTTACATGTACCCGCCCGTCATCGGTGCCGGCCCATAGCGTGCCTTGTTCGATCGGGCTGGCCGCTAAGGAAACGATGCTGGTGTAATTTTCCGCAGCGGTGACATCGCTGGTCAGGCCACCGCTTTCGCGAAAGGTTTGCCATTCGGGCTTGTTCGAAGTCAGGTCGCCGCTGATGATCGTCCAGGTCGCGCCGCGGTCGGTCGATTTGTGAACAAACTGGCTGCCGTAGTAGAGGGTCGCCGGATCGAACGGATCCTGTGCGATTGCGGCGTTCCAGTTGAATCTCAAATCGACTCCCGATGGCGGCGGCGGTTTGATCAGCCGTTGCTCACCCGTGTCCAGGTTCCAGGTTGAGAGAAAACCGCCCTGCGACATGACGTAACCCCGGCGTGAATTTTCGGGGTCGGGCAGGGTGTCGAAACCGTCACCGAAACCCACTTCCTGCCAATGCAGGTTACGGATTCCTGCGTTTTCCCAGACTTCCGATGGACCACGCCAGCTGCCGTTATCCTGCAGGCCGCCGTAAATGTTGTAGGGCACATCATTGTCGACGCGGATGTGATAAAACTGGGACAAGGGCAGGTTGCGCACGAAACGCCAGGTCTCACCGCGATCCCTGCTGATCGAGATACCGCCATCATTGCCAAGGATCAGGTGCCGTGAATCGTTCGGGTTGATCCAGAATGCATGGTTATCGATGTGAATGGTATTGCCGGGCGCACAACAATCAACGACCGGATTGAGTTGGAAGGTGTTGCCGCCATCGATCGAAACGCTCAGGCGGGTAAAGATGTTGTAAACGCGTTCGGGGTATTCCGGATCGGCAGCGACCTCGGTGTAGTAAAACGGGCGTTCGGCAATGTTGTGTTCCTGGTTGGTTTTGATCCAGTTCTGGCCGCCATCGTCGGAACGCAACATGGCGCTTTTCTCTGCTTCTACCAGGGCATAGACACGGCCGCGCTCGGCTGGCGAAGGCGCAAAAGTGATTCGACCAAGTTCGCCCTCGGGCAATCCATCGACATCGGTTCTCTCTGTCCAGCTTTCACCGCCATCCCAGGAAATGTGCATCCCCGAGCCCGGCCCGCCGGATTTGAAGAAATAGGGCCAACGCCGGTGTTGCCACATGCTCGCATACAGCTTATCCGGATTAAATGGATCCAGCTTTACGTCGGTCCCGCCGGTTTTCTGATCGACGTACAACACTTTGCGCCAGGTTTTGCCGCCGTCCGTGGTTTTGAATATACCCCGGTCCTCGTTCTCACCCCAAAGTGTACCGAGGGCCGCGGCGAACGCGATATCCGGATTGTCCGGGTGCAGCGCGATTCGGTTGATTCTCTCTGTACGTTCAAGGCCCGCGCGCTGCCAGGATTGGCCGCCGTCGATGGATTTGAACATACCGCCTCCGATCGAGGTGGAGTTACGCACATTTCCCTCACCGGTGCCAACCCAGATAACGTCCGGATTGTCCTGGTTGACAGCCACTGCGCCGATCGATGCGACTGGCTGATCATCAAATACAGGCGTCCAGGTCAGCCCACCATTTTCAGAAATCCAGACGCCGCCGTTGGCAGCGCCGATAACGATATGATTAGGGTTTTCAGCGACCGCGTCGATCGACGTAATTCTCCCGCTGACTGCAGCCGGCCCCAGTGTCCTTGCTGCCAGACCTTGCAGAAGGTTGGCGTCCAGTTCTGCCCATAAAGATGCTGAATACCCAGACAGCAGCATTAAAATACCAAGGGTAAATGAACGGGGGTTTGGGGAAAAATACATCCCGGGCTCCTTGTTTTTGATTTAGCCCGTAAGGGTCAATCGTTCGCAAACCATTGTCAACCATGGCGTTACACAATGTATAATCCCTGCTCGGCTATTTAAGGAGTTTTATCGTGAAGCAAATTTTTATTTTGATTGCCGCAGTCTTTATGTTTGGCAATGCCCAGGCTCAGGACGCCGCCGCCGATTACGAGCAGGTGCTCCCTGACGCGGCCCAGAAATGTGTGCTGCCCGCATCACCGGATGCCATATCCGAGGAAGCGGCTTACGAAGACCTGGTAAATGCAAAAAAGCAAATTGCCGTGTTCCAGGGTCAGGTCGTCACTTTCCGTGAATGTTTACAGGTAGCTGAATCCAACCCTGACAATACACCCGGTAACAAGGCAGCCATTGTTTCCTCTTTCAACTACTCGGTTGAAATGGAAGAGCGTGTGGCAGAGCGTTTTAATGATGCCGTTCGCGGTTACAAGGAACGCAAAGCAGCAGCTGAAGGCTAGTACCTGCACCTACCGATAGTACTGGTCATCCTGGTGATCATCTGTCCCGGACAAATCGTCCGGGCAGATGCATTCACCTGGCCGGAGGCCGCGCCTGAAGAAGTAAATATTGACCCGCAAATGATCATGGCCCTTGTTGCCGCGATTGAACGGAGTGATTGCAACCCCTGTTGATTCTGATCGTCGCAACCCGCCTTGAATTTGAGTACACTTCCTGACCCGTTTGGGTTCATTCATTGAAGGAAGTTTTTATGCTGCGCGCAAAGCTGTTAGGAATTTCGGTTCTCTCTCTTTTCCTGTTCATCTCCTGCCAACCGGGCGTTGCCGCCAATGACAGCCACCCCCTGGCGGGTATCCCGTTGCGTTCCATTGGTCCGGCGCTGACTTCCGGCAGGGTTGCGGATTTCGCATTCCACCCGGATCAGTGGCAGATCCATTATGTGGCTTTTGCCAGCGGTAATTTGTGGAAGACCGATAACAATGGAATCACCTGGAGTCCGCTGTTCGAAAACGAGTCCTCTTATTCAATTGGGGTCGTAGAACTCGATCCATCCAATCCCAATACAGTTTGGGTGGGTACTGGTGAAAATAACTCGCAACGCAGCGTTGCTTTTGGCGACGGCGTCTACCGTTCTCTCGATGGCGGCACCAGCTGGAACCACATGGGCCTGAAAGAGTCCGGGCATATTTCAATGATCCGTATCCACCCGCAGGACAGCAATGTCGTTTGGGTGGCGGCCCAGGGACCGTTGTGGAATTCAGGCGGAGACCGCGGTTTATATAAAACAATCGACGGTGGTGAGACCTGGGAAAAAATCCTGGAAATCGATGAGAACACCGGAGCCAACGAGTTTGTGATCGATCCGGCGAACCCGGATGTGATCGTGGCATCGAGTTATCAGCGCAGGCGCCATGTGTGGACGCTGATCAATGGCGGCCCGGGAAGTGGTATTCACAAAACAACCGATGGCGGAAAAACCTGGCGAAAAATCAGCGAGGGATTGCCGTCCGGCGATCTCGGCCGGATCGGCCTTGCTGCGACAGAAACTGCGCCGGGCACCCTGTATGCCATTATTGAAGCAGATGAAAAGGACCAGGGTGTATACCGCAGTACTGACTTTGGAGAGAGCTGGGAAAAACGGTCCGATCACATGACCAGCAGTCCACAGTATTACAACGAACTGTATGTCGACCCCAATGATGCCGATGTTGTGTATTCGGTAGATACCTTCACTCACCGTTCCGAGGACGGTGGCAAGACCTGGGATCGCATTTCATTCAAGAACCGGCATGTCGATGACCACGCACTGTGGATCGACCCTCAAAACAGTGGTCACCTGTACATTGGCGGAGATGGTGGTGTTTACGAGAGCTGGGACCGTGGCGAAACATGGCGGCATGTGACCAACCTGCCTGCCACCCAGTTCTATCGCGGCACGCCTGACAATGACACACCGTTTTACAACGTCTGTGGCGGCACACAGGACAACTTCACACTGTGTGGCCCCAGCCGGACCACCTATACCGATGGCATCTCGAATGCGGACTGGTGGATCGCACAATTCGGTGACGGTTTCAAAGCACAAATCGATCCGACCGACGCAAACATCGTTTACGCGCAATACCAATATGGCGGCCTGGTCAGGTTTGACCGCATCACGGGTGAACGTCTGGCGATTACGCCCCAGCCCGGTGCGGATGAGGATAACTACAAGTGGAACTGGAATGCGCCGCTGATTATTTCTCCGCATGACAACAAGCGGCTTTACTACGGGTCGGAACGCCTGTTTCGGTCTGATGACCAGGGTGAAAGCTGGGTGGTGGTCAGTGGCGATCTGACCCGTCAAATTGACCGTAACGAGCTGGAGGTTATGGGCCGGGTCTGGAGCGTAGACGCTATCGCCAAGAACATGTCCACCTCCATGTACGGCAGCCTGATCGCGGTCGATGAGAGTCCGCTGGTGGAAGGCCTGCTTTATGCCGGCACCGACGACGGCCTGATCCAGGTGAGTGAAGACGGTGGCCAAAATTGGCGCAGGTATGAATCTTTCAAGGGTGTGCCCGCCAACTCCCTGGTGGAAGACATTATTGCTTCGCGCCACGATGCCGGTGTGGCATACGCAGTATTCGATAATCACAAGCGCGGGGACCACAAACCCTATGTAATGAAAACATCCGACCGGGGCAACAGCTGGGAATTGATGGTTGATGGGCTGCCCGAGCGCGGCACCGCACACACGATCATTGAAGACCACCTGGATGCCGGACTTTTGTTCACCGGTACCGAATTTGGCCTGTTTTTCAGCAACGACGGAGCACAAAACTGGCAGGAGTTGACGGGCTTACCGACCATTGCAGTCCGCGACCTGGAGATCCAGCGCCGTGAAGGCGACCTGGTGGTTACAACGTTTGGCCGGGGTTTTTACATCCTGGATGATTATGCACCGTTACGGTCATCGATGTCTGAGCTGGAATCAGGGAGCATGCTTTTTCCAGTCAGGGATACTTGGTTGTTCAACCCGGACGCACGTCGTGGCTGGGGGGGTAAAGGCGACTGGGGAACGGGTCGGTACACGGCAGATAATCCACCGTATGGGGCGGTTTTCTCCTACTACCTCGCCGAAGATTTGCAGTCGCTGAAAGATCAGCGCAGGAAGCTTGAAAAAGAAAGGGCTGAGAAAGGCGAGGACAACCCCTATCCGAGCTGGGACCAGCTAAGGCGCGAAGACCGCGAAGAAGCGCCTTCTGTCGTGCTGACCGTGCGTGACGCTGCAGGTGAAGTTGTTCAGAGAATCAATGGCTCTGCCGACAAGGGCTTCCATCGGGTCGCATGGGACATGCGTTATCCTGCCCCCGACCCGGTTGACCTGAGCCCGTCAACAGACCGGGCGCCGTGGGAAGGCACACCAAAGGGGCCGATGGTGTTGCCAGGGGCTTACAGCGTGACTCTTTCAAGACGCGTTGAGGGTCAACCGGAGGAAATCGGCAGTGCCCGGGAATTCGTGCTTAAACCTCTGTACAGTGGCGGCCTGATTGCGCAAGACCGTAGCGCGGTACTGGAATTCCAGGTTGAAACCGCGGAGCTCTACCGTGCCGTGATGGGCGCCAACCGCGCCGCCGGTGAACTTGAAACACGAATCAAGCATCTGTTCAAAGCCGTAGAAGATACTCCTGCGGCCACGGAAACACAGGCCGCAGCCATGCGCGCACTGAATTCGCGTATGCAAGATCTTCAGGTCAGGCTGGGCGGCGACCGCTCGGTATCAAGCCGTGCGCAGCCGGTGCCGATGTCATTAACTGCCCGGATTGGGAACATTGCCGGTGGAAGCTGGGGAAGTCAGTCTGCAGTTACAGGGAACTACCGGGATTCCTACCGCGTAGCAGCGGAGCAATTTCCGGCCATCCTGGCAGAGCTGCGCGCGCTGGCATCAGACCTGGCGGTGCTGGAGGCAGAACTGGAAGCCGAGGGTGCACCATGGACTCCTGCGCGATTGCCTGTCTGGCCCAGGTAAATCTGGCCCAGGTAAATAAAGAAAAACACCCCGCTGATGCGGGGTGTTTTTTAGTTCATGCGGGTGGTTGTGCGGGCTTCATCCAGTCGTTCGACCAGGCGTACCGCCCACATCCTTAGCATGCGTCTGGCCTCTGCATTATTCGTCACGCTGGTCGTCCACTGCATGTATCCGCGACGGGGCGCCTCGCGCCGGTCGCTTGCAGTTGCAATCAGGTCGCCTGTAATCGAATCGTAAATTTCCAGCTTCAGCGTCATCCGGCCCGTCGAGTCAGTATAGGAATGCTGAATGCCGGCTGATCTCGTATCTGGCGCATACACGTCAAGGTCGACGATTCGCGGTACGATTCGCATCACGCTATCACCACTGCTTTCGGTGATTTCATAGCCGCCCTTGCTGAGTTCCTCGGTGAAAACGCGGTCAAACAACTCAGACAGGCTGGTCTGGATTCGCTCCATGTCCGAAGCCCTGACTTTTTGGGATTGGTACCGATTCTGATCGCGTTGCCAATTCTTCCGGAATGCAACCGAGGCCGACTCCAGTTGAACCCGGTCGTATACGCTCCAGTCAATTTCCGGGTCGGCATACAGTTCACCTCTCCGGGTTTTCTCAACCAGTTCAAGGCCTTCAATTGAAATTTCGGGTGGATCAGCCTCGGCATTAACCGCGGCGGGCGCCGCGATCATGCCAATCAGAATCAAGCTGCTGATAAGGTTTTTGCTCATCTGATATGTGTCCTGCAAGTGTGATTTACGCACTACTCATATTATCAGAAGACCTCCCGGACCTTATTGTGCTTTCAGGAAGCCAAGCATCGTATCGGCATCGCTCACCTCAAATGGATCACTCGGAGAGTTGTCGCATTTGCCGGCCTCTTCGAACAGTGCTTTGATTTCGCCGTCTTCAACCAGCATTGAATATCGCCATGAACGATCACCAAAACCGACGTTGTCTTTGTGCACGAGCATGCCCATCAAACGGGAAAATTCTCCACTGCCATCGGGCAGCAACTTGACGTTTTCCACTCCCTGGTGCTTGCCCCACTGGAACATGGTGAAGGCATCGTTTACGCTCAGGCAGTAAACCTCATTTACCCCCAGTGCCTTGAATTCCTCATAGTTGTTTTCATAGCCGGGCAGGTGAGTGCTGGAACAGGTGGGTGTAAAGGCTCCCGGCAGGGCAAAAATAACAACCTTTTTACCCGCAAAAATGTCGTCGGTACTGACTTCCTGCCAGCGAAACGGGTTAGGCCCTTCCACTGACTCGTCCCGAACCCGGGTTTTGAATACGACATGGGGCACTTGATGTGCTGATACTTGAGACATTGTTATGTTACTCCTTGGAAGTTGGGTGGATTCTAGGGGTGTATTATTCATAAGTAAAATTGATTGATATAATCATTGCGATAGATGATGTGCATCACAAAACATCATTGTCTGATGATCTCTGGTACATTGTCGGCTGGGCAGACCAACGGGGAGAATTTGCCAACCATGACCCAGGCGACCAAAGCGCCCCGGCTGAGCCAGGATGCGCTGGCCCATATACTCGATGTTACGCAAAAACTGGCATTGCCTTATGACCTGATGCACCTTTTGGCAGAAGTTGTTGAAGCCGGTGAGTCTGTGCTTGCGGCTGACAAGGCCTCTTTGTGGTTGTACGACGCAGCCAGGGATGATTTGACCATGGAGCTTCCAGCGTTCAAACCCGCACCACGCCTGGCAGCAGGCCAGGGACTGGTGGGTGAGTGCCTGGTGACCCGGGAGATCATCAACGTTGACAACGCCTATGCCGATCCGCGCTTCACCCAGGCTGTGGATAAAGCGACGGGCTATAAAACCCAATCAGTGCTCAACGTTCCTTTGCTGGGTTGGGAAAAGCAGCCGGTTGGTGTGTTACAGCTGGCGAACAAGCTGACGGGAACATTTGATGAAAGTGATGAGTTGCTGGCGTCCACACTGGCTGCGCAATGTGCCGTAGCGGTTCAGCGTATGCAATTGACCGAGGCTTTGCTGCTTAAAGAACGTCTGGATGAAGAAGTCTCGCTGGCGCGGGAAATCCAGATGTGCACATTACCTACCGAGATGCCGGATGTTGAAGGGTATGATCTACACGGCCGATTCGTCCCGACCGGTCATGCCGGGGGTGACCTGTTTGACCTGGTGGTGCTGGATGGAGAACTGTTTATCCTGATGGGTGATGCAACCGGGCATGGTTTTGGTCCCGCTTTGTCCGCCACCCAGATGCAGGCCATGTTACGCGTGGCATTCCGCTGTGGGGCCAATCTGGACGAAGCATACCGGCAGGTGAATAACCAGTTGGCCGAGGACCTGCCCGATGATCGCTTTATAACGGCGTTCATGGGCTTTCTTGATCCGGCTCGTCATGAAATTCGCTATCACTCCGGCGGGCAGGGGCCGATACTTCATTTCAGAGCGGCTGAGGAAAGCTGTGAATGGCACCGGCCGACCACCTTTCCGGTTGGCATACTGGATCTGGATGAAACCACTGGGTCGCAGGTTTTGAAGATGGAGCCGGGCGATGTGCTGGTTTTACTTTCAGACGGGGTTTATGAATACGAAAGCAACCAGGGTGTTCAGTTTGGTGAAGAGCGTGTTGCCAGCCTGTTAAAGTATCACTATCGCCTGCCCATGGCTGAGCTGACCAAACAAATTTTGAATGCTACTTTTGAGCATGGTGAGGGCGTGTCCCAGGAAGATGATATTACACTGGTCCTGGTAAGTCGGCTCCCGGAGGATATTGATGCAAAAGAAATATCGACGTAGTTTTGATCAGATCCAGAAAATTGTTGAAGATACTGAACATTTTTTCACTTTACGGGATATCGACGAATCCCTGCGGATGAAAGTGGACCTGTCGCTGGAAGAGCTGTTTGTAAACATGGTGAATTACAACACTGAAACTGACAGTGACATACTCATCGAAATGCGGGCGATCGAGCAAGGTATTGAAGTCAGTTTGACCGACTTTGATGTGGAACGATTCGACCCGACGCTGGCAGTGGAAGTGGATGTCGATGCGCCGTTGTCTGAACGAACACCGGGTGGGCTCGGTCTCTACCTGGTACTGAAAATGGCTGATTCGATACACTATGAATACCAGGATCGAAAGAGCAAAATAACGTTTACCAATCGGGTCGCAGGGGAGTGAGGAAACGGGATGTTTGAGATTGGGCTTAACGACAACGGCCAGGTAGTAGTCAAAGGAAGACTGGATGCAGCACAGGCTGAGAAAGCCCAGGGGTTCCTGGACGCGATGGCAGACGGTTGCGTGCTAGACCTTGCAGGACTGGAGTATATTTCCAGCGCGGGGCTGGGTGTTTTACTCAAAACGCACAAGCGCCTCATGAGCAGCCAGTCCGGGCTGGAACTGGTTAATGTCAATAAACACATCGGCGATATTTTCCGCTATTCGGGTTTCGACAAATTGTTTATTATCAAAAACGCGTAAATTAAATTGAATGATTTTCCAACTTTTATGCCAGTGACGTGTAGTTATGAATAATAACGGTCGGGATCAGGCACTCATCGAACGATGTCAGCATGGTGACCGGCGGGCGCTTGAAGAGTTGGTCGGGCATTATGAAAAGCCTGTTTTCAACGCGGCTTACCGCATTCTGGGTAATCCGGATGACGCAGCCGATGCAACACAGGTTGTGTTCATGAAGGCCTTCGAGCACCTGGGTCAATACGACCCGAAATACAAGTTTTTTAGCTGGATTTATCGAATTGCAATTAATGAATCCATCAACCAGTTAAAACGCGGGCGAAATCAACAGCCGCTGGATGATACAGAGGCAGCCGATACCCGCGGACCGGAAGCAACCGTTCAGGCTGGTGATTTGTCCCGGGAAATCCAGGACGGACTGATGGGTCTTAAGGAGGACTACCGCACCGTGGTTGTATTACGTCATTTTTCGGATTTCAGTTACCGGCAGATCAGCGAGATTCTGCAGATTCCGGAGAAAACCGTGAAATCACGACTTTACTCAGCGCGTCAGTTGATGAAGGAAGCGCTCGAGGCCCGCGGCGTTTATTGAGGAAAATGCTCTAATGATTACCGAACGCACAATGCAACTCATAAACGCCGACATAGACGGCGAGCTGTCTCAGGCTGGGCAATCGGAACTGGAGAGCATGTTGGAATCTTCGGCTGAAGCACGGGCCATGAGGGCCGAGCTATTGAAGCTGAACAACCTGATGAGCAGCCTGCCCGCACAACAACCGCCACCCGACCTGAACCAACGGATTATGCAAACCATCAAACTTTCGAGGCAAAAGTCACCTTTTGCAATTTCCCGGTGGTTTGCTTCATTTCAGCCGGCAACAGCGGGCCTGGCGTTTGCCGCTGGCCTGCTTTTTACCGTTGGTTTTTACGAATTATCTTCAGATCGCCTGGATTCAGGCGATGCCGCCAGCATGGTTGGCACCATGGTCGCCGGCCAGGGCAGTGTTCCAGTTTTGCTGAAAAATGACATGATCCTTAAAGGTGAAGGCTTTTCCGGCAGTATTTCCCTGCGGGAAAGCGCCGGAGTATATGTTTTGAATTTTGATCTCGATTCGGAAAACCAGACCGAAGTTGAAGTAGGCCTTGATCACACAGGTTTTTCTTTCGGGGGGTTTGCAGAAGTCAGGGGCGACGCAAAAACGGTTTTTGATTCAGTAACCATGTCCGGGGGGGCTTTGCGTGTGGTGAACCAGGGGCACCAGCAATTTGCGGTGTTCCTGCGAAAGGACGGAGCCGGGAAACCGGCCCAGGCCGAGTCGATCACGATTGACTTTTCGAGTATTGATCGGCTGTAGAAAAATTTTTACCAACTTTTTGTTGGGCCAGGGGTACTACGTATTAAACCTGCTTATTATTAGATACGAGAGCAGCAACAAAGGTAAAGGGAAAATCAGGAGAGCACGATGAAACACAGACAGCTAGGTAACACTAAGATTTTTTTACTGGTAGGCGCTTTGGTGATCATCGCCGGAGTTGTCATGTTCCTGGGCGATAACTTCCCGCCAAGCGGCGATAATGCATCGGGAACCATTGTTCCGGCGGAGCGCTATCGTGCAAACCAGATTGATAGTGATGATGTGGTGCTGGGCGATGAGACCTTCGCGCAGTTCATGCAAACCGACCTTTATGAGGAACTGGTGCAAAACCCAGAACTGATTGAAGTGATCACCGATGCGGACGTCCTGGCAGCGTTCAACGATGAGAACATGCGGGCGGAGCTGAACAGCAACGTACGCTCAAATATGAACAGCAACAACGTGCGCTCGGATCTGAACAGCAACGTGCGTTCCGACCTGAGCGACAACGTGCGCTCGGATCTGAACAGCAACGTGCGCTCGGATCTGA
>Ga0265303_10000286_pt1 | contig 27573 bp, 26 predicted proteins | sample Helome_2_FD_192494 | JGI IMG/M metagenome (GOLD analysis project Ga0265303, IMG submission 192494) | Marine sediment microbial communities from subtidal zone of North Sea - Hel_20160317 (Illumina Assembly) | ecosystem: Environmental > Aquatic > Marine > Subtidal zone > Sediment ... | reverse complement strand
CCTCTTCCGTAGAGGAATGGCAGGGGTCCCGAGACACCACCACGACGCCACCAGGGAGTTGAGCCTCCTCCGAGATTCGAACGAAGGATCTCAAACCTCAACCACATGAGCTGCACCGTCGACGCAGTCCACTGACCCGACGGTTGGCAGCACACGACGAGAGCGAAGCGATCGACTCGAAACGTGGACCCTCTTCCGTAGAGGAATGGCAGGGGTCCCGAGACACCACCACGACGCCACCAGGGAGTTGAGCCTCCTCCGAGATTCGAACTCGGGACCCCTTCCTTACCATGGAAGTGCTCTACCACTGAGCTAAGGAGGCACATATTCAGTTGTCTCTACGACGAGCCGAGCTCGTCGGTGCCGGGAGAAGGATTCGAACCTCCGAAGGCATCGCCAACAGATTTACAGTCTGCTCCCTTTGGCCGCTTGGGTATCCCGGCAGGGGGGCCGCTTCCGAGCGGAAGCATCGGGGAGAATAGCGAGGTCGGCAAACTGACGGCCGCCGGCTCGTCGCGGCCACCGCGATCGCTTCGGTCCGCCGTCCTGCGTCATGCGAACTACCACCGCCCGACGAGCGGTTAGTAGATCCCGGAGGCCATCTTCTCGAGTCGATCGACTCGTTCATCAACCGGCGGGTGGGTGCTGAACATCCGCATCATGCCGCGCTGACGTTTCGTCTTCTGGCCACTCGTCGGGTCCTCGATGAACAGCTGGGAGATCGCAGGGTTGACGTTCATGGGGGCCCGTGCCGCACCGTAGGAGATCTTCTGGAGTGCACTCGCCAGCGCAAGGGGCGATCCTGTGGACTCTGCACCGTCATGGTCCGCTTCGAACTCACGTGAGCGGCTGATCGCCATCTGAAGCAGGGCCGCAGCCAAGGGCACGACGATCATCCCAACGAGGCCCAGAACGAGGCCGATCGGATTGTCGTTGTTCCGGCGCCCTCCCATATTGCCCCAGAACGCCATCCGGGCAAGCAGGGACAACGCCGCCGCAAGCGTGGCCGCGATCGTCGCTATCAGGATGTCACGATTCCTCACGTGGGCCAGTTCATGGGCGAGCACGCCCTCGAGCTCGCGTTGGTCGAGCATCTCCACGATGCCCGTGGTCACGGCGACCGCAGCGTGTTTTGGGCTCCGGCCGGTTGCGAAGGCATTCGGTTGGGGTGAATCGATGACATAGAGGTCTGGCATCGGCATTCCCTCCCGCTGGGCAAGGGACGACACAATCGAGTGAACATCCATCATCTCGGTTGGTCCGAGGGGTCGCGCCCGAGCAGATGCGAGCGCGATCTTGGATGAGAAGAAATAGATCCCGAAGTTGAAGAGCACGGCGAAGGCGAGCGCTATCACCCCGCCCTGGACTCCACCGAGGAAGTACCCGAAGCCAACGAACAGGACCCCGAGGAAGGTGAGGAGAGCGGCTGTCTTGACGTTGTTCATGGTCTCAGAGTACCGATCGGTCCGGATAGGTTGACGCGCGAGTGAGGGGCGGCAGCGCCGCCCCTCACCCATCAACTCAGATTGTCAGTTCGGCCCGGTCAGCTTGCGTCAGCGTCTCCGGCTGCTCCATCGGCACCTTCGGTGCCGGCCTCGGCAGCTGCCGCTTCGTCCGCCCCGGACGAGTTCGTCACGAGGACGACTCCAAGGACGATTGCGGCGACGAGAATTCCACCGAGAACGAACCACACCCAGGTCGGAATCGAGTCATCCTCAACTGGCTCCTCGACCTTCTCACCGACGGCAGGGACCTTGAAGGTCTGCTCGTAGGGACTGCCATCCTCGGCCGTACCTGTGACAAGCATCTCGTAGGCCAGGCTCGGATCGAGCGGTTCCATGCTGAGCGTGATGATCCAGAAACCGTCATCATCCACGACAGTGTTGCCACCAACGCTCGTGTCGATCACGGCAACCTCGGACACGCTCTCTGGCAGGAAGTTGAGGCCTGCGGCCTTCAACAGACCATCGGCCTCGACCTTGATGCTCGTCCAGGGATCCTGGGTAGCAGGGCTCAACTGGAGCGTCACCTCGGACCCGGCCGGGACCAGCTCTCCGGCGGCGGGGTCCTGCTCGACCACAAGGCCCTCAGGATCGGGATCGTCCGAATCCTCAACGAAGATGGGTTCGAGCCCGACTGCCTCGGCTGCTGCGTTGGCCTCGTCCACCGTCATGCCGACGAAATCGGGAACCTCGACATCATCCGGTCCGGTCGACACGACAACCACAACCTCGGACGCTGGGGCAACCTCGGTTCCGCCGCGAGGATTCGTCGAGATGACGATCCCTTCCTCGACGTCGTCTGAAGCCTGCTCCTCGATCGATGTCGTGAACCCGACGCCCTCAAGTTCAGCGACCGCATCGTCGACCGGCTGACCGGTGACGTCCGGAACCTCCACAGTGGAAGGTCCGGTGGAGATGGACAGGGTTACCGTCGATCCCGCAGCGGTCTGCGATCCTGCGGCAGGATCAGTGCCGATTGCGACACCCTCCGCGACGTCATCGCTGGACTCGGCCGTCTCGGCTACCGAGAAGCCTGCTTCCACCAACGCGGCCGTGGCATCTGCTGCTGACAGGCCAGCGACATCTGGCACCGTCGGATCGGGTGCTGGGGGCGGTGGTTCGAGCGCATCGAGTATGGCCGTCATGGAAGGAATGACCGCTAGCGCCACCCCAACCTGCGTCGCATCGACGTCGCTGACACCAAACACGTCGATGTACTGGTCCTCTTCGGGGGTCACCGTTGCGTCAACTCCGTCGACATTCACCGCCACGGCGGTGCCCGCATCGACAACCAGAGGCGCACCGAACATCGCGCCAGCAACCACGGTTTCCTCGACGCCGTCGACGGTGATCAGCGAATCGACGGTCTGCGCGTTCCACACGACGACGACACCCTTGCCTGACGGGATCGGTGCGAGTGTCACCTGATACGCGTTCGCTCCCTCGTCGCCGAATCCGGATACGACCGTCCACGCGGTTGCGGCCGGGACGGGGACATTCAGCGTGGAGCCGTCGCTGTAGACGATCGATGCATCCCCGGACTCCCTCACATCAGCATCGCTGGTGCTGGCGAAGTCGAGGGTTCCGACAACCTCCGTGCCGTTCACCTGCACGGACAGCGGTTCGGCGCTGGTTCCGTTGACGTAGGCGAGGCGGGCTTGGGTCGTCTGCCCTACTGCCGTTCCGGCTACAGCAACGACGAGCGTTGCGATCATTCCCACTACGAGCGCGAACGACGCGATCTTGCGTCTCTTCATCCTGGCTTCTCCCATGTGTGGACTGTCCGGGGAATGCTACGAGCCACATGGACATTCGACGCGTCATTCATGTGACTATTTCGGCGTCTAGCCCTGTACAGAGCGTCCCCCGACAACCAATATCGGTTTGCGCGGCGAGATACCTGAGAAGGAATCCCGCCCGCTGAGAGAGGGGTCTCACGCACCGGGGAGGCCACACGCCTGGGCGGTGTGCTGGTACGGAACCTCATTTCGAACACGAATAGGACAACTTGAAAGGCAGATGATGCGGAGATCCATTTTCGTCCTGCTCACCATGTTTGCGCTGGCGGTGGCGGTTCTCGCCCCGGTAGCGGCAGCTGGTGCGGCAGACACGCCGACTGTGCCCCACTCAGCCGTTGACGAGGTCAAGTCAGCGAAGACACAGACGTATATCGTCCAGATGCTCGATGCGCCGGTAGTGGCCTACGAGGGCGGAGTCAAGGGACTCTCAGCGACGAAGCCGAAACCGGGAAAGAAGATCAACCCCAACAGCGGCAATGTAGAGAAATACGCGGAGTATCTCGAAGCCAACCAGACCGATCTGGCTGCAAGCGTGGGTGCTGAGACGCTGTACAACTACGTATACGCATACAACGGATTCGCCGCAGAACTCAGCGGAGAGCAGGCGTCGGCGCTGCTTGGCAACGCTGACGTACTGGCAGTTACGCCAGATGAGTTGATGCAGCTGGACACGGTCTCGACACCTAGTTTCCTCGAGCTCGATGCAGCGGGTGGAATCTGGGACTCCCTGGGTGGGACGGCGGACGCGGGCGAGGGTGTCATCGTTGGCATCATCGACTCCGGGATCTGGCCGGAAAACCCAAGCTTCAGCGATCGAACGGGAACCAATCCGAACGGTAAACCAGGCAAACTCGACTACCAACAGATCCCGGGATGGCATGGTAAGTGCACGCCTGGTGAGGCCTTCCCGGCTTCCGACTGCAACCACAAGGTCATCGGTGCCCAGTGGTTCAACTCCGGTTTCGGAGGAGACGCTGGTACGAAGGCCACCTTCCCATACGAATTCATCTCGGCTCGTGACTTCGATGGTCACGGAAGCCACACTGCAAGCACGGCCGCCGGCAACTACGGCGTCCCTGTCATTGTTGACGGTGCTGATCTCGGAACTGCCAGTGGTATCGCTCCACGAGCCCGGATCGCCGTGTACAAGGTGTGTTGGGGAACTGGCGCTGCGGGAGGATGCTTCAGCTCCGATAGCGTGGCCGCCATCGATCAAGCGGTCGCCGACGGTGTCGACGTCTTGAACTTCTCAATCAGCGGAAGCCAGGACAGCTACCTTGACCCGGTTGAAGTTGCTTTCTTGTTTGCTGCGGATGCGGGCGTGTTTGTTGCCGCCTCGGCTGGCAACTCTGGCCCCGGTGCGAGCACTGTTGCGCATAACAGTCCGTGGTTGGTGACAGTGGCCGCAGGTACGCACGACCGATACTTCGAAGGCACCCTCAACACAGGCGACGGTGCCACGTATGGCGGAGCGATGCTTGCGTCCGGACCGATCGCGGGCGACCTCGTCTATGCCGGCAATGTCGGTTTGGTGCCGGGAAGTCTTGAGGCGCAACAATGTCGCCTAGGCACGTTGGATCCGACGCTGGTGAGCGGGAAGATCGTTCTGTGCGACCGAGGAGAAGTGGCAAGAACCGACAAGAGCCTGGAAGTGCGAAACGCCGGTGGGATCGGAATGGTGCTTGCAAACACCTCACCAAACTCCGTCAACGCTGACCTGCACTTCGTTCCGACGATCCACATCGACGACGTTGCCGGCGCATCGGCGCGAGCGTACTCACAGACGCACAACGCAACCGCAGAACTCGCAGGTGGAGTCGCCGTCAACGCTGAGGCACCGGAGATAGCTGTCTTCTCCTCGCGCGGTCCGGCACTCGCAGGCGGCGACCTGTTGAAGCCGGACATCATGGCCCCCGGAGTCGACATCATCGCTGCCGTTGCCCCGCCTGGGAACAACGGCCGTGACTTCGACGCATATAGCGGCACGTCGATGTCGAGCCCACACGTCGCCGGGCTTGGCGCGCTCCTCACGGACGCACACCCAGACTGGTCGCCGGCAATGATGAAGTCAGCACTGATGACCACGGCGTCCCAGATGACGAACATGGGGAATCCGATTGCGGGAACGCCGTTCGGATATGGAGCGGGCCAAGTCGCCCCGAACCTATCGACCGATCCAGGTCTCGTATACGACGCTGGGTGGAACGACTGGCTCGCCTTCATCTTCGAGGACATCGACCGCAGCGACCTGAACTATCCGTCGATCTCGATCGGTGAAATGCCTGGATCTCAGACTGTGACCCGTACCGTCACGAACGTCGGACCGGCAGCCACGTATAACGTAACGGTCGATGCCCCAGCAGGCATCGGTGTGTCTGTCAATCCAGCGTCGCTGACGTTGGCGAGCGGCGCATCGGCGACCTACGAGGTGTCATTCGAGTCGACCGAGTCAGCAACGATCGATCAGTATGCGTTTGGGTCTCTCACGTGGAGCGACGGCGAACACAACGTTCGGAGTCCACTGGTGATCAAGCCCGTAGCGCTGGCGGCGCCAGCGGAATTGCATGAGTCCGGCACGGAGGGTTCGACCTCCTTCGACGTGTCCTTCGGATACAGTGGCGACTTCGGTGCGACTCTCAGCGGGTTTGCTCCAGCCGACATGCACGAGGGTTCGGTTGACGATGATCCGTCCAACGACATCAACACCGCTCTTGGCACGTGCGACTTCTCGGCGTTCCCGTTCGACTGCATTGGCATAACGTGGGAACTCGTCAGCATCCCAGCCGGTTCCGATTTCGCTCGGATCCAGCTCTTCGATGAATACACATCGGGTGACGACGATCTGGACATGTATGTGTTCACGACTGGACTGGGCTTCGTCGGTCAGAGCGGATCTGGTACGTCGGCGGAGGAAGTCAATATCGACAACCCGGTGTTGGAGTACTACGTCGCCGTGCATGGCTGGCAGACAGATGGCGGAGGTAGCGCTGACTACACCCTGTTCTCCTGGGGAATTGGCCCGGATCTCGGAAATGCCACGTTGACGGCACCGGCCGCAGCATTGCTCGGTCAGACAGAAACCATCCAGGTCGATTGGGCGGGCCTGTCTGGCGGCACGAAGTATCTCGGATCCGTGAATTACTCAGACGGAACCCCTGTTGGTTCAACGGTGATTCGAATAGATACCGACTGACAACGAAGCCAGTGGTCAATGAGAGAGGGGATGGGAGCCACGCTCCCATCCCCTCTCTGTGCCGCATCACGCCTCAAGGCTTGATCTCAGGTGTCCCCGCCTTCCGCCGGCACGGGGTCGATCGGCGCGAGACACAAGAATGGCGCAGCGCCAGTGGCGGCGTGATAACGATACTCGGAACCGCCGCCAGCGAGGATTGTGATAGTTCCGCTCGTGAGAACCTGCGCATACCCCATGCCCTTCGATGGGCATCCAATGCTTGAGTCGGGCCACGTCACGACCTCGTGTGAGAGGATCGCAATATCAATCGGGGCCACTCCGAGACGCTCAGCAAGGTCGCTCTGCGCCTCTGCAGCGATTGCTGAGCGCCCGGTGGTTCCTGAGGAGTCAACCCCCTCACTTGCAGGCGATCCGCCGAAGGGGTCGGCAGCCTCGACTACGTTCATGCAAAGGAACGGATCCTCGTCGATGGCACCGTGATACTCGAAAGACTCGCCGTCGACTCTCAATTCGATGCGATAGCCATCGATCAGAGCCTGCGTGTAGGACATGTCCGGCTGCGGACATCCCAACGACCCATCCGGCCAGGTGAGTTCGTGAGCCGCGACAATCTCGACGAGCCGGCCATCACCGATTCGCTCCGTGAGATCAGCCAATGCAGTCTCGACCTCTTCCGCGAGATCGGGTGAGATCACGGGCAGGTCGGCGGGGTCAGCTCCATCACCAATCCCCTCGTTGGGCTCGACGGGAATTGGGGTCTCATCGGAAGAGGATGGGGCAGTGTTGTCAAGGGGAAGCGACGCAGAGGTTTCGACGTCCTGGGATCCACCGTCGGTGGCGCATGCACCGAATGCAAGCGCGCACGCCGCGGTCACGATGAGAATCCTCATCATATCGGTCCTCTCGACTCCGTAGTGGTGAGACGCTCAAACGGCCCATCAGGTTCCTGAGGATATGCGGAACACCGAGAACCCTCCCAGACCCACCGGATCGCACACTGCCCGAAGGTTCGTCGCATCCGACCGCGCTACGAGCTGACCCATCACGTCCCCTGCACGCGCTCGCTCATGGCTGAGCTCGGCCAACCCGTCAAGGACGTCGACGGCCCCAAGCTCGGTGAGGAACGACCGTTGGTCGGTGACCGAGACGGTCGCGCCCAGAGCCTCCGCTACGGCCACGACCACATCAGCGTTGACATCCACCGTGATGTCGGTAGCACCAGGACTTGCGAGAACATCATGCCCGGTTCGCTGGCGAGCGAACCCTCGCACGATGTCCGATCGCCTTCTGTGCACCAACCGCTCGGTGGTGGCTGCGTAATCGATGATCAGGATGCGCGTCGCCGCAAAGTGCTCAAGCAGCACGCGGAGCCAGGTCTCGACCCCCATCTGTGCGGTGAGCACCGCTCCCTCCGGCACGACTCCGAGCCACGTATCGCACCATGCTGACAGCCCGGCGTCTGCGTCTATCGTCTGCAGCGCAAGACCACCAGCAGATTCACCGACTCGCAACTCCGACCATCCGTCTGAGGATCGTTCAACGAGACGGGCGGGGATGTTGTCAAGCACCTCATTGGCGACCACGACGGCACGGACTTCCGATGGCACATCGCTGATGGCGTCGACGATCCGTACGATCGGTACACGGTCAGCGATGGCTCGCCTGGCACTCCCTGAGGCCTCAACGGCCACAATCTCCTCAAATGCATCACCGACCTCGTGGACGAGGGGCTCGAGCAACGACCCAGACCCGCCTCCGATCTCAAGGAGCGTCGCAGGACCGCCACGAGACTGTTCGGCAGCCCAACGCCCGATGAGCCTGCCGAACCACGGGCTGACCTCCGGGCTGGTTACGAAGTCTGCGTCGGTTCCGGGGCGAACGGCGCCGGCGGAGAAGAAGCCGCCGTCCGGGTCGTAGAGGCATAGTTCCATGAACGCATCGAAGGGCATCGGTCCCCCTGCCCTGATCCGCTCCAATACCTGCTCCCTCATGGCGGCGAGTGTAGGTTGATGGGCATGAACGACCCAGATTGCATTCTGTGTGCAGGATCCGCGATGGACGGGGCCCTGATGGTCGAGGAGGTCTGGTCCGACAGCCTGTGGCGGCTGACCACCATCACAGTCGGAGAGCTCGCAGGCTACTCCTACCTTGCCCCGCTTCGACACATCTCCCACATCACCGGCCTCGACGGTGATGAGGCAACCACATTCGGTGCGACCGTCGCTGCAGCCTCACGCGCCATCAAGGACGAGACCGGCGCCGAACTCGTATACCTCTACGTGTTCGGCGGTGGCCTGGATCACTTCCATGCCCACCTCGCACCACACCGTGAACCAGGAAGCCCGCTCGTTGACGACCCGATCAAGGGTGCAAAGCATCATCAGCTGTTGCCGGATGGGCGCGAAGTATGGGTGAGCGATCGATATCCACTCCAGTCACAGGACATCATGGCTTCAGCAGTTGCTGGGATCAGACGGCGACTGGCGGGATCACAGGCCGAGGTAGGCGAAGATCTCGGTTGAGTACTCGCCGATGTTGGCCGCAAGCCCAGGGAAGAAGCCAATCACGATCACGCCGACAGCGGTGAGCCCGAGGGCGAAGCCGATAGGCCCAGGAACCTCGAACCTCTCCTGTTCCTCGAGATCGATTCCCTCCGGAACCGGATCAAACCAGGTCACCTTGATGACCCTCGAGTAGTACACAAAGGCGATCACAGCGTTGATGGCTGCAATGATGGCGATGCTGTATCCCCACCAGTCCCCGACGCCGATCGTTGCCTGGAACATCGCGAACTTGGCGAACCACCCTGCAAGCGGCGGGACACCGGCCAGCGACATGAAGAACAGCGCCAAAGCGCCAGCCAGACCGGCCCCGTAGGTGAGTAGGCCGCCCCAGTCCTCGAGTTCGTAGGAACCGATGCGCGACCCGATCAGGATGACCGTTGCGAATGCACCGAGGTTCATCACCGCATAAATGATCAGGTAGGTCACGGTTGCGTAGAACGGCCCGGCGAGGTCGTCGGCACCGGAGGCGGCTGCTGCCCCGAACGGCGCGAGCATGAATCCGGCCTGCGCAATCGACGAGAATCCAAGAATCCTCAACACGTTGGTCTGCTTGATGGCAACGACGTTGCCGACAGTCATCGTGAGAACAGCGACAAGCCACATGATCGGGCCCCAGATGTCTGTCGCGGTCGGGAAAGCGAGATAGCAGACACTCAGGAGGGCAACGAAACCGGCACCCTTGGATCCGACCGACAACCACGCCGTTACCGGCGTTGGGGATCCCTCGTACACGTCCGGCGTCCAGTAGTGGAACGGAACGGCTGCAACCTTGAACCCGAAGCCGAGGAGCACGAAGAGGATGCCAAGATTGAACATCGGTACGGAGGAGGCCACACCGGCAACAGCGGCGATTTCGGAGAACTTCTGCGTTCCGGTCCAGCCATAGATCATGGAGACGCCAAAGAGTGTCAGGGCGAGCGCGAGCACCCCGATGATGAAGAATTTGAGCGCAGCCTCGTTCGATCGTGGGTCTGCCTTGCGCCAGCCGGCGAGCAGGAACCCCGGTATCGACACAAGTTCGAGAGCCACGATCATGGTGATGAAGTCCCTCGAGGACGCCATCACCACAGCGCCGAGCACTGCGGCAACGATGAGGAAGTAGTACTCCCCCTCGTAGTAGCGGTCAGATTCGAGGTATCCAATCGACAGGAGTAGGGCGATGAAGCCGGCGAAGATGAACATCGCCTTGAGCACAAGGGAATACTCGTCGAACACATAGGAACCGCAACAGGCTCCGCGTCCCCGTATCGGTGCAGAAGTCGAGCGAGCCACAGAATGCGAGGGTGAAGATCGGCACCGAGGCGGCGAACAGCCCAATCACACCCACGATCGCAACCAGGTACTTCTTGCTCTGGCGCGTGACGATGTCGACCACGAGCGTCAAGAGAACGGTGACGCCAAGGATCAGTTCCGGGAGGAACGCGTGGTAATCGAGGTCGAACAACGGATCAGCCTCCGAACGCCTTCTCGACGAGTGCAATCACAGCGTCGTTGGTAGCGCCGAACACGACGCCAGGCCACAGGCCGATGACGATGGTTGCGAGCACCAGCGGTGTCCACGCCATCCACTCATACTTGTCGACATCCTCGAACTCTTTGCCAGCCCATTCTTCCGAGGGCTCACCGAAGTCCACGTTTCGCAGCATGTACAACAGGTAGGCGGCCGTGAGCACCGTTCCAATGGCAGCCACGACCATGAAGCCTCGGAACAACGGTGTCTCACCGATGGCTTCAAGCGGATCGAACGATGCCATCAAGGACATGAACTCGCCCCAGAAGCCTGCAAGCGCAGGAAGGCCGAGGGATGCCATTGCGGCAAAGCCGAGCAGCACGCCCATCTTGGGCATGATGCTCATGTTGCCGCCAAGGCGCCGCATGTCCCGCGTGTGATACCGATGGGCCATGGAACCTGCAATGAAGAACAACAAACCGGTGATGACGCCGTGTGCAACCATCCCGATGATCGCCGCATTGATGCCGATCGGCGTCAAGGTGGCGATGCCGAGCATCACGAAACCCATGTGACCAACAGACGAGTAGGCAATGAGGCGTTTCATGTCGTCCTGCGCAAGACATGCCAACGATCCGTAGATGATGCCGATCACAGCCAGCAGACCGATCCACGGAGCCCAGGCGATTGCCTCATCGGGCAGGATCGGGAGGGCAATTCTCACGAAGCCATACGTACCGAGCTTCAGGAGCACCGCTGCAAGGATGACCGAGCCAATCGTCGGAGCCGCCGTGTGCGCATCTGGCAACCACGTGTGCAGCGGCCACATTGGGACCTTCACGGCGAAGCCGACGAACAGCCCAGCGAACACGAGAGTGGCAAATGTACCGGCAAACGCACCCATGGCGCCGATCTCGGAGAGTTCAACAATCGAGAACGATCGATACCCGAGTGTGTCGGCGCTCCGGAAGTAGATGGCGAGGAAGCTCAGGAGCATGAACGCCGATCCCGCAAGGGTGAAGAGGAAGAACTTGAGCGACGCATAGAGGCGCAGCTCGATGTTCCACCCGAAGACCGGGACGTGACGAATACTCGTATCCCCCCATATGCCGATCATGAAGTACATCGGAAGGAGGACGACCTCGAAGAACAGGAAGAACAGGACCAGGTCCAGTGCCACGAACGTACCCGTCATACCGGTTGCCAGAATGAGCACCAACGCCAGGAGGAGCTTTGGGTTGTGAGGCTCTGGGAAGTGGTTCCACGAGTAGATGATCACGAGCACCGTGATGAAGGTGGCCAGGATGACCAGCGGCAGCGAGATGCCATCGACCGCAATGTGGAAGTGGGCGTTGATCGCCTCGATCCACGGCGTATCGATGTCCGTACCGAACTGGTACGTGTCTGAGGCCGAATAATCGAAATTCACCGCCAACATCACCGACAGTGCGAATGTGATCACACTGAACACGAGGGCCGTCCACTTGAGCGCGGCCTCTTGCGCTCTCGGTATTGCCAGAAGCACTACCGAGCCGATGAGCGGCAGGAATACGATCAGGGTCAAGCCCAAACCGTTTTCGAACCAATCCATCTCTTGCTCCTCCTAGAGAACTATGAACAACACGGCGATAGCGACCACGCCGAGGAAACTGAAAGCTGCATATTGCTGGACGCGTCCGCTGAAGTTGCGCCGCAGCACACTCCCCGACGCCTCGGTGAGTGCACCCGCACCGTTGTAGATACTGTCGACGACATCCTCGTCCGTCCAACGGGTCACTCTGGCAAGAACTTGGGATGCGGCACCAACGCCGTTCACGACTGCGTCGATGACGTTCAGGTCGAACCACAGGACGGCGTTTGCGATAGCGCCCTTTGTGGGCCGAACAATGGCAGCCATGTAGAAGTCGTCGATGTAGTAGAGGTTCTGCCACAGCGGCCACAGCACAGGAATGCGGAACGAATCCCGTTCGGCCTGGGTGTCCCTGTCCTTGCCGTAGAGCCACCAGCCAATGCCAACACCGACGAGCACCAATGGCGTGACGATCAGGATCAACGGGATGTCAAAGCCTTCGGGATGATGGTCCCCAAGACCTACGAGCGGCACCCTCGTGGCAACCCAGTCCGTGAAGGGTGTGAACATGCCGGGGATGTTGAGCCAGCCTGCCGTGGTGGCGAACACCGCGAGACCGATGAGCGGCCACGTCATGATGGCAGGAGACTCGTGCGGCTCGCCATGGCCCTTGTACTCACCGAAGAAGGTGAGGGCGACCATTCGGGTCATGTAGAAAGCAGTCACAAATGCACCGGCAATTCCGAGTACAAGGATGAAGTTCGCAACGTCCTGCCCATTCCCTCCTGCGTACTTCATCGAGGCGAGGATCTCGTCCTTCGAGAAGAAACCTGCGAACGGGAAGATGCCGATCAGTGCAAGCGTGCCGATGATGAAGGTCCAGTACGTCTTTGGCATGTACTTCCTGAGACCGCCCATGTCGTCAACGCTGTTCGAGTGAACCGCATGGATGACAGAACCGGCACCAAGGAAAAGCAGCGACTTGAAGAACGCGTGGGTGAAGAGGTGGAACAGGCCCGCGGTGTAGGCACCCGCACCCATCGCGGCAACCATGTAGCCGAGCTGGCTGACCGTGGAGTAGGCGAGGACCTTCTTGATGTCCTTCTGGGTTATCGCAAGGAAGCCCATGAGGAAGAGGGTGAGGCCGCCGACCACGATGATGATGTTCCTGACGTCTCCGGCGAACATGTCGCTGAAGTAGAACGGGAACAATCTTCCGAGCAGGTAGACGCCTGCCGTGACCATGGTCGCTGCGTGCATGAGTGCGGAAACAGGCGTGGGACCGGCCATCGCATCTGGCAACCACACGTGGAGCGGGAACTGCGCCGACTTGCCCATCGCACCGATGAACAGCAGCAGCCCTGCCCAGAAGGCGTATTGGCTCAGCATGCCTGCCTCGCCGCGGACCACGACATCGATGACGTCGTTGAACCTGAACGACTGGACGGATACAGCCATGATGATGGCACCAAGGAACAGCCCAGCGTCCGCGATCTTGTTGACCATGAACGCCTTGTTGGCGGCGTCGACGTTGGCGTAATCCTCCCAGTAGTGCCCGATGAGGAGATACGAAGAAACGCCGACCATCTCCCAGCCAACGATCAGCTGTATCAGGTTCGGAGAGGCGACGAGTACAAGCATGCCTCCTGCGAACAGCGAGAAGGAGGCGAAGAACCACGTGTAGCGAACGTCGCCCTTCATGTATCCCTTGGCGTAGGTGAAGACGAGGAACCCGACAACGCCCACGAGGAAGTACATCATGATCGATAGGCCATCGACCGCTACACCCCACTCGATGACGAGGTCGCCGATCTCGCCGACGGTGATCTGGTTGTAGTACACGACCCCCTGTGTCCAGTTCAGGATGAGGAGGACGGTGCCGTAGACCATGACGAAGCCCATCGACAGCCAGGCCATCAACCAGCCCTTGAACGGTGACTTCTTACCGAAGAGGACGATCAGGAATGCTGCAACGAGCGGCACGACGAAGATCAGCCACGCCCACTCGACGATGGGGCCGCTGTCGATGAAGCCTGACAGCTCCTCGGCGCCATCGGAATGGCCGCCTTCCTCCGCTGCAAGGTGGATCTGGGTTGCGAACGTGAACAGTGTCGACATCATCAGCCCCGCATCGATCTGAGCTGGTCGACATCAGCCGACTGGCGGTTGCGGTAGATCAGCAACACGATCGCGATTCCCACGCCGACCTCCGCCGCTGCGATCGCGATGATGAACAACGAGAAGATCTGGCCTGCGTGCAATGCATCCTGGAGATACACATCGAAGACAACCAGGTTCACGTTCACAGCCGCGAGCATCAGCTCGACCGAGGCAAGCACCAGCACGGCGTTCTTCCTCGTCAGCACCCCGTACAGGCCAAGGGAAAAGAGGACGGTTGCGAGCAACGTGAACTGGACGACGGTCATCTGTTGACCTCGTCTTCCTCGTCCCGACGTGCCAGGGCAATCGCACCGATCAGTGCCGCCAGCAGGAGGATCGACAACACCTCGAACGGAATCACGAATCGGGTGAACATAATGTCTGCGAGGTCAGACGTTGACGTCGGATCGAAAGGCTCAATCATCGTGTTCTCGAAGGCATCGACCATCGACCATCCGATGATGCCTGCGAGTACCACCGACAGCAGTGCCGCAGGGACCTTCACGTTCGAACCGTGGCTGAGGTCGGCCTTGGTTCCTAGCGGCGCACGGGTGATCATGATGCCGATGAGGAACAGGATGATCACGGCGCCGATGTACACAAGCACGACCGTCCAACCAACGAACTCTGCACCGAGCGTGATGAACAGAGCGGCAACACCGGCGAGGGAGACCACGAGGTAGAGCACCGATCGCACGATGTTCTGAGACGTCACCGTCTTGAACGCACCAAACACCGTAGGGATGGCGATGATGAGGAACACCCAGTTCGCCACTTCGCTGAACCAACTCGACAGGTCGACAGTCATCAGCTCTCCACCGCCGGGGGTTGGGGAACGGTCGCAAGCCATTCCGTGAGCTTCTCCTTGTTGTGCAGAAGATCGGACACACCTTCTTCGCTGTACTCGTACTCAGGACTCCAGTAGAGCGCGTCGAATGGGCACACTTCCACGCAGATCCCGCAGTACATGCACAGGCTGTAGTCGATGTCGAAGCGGTCGAGGGTCGCCCTCGCACGCGGCTTGCCGCCAGGCTTGGATGGAGGCTGCTCCTCTTTGTGGCCCTCGATGTAGATGCACCAATCTGGGCACTCTCTGGCACAGAGCATGCACACCGTGCAGTTGTCGACGTCGAGCGCGATCACTCCCCTGGCCCGAGGAACCGGGATCTCTTTCTCCTGCGGGTACATCGTGACGGGCGGTTTGGTGAACAAAGCCTTCAACGTCACCCACATGCCCTTGGCCAGGCCGAGGAACGGGAAGCTTACATCCTTGCTGTAGTCGCTGGGATCGTTGTAGTCGCGCGGTTCAGCCATCAGAACGCCACCTTGAATACTGCGATGACAGCGATGTTGACGAGCGCCAGGGGAATGAGCCAGCGCCATGCCAGATGCTGGAGTTGATCCTCACGCAGGCGCGGCCATGTCCACCTGATCCAGAGAATCACGAATACGAGTACCGATACCTTCAGCAGCAGGACGATCGGTCCACCAAGGTTGGCCGAAACCCCCTCAAGCCCGGGCACCGAGTACCCGCCGAGGAACATCGTTGCCGCAATGGCAGACAGCCCGATCATGGAGGCGTATTCGCCCAGGAAGAACATGGTGAAACGGATACCCGAATACTCAGTGAGATAGCCCATGGTGAGCTCGGACTCGGCGATCGGCATGTCGAATGGGATACGACTCAGCTCCGCAACCGCAGCGATCATGAAGATGGCAAAGCTGACGATCTGCCCCCGAAAGATGTAGGGCAGGGCAACATCGAAGCTGCCGATGGTGAAGAGCGTTTCGTTCTGGGCCTCGACGATGCCGTTCAATGACATCGTGGAGGCCTGGATCACGACCGCGACCACGGCCAGGACCAGTGGCAGCTCGTAGGCAATCAACTGGGCGGCTGCCCTCAGGCCACCAATCAGTGAATACTTGTTGCCAGATGACCATCCGGCCATCAATACACCGAGCACGGAAATGGATGAGATGGCGAGGACGAAGTACACACCAACATCGAGGTCCGCGCCGACGAGGTCAGGGCCCATGGGGATGACAGCAAAGACCGCAAGGGCCGACATCATCACGACGTACGGTGCAAATCCATAGACCTTTCGGTCCGCACCGTCAGGAGCTAGGTCCTCCTTCTGGAGGAACTTCGCAGCATCTGCGAGCGGTTGTGCCCACCCCCACCTGCCACCTGCGTAATAGGGACCGATGCGGGTCTGCATGTGTCCCCCGATCTTCACCTCGGCGTAGATCACGACGAGTGCACCGGTAAGGATGACCAGGAGACCCACCGCCACCTTCAGCACCAGCTGGATCCAGAAGCCGTCGAAGAACTCCATCAGCGATCCACATCCCCGAGGACGAAGTCGAGCGATCCCATGATTGCCACCAGGTCAGGGATGAGTTGACCCTGGAGGACCCATGGGAGGATCGTGAGGTTCGAGAATGACGTGGAACGAATCTTGAGGCGATACGGCATCTTGCCGCCTTCGGACACGATGAAGTAGCCGAACTCCCCCTTGGGGTTCTCTGCCCGTGAGTAGACCTGACCGGCAGGCGCTTTGAGCACCCTGGGAACCTTCGCCTGCAGCGGACCGCTCGGAATCTTGTCGATGGCCTGACGCACGATCTTTGAAGACTCACGGATCTCGAGGAACCTCATCATGTAGCGGTCGTAGCAGTCACCGTCCCTGCCCACGGGAACGTCAAACTCCACCTGGTCGTACGTGAGGTACGGGTCTGCCTTGCGAAGGTCATACCCCACGCCCGATGCACGAAGGTTCGGACCGGTGAGGCCATACTCAAGCGCCTTGTCGCCAGGGATGACACCAACGTCAACCGTGCGCATCTTGATGATCTCGTTGCCAGTGGCAAGCTCGCTCAGCTGATCAAGGATGGTGTCCATGCGATCCATCGCATCCGAGGTCCGCTGGAAGAACCCCTGGGGAAGGTCCATCGACTGCTTCTTCGTTGTTGACCCGCCGCCGTAGGCAGGCTTCACGCCACCGACGCGATTGAAGTTCGGATGAAAACGGCCGCCGGTCACTTCCTCGATGAGCTCAAGGATGTATTCACGCTCGCGCAGGGCGAACATGAGAGGTGTCGTGCCACCAAGCTCAAGCGGGTACGACGCCATGAACACAAGGTGCGAAGAGATTCTCGCCAGCTCGGAGAGGATGACACGGATCCACTGCGCCCGCTCCGGTGCCTCGACCCCCATGAGTTTCTCGAGGCCAATGATGAACGGCACCTCGTTTGCAAAACCGGAGACCCAATCGATGCGATTCACCAGTGCGGTGATCTGCGCGTAGGTGCGAACCTCAGACAGCTTCTCGTAGCCGCGGTGCATGTAACCAATGACGGGTTCGACATCCTGGATGCGCTCGCCATCGACCTTTGCAACGAGGCGAAGCACACCGTGCGTCGATGGGTGCTGAGGACCGATGTTCAGGGTCATGTCCGGCGTCTGGAGTTCAACAGAAACAGCAGCCTCGGAGCGGTGGATCATGTCAAGGGAAGTCATGCGTCACCATCCTCATCCTTGGCTGGCATGGCCTCGACATCCACATCGCCCGGCCAGGGCTTGACCTCGCGAGAGATCAGCGGGTAGCTCTTGAGCAGGGGATTGCCCTCGAAGTCGTCAGGGAGGTAGAGGGGGATCAGGTTCGTGTTGCCAATGAAGTCGATGCCGAACATCTCGTGGGCTTCACGCTCGTGCCATTCGGCACCACCGATATGGGGAGCGAGGGATCCGATCGAAGGGTCATCCTTGGACAGCGTGGTCACGAAGATCGCCCCGGCATCGGACTGGACGGACGAGAGCCTGCACAGCACCTCGAAACGCTCAACGAGTTCGTCTGGCTCTGCAACACCCTCTCCGACGGCGACGTCCTTCGACCAATCGATGGCAGACAGCCAGGAGAACAGTTCGAGCTCCTCCCTCGCTGCGATGATCGTCTCGACCCACTGGTCGCGGGCGACGGCGATGCGGACTGTGTCGAACTCGACAATGGCCCCCTCAGCCTGAAGGCGGTCAGCAAGGCTGATGGCCCACTTCTCAAGGGGATTCGGCTCCACGGCCGTGGTATCAGGCGCGTCGCTCATCGATCCCAATCCACTTCTTCTGCATGTTCTCACCGGTGACACGGTCCTGAAGCATGATGATGCCTTCGAGAAGGGCTTCGGGCCGCGGCGGGCACCCAGGGACATAGATATCGACAGGGATGATCTGGTCGACGCCCTTGGTCACCGAGTAGGAATCCCAATACGGTCCGCCGGTGTTCGAACACGACCCCATCGAGATCACGTACTTGGGGTCAGGCATCTGGTCATAGAGCCTCTTGATTGCGGGAGCCATCTTGTCCGTGACCGTCCCCGCAACGACCATCAGGTCAGATTGGCGTGGCGAGGCCGGAAGCGGAACGATCCCAAATCGCATGAAGTCGTAGCGCGGTCCCGACACCGCCATGACCTCGATGGCGCAACAGGCGAGGCCGAACTGGAAGTACCACAGCGAGTACTTTCGGGACCAGTTGAACAGCCAGTTGAGCGGCTTCGGAGCACCGAACTTCTCGATCACTCCCATCGAAGCACACCCTTGACGATGGCGTAGACAAGGCCAAGAAGCAGGATCCCCACGAATACGAACATCTCAATGAGTGCGGTGAGGCCGCCGCCGTTGTTGGCGAAGAACTCGAGTTGGATCGCCCACGGGAAGATGAACACGGCCTCCACGTCGAAGATCAGGAACAAGAGGGCGAAGATGTAATACCGGATGTGGCTCTGGTTCCAACCGCCACCGATCGGTTCGATACCAGACTCGTAGGCGGTCGACTTGAAACCGCCCGAACCCTTGGGCGCGAGTGCCTTGTTCACTGCGACTCCGCCAGCGACGAGCAGCGCGCCCAAGCCGATGAAGATCGCGACCGTGATGTAGTCGCCGTAGTACTGGTTGAGCACCCGGAAAACCCTTCGAGCCCGTTCGGCCTTCTTGGCCGCCAACAGTTGGCGATGTTAACGCCCCGGTGGGCCGCACACCCAATTCATCCGTCCTGGTCCGACGACCTCGTTGACAGTCCGTCGCACAGCGGCGCGACCCATCGAGCAACGACCGGACCAATGTGGGTTAGCGTCCCATCCATGGGACATCCGCGACCTCCGGACTACGTGGGCAGAGGCCTCGTCAATCTCGTCAACGAACTCGAGTTTCGCATGTCCGGATCGTCCCCGCATCCAGGCCTCGCCAGTGACCTTGCGAGCCGTGTTCCCCACGCCCACAGCTACGTGATGGTCCTCTTCGACGGGCTGGGTGCCAGCCAACTCAACCATTCCGAGGCCCAGGATCTGGCTGTATCGCTGTCAGGCACCATCGATGCCCCGTTCCCATCTACGACAACGGTCAGCCTGGCCACCATCGCGACTGGGAAGGTTCCGGCCGAGCACGGGTTGATCGGGTATCTCTTGTGGGAACCCAGCGCCGGAACGATCATCAACACCATTCACATGACATCGGCGTGGGGCGAACCGGTTGATCTCGACCTCGATTCGTTCCTCCCGGCGCCGCGGATGTGGGACAGGCTCAGGTCGGCTGGCGTGGAACCGGTCGTCATCCAGCCGTTCAACTTCGCCTCGTCACCGCTGACGAGGGTGCTCTACGGCACGACGCGGTTCGAGGGGTACCACTCGCCGGATGAAGCCGTCGCGGTGACCCGAGACGTCGCCTCACACCCCAATCGGTTCATATTCCTCTATGTCCCGTTCGTCGATGTGGCAGCGCACATGGCTGGGCAGGACAGCGAGGCATATACCGAGGCAATGAGGGTGGTCAACGCCATCTGGAATCGGCTATCGGCCGTCCTTCCGCACACGGTCACGATGGTCGGGACAGCCGACCACGGTCACGTGGACATTGATGACGCCAACAGGATCCTCTTGCCCGATTCGGTCGTCGACTCGGCACGCCACTTCGGGGACGGCAGGAGCCTGTATGTGACCGGTGATCCGACAGAGACGCTGAGTGCCACGGGCGGTGTCTGGGTGCCTGCGGACGAGCTCCACGGCTACCTCGGTGGAGGCATCAGCCCGCGCTACCGTGATCGGCTGCCCGATGGCGCAGTCCTGATGCCGGATGGAGTTGCTGCCTTCACGCCATACATGAACCACCGCCTCATCGGACAGCATGGGGGCCTGTCAGCCGCCGAGCGAGAGATCCCCCTGTTGGTCAGACACTGAGACCGATGCGGAACCGGATCTCGATGTTCAGTGAAGCCGCAACTGTCGCTGTTACGCAGCGACTCCCAGCACACTTCCCGTGATCTTGGCGAAGGTCGGGTCATAGATGAAGCAGATGACCTCGCGGTCTCCCGCATCCCACGACGCTGACGTCGGAACGAGCCAGCCGAACTCATACAGGCTGTCCTCATACGGCACACCGATGTAGCCGTCGAACGCCACGATGCACAGTTCGTCGGCGAGGCCGGCTACCACGTCATCGCCAGGGAAGCTCGAACCTTCGAGCTGTCTCAGCGCAATCACCTCGTTGTCGTGAGGTTCCGGACAATCGACACGTGGGACGTCACTGACCTCCTCGAAGGATTCCGGGTCATCGAAACAGGTGCCAACCTCGAGAGTGAGCACCTCGCCGCCACAGCTGGCAGCCAGAAGGGACAGGGCCACAACGGCCAAAGCAAGGGTGAATCGTCTCATCATGTGGAAGATATCGGAAGGTTCCGCCTGAACCTGAGGCTTCACTTCCGACGCGAGCGGGCCGATACCATATGAGTGCACACGTACCCGTGAAAACACTCAGAGTAGTCGTGTAACACTCAACGCTGTCGGACGTCAGTAGGTATATGAGGGGAACCGAAGGCCATTCCATTGAAGCTCTCCGCGCGTATGCGCGGGAGATAGAGGCCACCGTCGATGCCGCCGCACCTGTGCGCGTTGGCAGTTCCCACCAGGACGAAGCACTATCGCCCTCAGCGAGAAAAGGCGCGGCCCCCTTGTTGCCGCTCGCAGTTGTGAGCTTCGCTCTGGTGGGCGCGGTGGCTCTAGCTGCGACCGTGGGGTCCAGCCGCACGGCCATTTCGGAGTCGACCGCACCATCGAGCATTGCGACGACGACCGCAACGATCCAAAAGCAAGCGACACCAAACGCAGAGCGAGCTGTGCTGCTTCTTGCCTCGCGGGGACTCACTGACACTGCCACCGTCATCGAGGATCTGATCTCGTCCGGCATGGCGGACGAGCCGAGTGTGGCGGCAGCGATCGAAGCGTTGCGCGCCGTAGTCGAAACACGGTCCTCCCTTACGGCTAGGACGCTCGCGTTTGACCCGGCCGTGATCGCAGCTATTGGCTTGCTCGAAGCAGCCACGCGGCCTCCGGGGCTCGACCCGGATCGCATACCCCCTGGGCAGGGCGGCACGCCTCCTGGACAGGACGAGACCTTCACGCCTCCTGGACAGGACGAGACCTTCACGCCTCCTGGACAGGACGAGACCTTCACGCCTCCTGGACAGGGCACGACCGATCCGGGTTCGGACAAGGGGTCCCGTGGCCCGAACAACGGACGGGGCGACCGATGACCTCGCGCCCAGAGCAAACTCGCCGCGACGCGACCCCCGAGCTGCTGGTCGCCGCCGCACGCTCAGGGGATCACACCGCCATCGGCACCCTTGCAGGTGATGCATTCCGAACGAGTGTGGCCTTCTATCGATATACCGGCGTTTCCCCAGACCATGCAGAGGACCTGGCTGCTGACGCCGTAGAATCGATCATCACGAAGCTTCCGAGCCTCCGCTCGGTGAAGAAGTACGACTCGTGGATGTGGTCCATCATTCGCAACCGCCTTCGTGACTACTGGCGATCCAAGAAGCAACGTCGTGCGCTCGAGCCGGTCTCGCCCACCCCGATGCATCCGGATGAACTCGCTATCATCAGCGAGGAGCACGCCCTTGTTCGGTATGCTCTTGAATCTCTCGCCCTCAAGGATCGCGAACTTCTGTGGCTGCGCGAGGTCCTCGGGCTCGACTACCGCACCATCGCCGAGCGCACCGGGGCAAGTGCTGCAACAACAAGAGTTGCGTGCCACAGGGCACGCGCGAGATTACAGAAAGCGTACGAACGTGCCGAAGAAGGAACATAGGCGCCCGCGGGACATGGGGTCCACGGAGAGTGACCGCGAACCGAGGAGCAGCAAATGAAGTCGCACCAGTCACAGGAGCGACAGCGGGGGGCATCGCTCGTCGAGTTTGCGGTGGTCATGCCGCTGTTCCTTCTCATGCTGTTTGGAGTCATCGAATCCGGGTATCTGTACGCCCAACTCAATGAAACACGGAACGCAGCGCGCGAAGGGGCGCGGATTGCCGTCGTTGACTATGGCGATTCGTCTGCAATCGTAGGAGAGACGTGCAACCGATCGAACCTCACGGCTGCGGGCACGTCAATCGCAATATCCACGACCGGAGACGTGACCGACCCGATCTCGGACCCGACCGCTTCGGTCACCGTTGCCGTGAACAAGTCCTACGACTCACTGACCGGATTCCTCGACCCGTTCTTCCAGGGAAACTCGCTTGACTCAACCGTGACCATGCGGGTCGAGCGACCGCTCACCAACCTCGGATCCAATGTGGTCTACGCGGCCGAGGCATGCCCATGAGCGCGATCCACGGGCGATTGGCTTCGCCCGATCGCCGTGAGACTGGGGCAATCCTGCCGCTCTTTGCAATCGTGATATTCGTCCTGTTCGGATTCGCTGCTTTCGGCGTTGATGCGGGGGCCGCCTTTGCGCAGCGGCGCCAGGCACAGTCGACCGCTGATGCTGCTGCGCTTGCTGCAGGTCTCGAATTCCTGACGTCCTCGTCCCCGACGAATCAGGATCTCTACGACATCATCAAGCAGTACACGAACGTGAACCTTGGATCGAAGGCACCAAGCGACTCGGCATGGGCAGCCTGTTCAGATCCGGACAAGCCGATCGACTACGCACCGATCATGGACACGAACGTGACTCCGGCTGTCCCGTACAGCGACTGCATCAGCATCCAGCAGGTCGACGGCGAACCCGCACTCCTGCGCGTTCGCCTGCCCGACTACGCCATGCCCACGGCGTTTGCAACCCTTATCGGCTTCAACACCATCGACATCTCGGCGACCGCAACAGCGGAGCTTCGCTATGCCGCGAACACCAAGGTCCTTCCATTCTCCATTCCTGCTGATGCCGGAGCCGAGGAATGCCTCGCCACACCCCCATCAGGATTGCTTCCGCAAGATACGGTGCCGTGCGGAGGACCGACCCAAGGTAACTTCGGCATGATCGACAGCCCGTTCTTCGGAGCTGATGATCCACACTTCACCGAAGCGGTGTCGTGCCCGAGCAGCCCGGGCTTCAACTCGGGCAGAGCCGAGCACACGATCGCCGTCGGAATCGACCACGTCATCCGGACTTGGCCGAGCAGCCCCCTGCCTCCGATGGGTCAGAGCTCTGGCCCCCCACCACCCGTCGGTTCGGACAACTGCGCATCAGCTCAGATCGGTGACATTCCATTCATCTTGCTCACAGAAACTGGCAACACCGTGACCAGCGGAAATCCATCAATCATGGAGACCGGCTTCATCGGCGCCAGTCCGTCGCCATGGAATCCATCAGTGCCAGGAAGACTGCGGCAAGCCTCGACCAACCCGCCCAGAATGGACACGACCGTGGATCCGCCCGTCCCGATACCACGGATCAGCAGCGCTCCCATCAGGCTCTCGTTCGGAAGCTACGACGTGGACAACGTGGGACTCTGGGAATACCTCATCGACCAGAGCCCCATGGGGTCGGAAGAGTGCCTCCCCGGAAACTTCACCGGCCTCGAGGGTCGCGCGCTGACGATGCAGATGTACAACCCCGACGGAGCCGTCAACAGCTGCCTCGAGATGAATCCCCCGACTCGCCAGATCTTCGATGACCGCATCCTGGAGTCGCCCCGCTTCGCCGTCGTCCCAGCGCTCAATTATCTGAGCGGTACCCAGTTCGGATCGAAGTGGTGGGCGATCAGGGAGCTGAGGCCCGTGTACCTCCAGACGAGTTGGTACGACTGCACCAACGGCGGTGATCCGGAGTGCCTGTTCCTACCTGACGACTTCGAGTCCGATATCAATTTCGATGCAGCCGTCCGGGACAGCTACAGCATCCTGTTCAACCCCGGCGAGGGTGACTCATCTCCCTGCTACATCAACAATGGTGGAAACTGCGTGGCACCCAACACCAACCGGTTCGTGATGCAGGGCCTATCGGCCATCGTCCTCGACTGGGACTGGTTCCCACCCGACGCCAAGAACCAGTACGGAGGATCGGCACCGCTCGAGGTGTTCCTCTACCAGAACGAGTAGCGATCCCTCGCGATCGATCAGTTGCACCTACGACCGTAGTGGTTATAACCTTGCCTATAGAAATTCCTTAGGCAAGGTAGAAGAACATGAAACGGGCTGCCGCCCTCATCCTCGCACTCGGGCTCATTGCGGCAGCCTGCTCAACAGATGATTCCGGTACCTTGACCGTGTACTCTGGCCGATCGGAAGACCTGATCCAACCGCTCATCGATCGGTTCCAGGAGGATTCCGGTATCAACGTCACCGTTCGGTATGCGGGGTCCGCAGATCTTGCGGCGACGATCCTCGAGGAGGGTGACTCCTCACCAGCAGATGTGTTCTTCGCACAAGACCCGGCATCCCTCGGCGCCATTGCGCTCGATGGCCGCTTCGCCACGTTGCCAGACGACATGCTCGAAAAGGTGCCTGCGACCTTCTCTGATAGCGACGGCATGTGGGTCGGCATTTCGGGCAGGGCACGAGTTGTCGTCTACGACAGCACTGTCGTCGATCCAACGACCCTGCCTCCTACTGAGGACGGCCTCACAGCCCCTGAGTGGGCAGGCAGGGTTGGCATCGCGCCAACGAACGGTTCGTTCCTCGCCTTCGTGGCGGCAAAGATCCTCCTCAACGGTGAAGCGGCGACGCTTGCATGGCTCGAGGGAATGGCAGCCAACCGGGCCCCGACCTTCCCGAAGAACTCTGCGATCGTCACCGCGGTGAACGGGGGGCAGGTGGAGTCAGGTCTTGTGAACCACTACTACTTGCTCAGGGCCCTCGCAGAGGACCCCGATGCCGTCGGCCGAAATCACTTCTTCACCACGCCGTCAGCCGGCTCACTGGTCATGCCCGCAGGCGCTGGCATTCTGGCGTCGGCGGCGCATTCGGATGAGGCGTCGGAGTTCGTCGCGTTCCTCCTCAGCTCTGATGCCCAGACCTACTTTGCAGATGAGACGTTTGAGTACCCACTGGTTCCTGGGATTGCAGCCAACAGCCAGCTACCCCCGATCGACACCATCCCTGCCCCAGAACTCGACCTCTCGCTGCTCGCAACAACCCTCGATACCGCAACCGACCTCGTGGCTCGGGCCGGCCTGTTGTGACGGTGGACGGCAGATGACGTCGGAACGCAACGTCATCGAGGTGACCGTGGCCGAAGGCACGCTGGCTGCGCCTCCAACACAAACCCGAACAGCCCGGATGCGCGGTCCGTGGTGGCTCTGGGTTCCAGCGCTCGCAATCTTGCTCGTTGTCGCGGTGCCCGTCGGAACCCTTCTGCTCCGCGTGCTCGATGCCAGCGACGCTGCATGGGAGACGCTGATTTCGATACGAACGGCGAGGCTCCTTGCGCGCACGCTCATGTTCACTCTCGCCGTGACAACGACATCGACGATCGTCGGGGTCAGCGGCGCATGGTTGCTGGCACGCACAAATCTGCGGGCGAAGCGTGCGTGGGCGGTGGTGTTCGCCCTCCCGCTCGTCATCCCGTCGTACGTGGTCGCGATGGTTCTGATCTCTGCCTCGGGATCGCGGGGCCTCATCGCCGACCTCATCGGCGTCGGCACACCTCACTTGATCGGTTTCGCCGGTGCATGGCTGGCCCTCACCATCTCGACATACCCGTATGTGTTCCTCATCACCTCAGCGGCCCTCCAGCGTGTCGATCCGGCCCTTGAGGAGGCGGGTCGCGGTCTTGGCGCGTCTCCGGCGAGGGTCTTCCGGACCGTGATCGTTCCACAACTCCGTCCGGCAATCGGCGCCGGCGCCCTGCTTGCGGCGTTGTACACACTGTCGGACTTTGGGGCGGTCAGCCTGATGCGGTACGACGTGTTCACGCGCGTCATCTATGCGCAGTACTCGGGTCGTCTCGATCGGACGCCAGCCGTTGTTCTATCGATCGTCCTCATCCTCGCTGCACTCATCGTGATCTGGGCTGAGCAGCGCACACGGGGCGAAGGTGCGTACTTCTCTGCGAAGCCGACGAGGCCTCCCTCGGTGTACCGGCTCAACACAACCCAGCGTCTCGGATCGATCGCTTTTCTCACAGTCACCGCGCTGATCGCGGTAGGCCTTCCGATCGGCGTCCTCGCAGGCTGGCTGGTGCGCGGGCTTCGGGCAGGCGTGGATGTCGGGATTCCGTGGAACGCGCTCGCAGGCTCGCTCACCGCGGCCAGCTTGGCAGCTGTGGTTGCGGTCGCAGCATCGATCCCAATCGTGATTCTTTCGGTTCGCTACTCATCGAGGGCGACAACGGCGCTCGAGCGGTCCGTGTACGTGACGTTTTCACTCCCGCACATCACCGTGGCCATAGCGGTTGTCGCGTTCACCGTCCGATACGTACGACCGGTGTACCAGTCGCTGGCTGTCCTCGTGGTCGTCTACGCGGCAATGTTCCTCGCCCAGGCGACCGGCACAGCCAAGGCTGCACTGCTCCAGGTCGACCCTGCCCTCGATGACGCCTCACGGGGCCTCGGAAAGAGCCAGCTGTCCACGCTCGCCCGCATCACGGTGCCACTCATGTCGCGAGGCCTCATCGCAGGCGGGCTCCTCGTGTTCATCACAACCCTCAAGGAACTTCCTGCGACCCTGCTGTTGCGGCCAAGCGGGTTCACGACCCTTGCGGTGCGGATCTGGTCCAGTGCTGACGAGCTGCTGTATACGCGGGCAGCGGCTTCGGCGCTGCTGCTCATCGCCGTGTCGGTCGTGCCCGTCTATTACCTTTCGATCAAGCCGAAGGACGTCGTGGACGCATGAACGAGACTGCAATCTCAGCGAAGGACGTCACTGTTCTTTTCGCAGATACTCCAGCACTGCGGGGGTTCGATCTCGATGTTCCCGTCGGCTCGTTGGTCGCCCTCGTTGGACCGTCCGGATGTGGAAAGACAACCGCTCTTCGTGCCATTGCTGGCTTCCAGGCAATCGGTTCGGGCTCCATCTCAATCCGGGACCGTGTGGTGACCGGTCCCGACACCAACGTCGCAC
>Ga0265303_10000285_pt1 | contig 27651 bp, 22 predicted proteins | sample Helome_2_FD_192494 | JGI IMG/M metagenome (GOLD analysis project Ga0265303, IMG submission 192494) | Marine sediment microbial communities from subtidal zone of North Sea - Hel_20160317 (Illumina Assembly) | ecosystem: Environmental > Aquatic > Marine > Subtidal zone > Sediment ... | reverse complement strand
GAGAAGGCCAGAGCCTGCCCCCGCGCAGGCGGGGGATGATGGGATAAAATCGACTGACTGTTATCATGACCCCCTCTCCCTGACCCTCTCCCGGAGGGAGAGGGTATACGTGAATGCGCAGACTTTGCGCATTGCCTACTAGAGGGGTGCCCGATCAAGCTCATATTTACACAGGGTCCATCCATTACGACGCGCCTGTTCGTGTTCGTTGCACTGTCGACCGTGCTCATGGTGATGGACCACAAATATGACAACCTGGCCTCCCTGCGCGCGGGCCTGTCACTGATCGTCTATCCACTGCAACAGATCATCGAACTGCCCGGGACCGTGTCGGACTGGTTCGGCGAGTCTCTCTCCACCCGGCGCCGGCTGCAGGAGGAGAATGACAGTCTGCGTACGCAACAGCTGATGCAGAAGGTGCAGATGCAAAAACTCGCGTCACTGGAGTCGGAAAATATACGCTTGCGTGAACTGCTCGACTCATCGTTCGAGGTCGGCGAAAAGGTCCTGATCGCCGAGCTCATGTCGGTCAACCTCGATCCCTACAAACACCAGATCGTGGTCAACAAGGGTGAACTGCATGATATCTACCCGGGACAACCACTGCTGGATGCCAAGGGCGTGATGGGGCAGATCGTGCATGCAGGACCCTACACCTCCACCGCCGTCCTCATTACCGATACCTCGCACGCCATCCCGGTACAGGTCAACCGCACCGGTCTGCGCACCATCGCGCTGGGCAGCGGCACCATCAACCGGCTGGATCTGCCATACATTCCCAACAATGCCGACATCAGGCCGGGCGACCTGCTGATCACGTCCGGGCTGGGCGGGCGCTTTCCTCCCGGCTACCCGGTCGCCACCGTGCAGGGTGTACGGCACGACCCCGGCCAGTCCTTTTCTCAGGTGGTGGCCACGCCCATGGCAGAACTCAATCGCAGTCGCGAGGTCCTGCTGGTCTGGCCCGGTATTTCGACCACGCTGGAACCGGCCGTGCCGGCCGACGCGGCAAACACACCTTCAATCGATGTGGTGACCCCGGATGAAACCACTGGCAGCGGGGCAGAACCACCGGTGGACGCGAGTGCAGCAGCGGAGCCGGAGACACCATGACCCTGGCCCGACATCGCGGCGGCGGCGTCATCCTGCTGACCTTCGTGGTTGCATTGCTGCTGACCATCGTGCCACTGCCGGAGTGGGCACGCTACGCACGACCGGACTGGGTCGGCCTGGTCCTGATCTACTGGTGCCTGGCACTGCCCGACCGGGTTGGCGTCATTACCGGCTGGTTTGCCGGGCTGCTGGTTGACCTGGTTACCGGTACCATCCTCGGTCAGCATGCCCTGTCGCTCACTATCGTGGCCTACCTGACACAGCGACTGCACCAGCGCATTCGGCTGTTTCCGATCCTGCAACAGGCATTTACCGTTATGATACTGCTGATCCTGCACCAGCTGCTGGCGCTGTGGATCAGCCGTATCATCGGCCGGCCGGGCGCCCCCTGGTACTTCTGGGCACCCTCGCTGCTGGGCATGCTGCTGTGGCCGGTCGTTTTTGTAATGCTGCGTAACATGCGTCACCGCTTTCGCGTGCGCTAGGACGGAATATTGCCCTGACCATGGCTGACCGGCTGACACTCAAGGACTATTTTTTCGAATCGCGGCTGATTCTGAACCGCAGCATCGTGCTGCTTATCTTCGCCGGCATGCTGGTACTGGTACTGTTCAGCCGGCTGTTTTACCTGCAGGTGGTTTCGCACGAACACTACACCACCCTGTCGGAAGACAACCGCGTCAAACTGCAGCCGATCCCGCCGAACCGTGGTCTGATCTTCGACCGCAACGGCATCATCCTCGCCGAGAACCTCCCGTCCTACCGGCTGGAAATCACACCGGAACAGATCGACGACATGGGCGCGACCCTGGATGCACTTGCCAAGATTATCGACATTCGCGAGGTGGACCGCGCGCGCTTCAGCAAGCTGCTGGCGCGCAAACCCGCGTTTGAGGCCATCCCGTTGCTGTTCAATCTGAGCGATGCGGATGTGGCGCGCTTTTCAGTGAACCGGCACCGCTTCCCTGGCGTCGACATCACGGCCGGTCTCGCACGACACTATCCACAGGGCGAACTGGCCGTGCACGCGCTCGGCTATGTCGGGCGCATCGACGAACAGGCACTGAAAACGCTGGACCCGTCGAATTACCGCGGCACGACATATGTCGGCAAGATCGGCATCGAAAAGACCTACGAGGAAATGTTGCACGGCAAGGTGGGACTGCAACAGGTCGAAACAACCGCGCAGGGCCGCGTACTGCGCGTCCTCGAACGCAGCCCGCCGGTGTCCGGGCGCAATCTTTTCCTGACGCTCGATACGCGCGTGCAGCGGGCAACCGAGGCGGCCTTCGGCGACTTTGCCGGCTCGGCAGTCGCGCTTGACCCGGACAACGGCGACATCATCGCCTTCGCCAGCCTGCCGACCTATGACCCGAACCCGTTCGTCAACGGCATTGAATTCAAGGCCTACGAGGCGCTGCAGCAAAATGACCGCGAACCGTTGTTCAACCGCGCCCTGCGCGGCCAGTACCCGCCCGGGTCCACCATCAAACCGTTCATCGGCCTCGCCGGCCTTGAACAGGGCATCACCGGCGGCCACTCCAAGAACTACTGCCCTGGCTACTACACCCTGCCCGGCAACACCCGCAAGTACCGCGACTGGAAGCGCACCGGTCACGGCACGGTCAACCTGCGCAACTCGATCGTGCAGTCCTGCGATGTCTATTTCTACGACCTCGCGCTGTCGCTCGGCATCGACAACATGAACAGCTATCTGCGCAATTTCGGCTTCGGCCGCGCCACCGGCCTCGACATCTTGGGCGAGCTGTCGGGCCTGCTGCCGTCGCGCGAGTGGAAACGGCGGCGCCATGACCAGGCATGGTTTCCGGGCGAGACCATCATCACCGGCATCGGCCAGGGATTTTTTCTGACCACGCCGGTGCAGCTGGCGGTCGCGACCGCGGCCCTGGCCAACGGCGGCCGCATGCTTGCCCCGAACATCGTCTATGCCGAGCAGGCGGCCAACACCGAGACACTGACCCCGCACTTGCCGCGACCCCGGGAAACCATCAGTATCTCCGAACAGTCACACTGGGATATGGTCATCAACTCCATGATCGACGTGGTCCATGGTGCACGCGGTACTGCCCGCGCCATTGGCAAGGACAGCCCCTATCGTATCGCCGGCAAAACCGGTACCGCACAGGTGTTCGGCCTCAAGGAAGAGGAAAAGTACGATGCCGCCGCGATTGAAGAAAAATTGCGTGACCATGCCCTCTTTATAGCGTTCGCACCGGCCGATGCGCCGCGCATCGCGGTCGCGGTCATCGTGGAGAACGGTGGCAGCGGCGGTGCAATCGCGGCACCGATCGCGCGCAAGATTCTCGATGCCTTCTTCGTGGAGCCCGAAGCATGAGCATCGCCTTCGCCAGCCGTCACGAGGATGCCAGCCGGCGCGGCTGGCAACACCGCCTGCATCTCGATGCCCAGCTGCTGTTCAGCCTGATTGGCCTGTCGGCACTCGGGCTGGTGGTGCTCTACAGCGCAGGCGGCGGCGACATCGAGCTGGTCGAACGTCAGCTGATCCGCCTGGGCGTCGCCTTTGCCAGCCTGTTTGCCATGGCCCAGGTGCCGCCGCGCCTGCTGCTGCGCATGACGCCCTGGGCGTTCATGGTGGGTGTACTGTTCCTGGTCGCGGTACTGCTTGGCGGCGAGAGCAGTGGCGGTGCGCAGCGCTGGCTGAACCTTTATATTGTCCGCTTCCAGCCATCCGAGATCATGAAACTGGCCGTACCCATGATGGTTGCCTGGTACCTGGCGGAGGCGCGCCTGCCGCCAAATAGCTGGCAGTTGCTCACTGCCGCGGTGCTGATTGCCGTACCCATGCTGATGATCGCCAAGCAGCCAGACCTCGGCACGGCCCTGTTGATCGCAAGCTCCGGTTTCTTCGTGGTATTTCTTGCCGGCCTGCGGTGGCGACTGCTGGGCTTCTTCGCCGTGCTGGTGACGGCCGCGGCACCGGCCATCTGGCACTTCATGCACGACTACCAGCGACAGCGCGTGATCACGCTGCTGAATCCGGAAAGCGACCCGCTGGGTTCCGGCTACCATATCATCCAGTCGAAAATCGCCATTGGCTCCGGCGGCCTGTACGGCAAGGGCTGGATGAACGGCACCCAGTCGCAGCTGGACTTCCTGCCGGAACGCTCCACGGACTTCATCTTTGCCGTGCTCGGCGAGGAATTCGGCCTGCTTGGCATCCTCGTGCTGTTTACGTTCTATATCTTCATCGTGGTGCGCGGCATCGTGATCTCGATCCAGGCACAGGACACCTACACACGGCTGCTTGCCGGGAGCCTGTCGATGACTTTCTGTGTCTATTTCATGATCAATACCGGCATGGTCACCGGGCTGCTGCCCGTGGTGGGCCTGCCACTGCCGCTGATCAGCTACGGCGGTACGTCGATCGTGACACTGATGGCGGGCTTCGGCATCCTCATGTCCATACAGACACACCGGAAACTGTTGGCCGCGTAAAATACCATCGTCAATGTTAAAATCCCGGCATACAACACTCGTTGAGGAACAGGACCGATGCAGTTCACGGCTTTGATTATCGCAATTCTCGCAACCACACTGGCGGGCTGCGCCCCGGTTCAGGCCAAGCCGGACCGGCCGAACTACGGCAACAACGACCAGGCCCGCTTGTTCATCGACGGCATGGTGGAACAGCACGGTTTCAGCCGTGCCGAACTGCAGAACCTGTTCAGCCAGGCAGAACGCCGCGAAGATATCCTGGAACTGATGAGCAAACCGGCGGAGAAAAAGCTGCGCTGGTTCGAATACCGCAAAATCTTTCTCACCCGTAACCGCATCGACGGCGGCGTCACTTTCTGGAAACAGCATGCCGACATACTCGAGCGTGCCCGGGAGGAATACGGTGTCGACCCGCAGGTGATCGTGGCCATCATCGGCGTCGAGACCCGCTACGGCGGCAATACCGGGCGGCACCGGGTACTGGATGCCCTGTCCACGCTGGCCTTTGATTACCCGCCACGCAGCAAGTTTTTTACCGGTGAACTTGAACAGTACCTGCTGCTGGCGCGTGAAGAGAATATCGATCTGCTGACAACCACCGGCTCCTATGCCGGCGCCATGGGCTATGGCCAGTTCATACCCAGCAGCTACCGGAATTATGCCGTGGACTTCAGCGCCGACGGCAGACGCGATCTGTGGAACAGCCCGCAGGACATCATTGGCAGCGTGGCCAACTATTTCCGCGCACATGGCTGGCAGCACGGTCAACCGGTTGCGACGCTGGCAAAGGTAACCGGGAATGACTTCCACACCGTACTCAAGCTCGGTTACAAACCGAACACCGTGCTGGATGCATTGCGCCATGACGGGATTACACCGGTTGGCGACTACCCGGATGACCTGGTGGCTGCGCTGATCAAGTTCGACCAGGAGCATGGCCCCGAGTACTGGCTGGGATTCAATAATTTTTACACCATAACCCGTTACAATCACAGCCCGCTGTACGCCATGGCGGTCTACCAGCTCAGCGAGGAAATACGTTCCGCCTATGAGTCGCGGCAGCAGGATGAGTAGGGTGTACTTCGTTCACCAGGACCGGTGCGTTGAACGCAACCCGCCTGCTGAGTTAGAGTGAGCCATGGAGCGCGTATGAACCACCTTGCCAGCAACACCAACATGAAGCTGATACGACGAACCGGCTGTATCCTGCTGGCGGCCGGTCTGGCGGCCTGCTCTTCACAGAAGATGCTCGAGCCGCGTGACGCCGCACCCGCCAACCCGCGTGATGTTTCCGCTGTCCAGAACGCGGTACCGCGTATGGAACCGCGCAGTCGCTATGGCAATCCACAATCCTACGTCGTCTACGGCAAGCGCTATTACACGCTGAATTCCAGCGCGGACTACCGGGAAACGGGACATGCCTCCTGGTATGGCACCAAGTTCCACGGACGGCGCACGTCCAGCGGCGAACCTTACGACATGTACGCGATGACCGCGGCGCACAAGACGCTGCCATTGCCCAGTTATGTCGAAGTCACCAATCTTGCCAACGGCCGCACGGTGATTGTCCGGGTGAATGACCGCGGACCGTTCCACAACGGCCGCATCATTGACCTGTCCTATGCAGCGGCCGTGAAACTCGGCATGCTCGGCAAGGGGACCGCCCGGGTGGAGGTGCGCGCCATCAATCCGGGCGGGCCCGCCGTTCAACCCGATCCGGCTCCGCTACAGGCCTTTGTCCCGCCGGCGTCTGCCGGTGAGGCCCCGGTATTCCTGCAGGTCGGCGCCTTCTCAAACCGCGACAATGCGGAGCGCCTGCGGCGCAACATCGAGGGACAGGACATCGGCGCGGTCAGGATCGTGGAGACCGCCACCGACAAGGGCACCTTCTTCAGGGTGCAGGTCGGCCCGCTGAACGACAGCGGTGAGGCCGATCGCGTCGCACAGGCACTCAAACCGCTTGGCGTCGGCGCCGCCCGCACACGGATCGACTAGTAACCGGCCGGCCGTTGCATTGCAGCCCGCACATGCGGACAATGCAGGCCATTCAGGCCCTTTTATATAACAGGAAAATCATGCACAAGCCTTTGTTTTATCTGGTCTTAACCCTATTTTTCACAGCATTTTTCAGCGCCGCCCAGGCCGCCCCCCTGCCCATCCCGAAAGCCCCGTCGACCGGCGCAAAGGCGTTTGTCATCATGGACTTCGACAGCCAGCGCGTGATCGCCGAGCAGAAGTCGGATGAGTCGGTGGAACCGGCCAGTATCACCAAGCTGATGACCGCCTACGTAGTGTTCAATGAACTCGCCTCCGGCAACATCGCGCTGACCGACCTGGTGACGATCAGCGAGAAGGCCTGGCGCACACCCGGTTCACGCATGTTCGTCGAAGTCGGCAAGCAGGTTTCCGTGCAGGACCTGCTGCTTGGCATGATCGTGCAGTCCGGCAACGATGCCACCGTGGCACTGGCCGAGTATATCGCCGGCAGCGAGGACACCTTTGCCGCGCTGATGAACAAGACCGCAGAAGAGATCGGCCTCAAGGGCAGCCACTTCGTGAACTCCACCGGCCTGCCCGACGAGAATCACCACATGACGGCCTGGGACATCGCACACCTGGCCACCCTCGTCATCGAGCGTCACCCGGAATACTACAAGTGGTACTCGCAGAAGGAATATACCTTCAATGACATCACGCAATACAACCGCAACAAACTGCTGTGGCGCGACGACAGCGTGGACGGCATCAAGACCGGTCATACCGACTCTGCCGGCTACTGCCTGGTCACGTCGGCTAAAAAAGACAACATGCGGCTGATTACCGTGGTGCTGGGCACTGGCAGCGAGAATGCACGCGCCGACGCCAGCCAGGCGCTGCTGAACTATGGATTCCGTTTCTTCGAGACGCACAAGCTGTACGATGCCGGCACCTCACTGGCCAGTTCGCGCATCTGGAAAGGCAGCAGCGACTCTGTGCCGCTGGGCCTCGACCGTATCCTGTACGTCACCATCCCGCGCGGCCAGTATGAAGCGCTGGATGCCTCGATGAAAATCGACAACCGCATCATGGCGCCGGTCAGCGCCGGCACACCGCTCGGCAGCGTGCAGGTCCGTCTCGGCGAAGACATCGTGGCCGAGCAGCCGCTGGTCAGCCTGCAGGATGTTGCCGAGGGATCTTTCTGGCAACGCATTACCGACGAAGCCCTGCTGTACTTCGAATAGACGACTTCCCGGTGGACACAGCCTACCTCAATGGCAGCTTCCTGCCGCTTGCAGAGGCACAGGTCCCGGTACTCGACCGCGGCTTCCTGTTCGGCGATGGCGTCTACGAGGTCATTCCCGTTTACGGCGGACGCCTGTTTCGCCTGCCCCATCACCTCAGGCGCCTGAAAAACAGCCTGGCGGGGCTGCGCATGCCGAATCCCATGAGCGACGCCGAATGGGAAACGATGCTCGCTGAACTGGTTGCACGTAACGACGGCACTGACCAGGCCGTGTACCTGCAGGTCACGCGCGGCGTCGCGGCAAAACGCGATCATGCCTTCCCGGAGGTTGTCCGGCCAACCGTGTTTGGCATGAGCAACGCAGTGAGCGTCAACCGCGAAACTGCCGCTGAGCAGGGCATCAAGGCGATTACACTCGACGACATCCGCTGGTCGCTGTGCAACATCAAGGCCATCACACTGCTGCCCAACGTGTTGTTGCGCCAGCAGGCCATCGAGGCGGATACCGCCGAGGCCATTCTCATCAACAATGACCTGGCCATCGAGGGTGCGGCCAGCAACCTGTTTACCGTCAGGAATGGCCTGTTGATCACGCCACCGAACAGCAACGCCCTGTTGCCTGGCATCACCCGCGACCTGGTGCTGGAACTGGCCGCCAACCACGGCATTCCCTTCCGCGAGGCTGATATCCCGGCCAGTGACCTCTACAGCAGCGATGAAATCTGGCTTACCAGTTCCACACGCGAAATCTCGCCGGTCATCCAGCTCAACAGTACACCGGTTGGCGAGGGCAAACCGGGGCCACTGTGGCACAGGATGATTGTGCTGTATCGGGAGTATACGGATGCAGTCCGGCGTGGCGAGGCCAGCTGATACGCACAATTTAACAAGTCAATGGCTGCCAGCATGACGCTCGATGCCTTTATCCGTCAGCTTGAGTCTACGCCGGACAGTATCGCGTTCGACCAGACCATCAGCCTCATCGACTCACTGTACAACTTCAACCCGACGGCGTTCCGCAACGGCACACAGCACAACGACGCCGGTGAAAATACCGGCTCCTGCAAGATCCTGGCGTTCGCACAACTCAACGGGCTGTCAGAGGCCGAGACCTTTGCCTGTTTCGGGCACTACTATCGCGATGATGTCCTCGGTGACCCTCTCGGCAGCGGTCATGCCAACATCCGCGAGTTCATGCGGCATGGCTGGCCCGGCGTACACTTTACAACGTTCCCACTGCAGCCAATATAGTTCTTCAGCTGCAGGCGCAGCCTCAGTTTCTTGCCTCCCCGGCCGATCTATAAAGGTGCTGTCAGCACGGCTCCGCACGGACGTTCCCATGGAAAATACACTGCAACACCTGCAACAATTTCGCTTTCGCATCGGCATCGGTCTGTTCACTGCAACCGACGGCGAGCGCATCGTCCTGCCCTTCAGGCGCTCGATCGTCGCCATCCTGATCCTCACGGCCATCGCTATCGCGATGACTGTTCCGGCCGTCAGTGTGTTCACACAGGCGGTTCGCGACTGGAGCCAACTGGACGATCTGTTTGGCCTGACCAGCGCACTGTTTTCTACCGGCTGGCTGATGGGCTGGTCAATGGGACTGCTGTGCATCTATGCCATCCTGGCCGCACAGATATTTGGCCGTGAAACACTCATCCTGCGCCCGGGCGTGGTGGAGATCCGCATCGGTCTGCCCTTCCTGTTCGCGCGTGTCGAGCTTGATCCCGACAAGATAACCAACCCGCAACACCGCCAACCTGAACCGAATAGCAGCAGGGCATGGCGCGGACCGCATCTGGGTTTTGAATACGATGGTAGCGAACTGGCAGTCGGCTCGGCTCTCGGTGAGGCCGAGGCCATGCAGCTCGCCGGCCGGCTTCGTGATTGTCCGGCAGCGAGCGAAACACAAACAGCATCTGCCGGGGAATCAATGACAGGTGAACTCGTGGCGGATGCCCCATCATCGGACAACAAAACGGCCGGCAACAGTCCTGCCGATGTATCCCCATACGGATCGCTGTCGACACTGGCGCTGATCGGTGCCAACCTGCTGCCCCTGCTCGGCATCCTCCTGTTCAACTGGGACCTCGGCACGATCATGGTGCTGTTCTGGGCCGAGAGCGGCATCATTGCCTGTTATCACCTGCTCAAGATCTGGGTAGTCCGCCGCTGGCTGGTGCTGCTGATCGGGCCACTATTCGTCGGTCACTTTGGCGCCTTCATGGCGGTACATTTCCTGTTTATCTACGGCATATTCATCGAGGGCTTCGATAACAGCGGCCCGGGCGACAGCCTGGCGGAAGTGGGCCAGCTGTTTGCCGGGTTGTGGCCGGCACTGTTGGCGCTGACAATCAGCCACGGTATCTCGTTTATTTCCAATTTCATCGGCCGCCGGGAATACCGTCACATGACGCTGCAGGAGCAGATGGCGGAACCCTACGACCGTATCGTCATCATGCATGTGACGATTATCATCGGCGGTGGTCTGAGCCTCGCACTCGGCGCGCCGCTGCCCGCGCTGATTCTACTGATCCTGCTGAAAACCGTACTCGACCTGCGCGCCCACAGACAGCAGCATCAGGGCAGCACGGACGGTTAAATGCCTGCCCTGACATGCCGTTACAGTGTGGAACAGCTTAACGGAGAGTCCTCATGCATATCGTTCTGGGCGTTCTGTCTGCGGTGGCCGGCGTCATCTGGGCGCTGGTGGCCCTGCAGCGCTCGGGCTTCAGTGCAGCTTCACTGAACCCGTTCCTGTGGTACCGGCGTTCACAATGGCGCAAGAAATACGGTACCCACCCGCTGTATAACCTCGAGGACCCGATGGATGTGGCCGCAGTACTCATTCTGGGGGCCGCCAAGTGCGAGGGCGAGATCAGTACCGGCCAGAAGCAGGCCGTGCTCGGGTTGTTCGAGCAGGAATTCAAACTTGATCAGGACACCGCCTCCGACCTGTTGCTGGCCAGTGCGCACCTGATTCGCAATGAGGTCTACCTGCTCGACCGGCTCGACCGGATCCTTGAAAGAAGCGGCACGCGCTTCAGCCAGTCCCAGGCGGGTTCACTGCTTGCCATGATGACCCGTATCGGCACCCTGGAGTCGGCACTCAACGAGGAGCAGCGCAAGCTGATCGTGGCGACCGAGCACTATTTCGAGAAATTATTCAGCCGCAAACGGCAGTGGAACCCGGAATCTACGCAGTGATCTGTTCGCGGACAGCGTCCGCTCCTACGGGTGTTTCTATTGGTGTAGCAGCGCAGGCATGCGCGAATTCCCGGGTTGATCTGTTCGCGGACAGCGTCCGCTCCTACAGTGCGATACCGGACAGGGCCTCGCCGCGGCCGTTGACGCGATACACGGCACGACCACCTTCGCTGACTTCCACCTTGAGACGGACATCCACGCCGGACGGATGGGTGGCAAGACTTGCATAACGGAACAGGATACACAGTGACTTGCCCTGCTCGGCCGCCTTCTGCAGGCGCTTGTCCATCAGTTCAGTATCGCATCCCGGCCAGGCCAGCAAGGCCGCACAATCGCCGCTGCGCAACATGGACTCCACTGTCCACAGGCCGCTGCGCCCCGGGTGCGGGTTGACCTGCAGCACCCGGCTGGCGTTGATATCCTGGTCGGTGAATACGGCCGCCCGCGACGGCAGCGGCGGCGTGACCAGGGTGATCCAGCGACCCTGCAGGCTCAGCCGCCGCAGGGCCGGCATGACCAGGTCGATGGCTTCGGCGTGATCGTCCGGCACGATCAGTTCGACCACGCCGCCCTTCGGCCAGCCGCCACCGGGCAACATTTCATCCAGCACCTGACAACCGCTCGTTGTAACCAGTGATGATCCGCAGGCCGACTGATGATCTGCGGCGTTGAGGTGATGCAATTGCCTGGCTGTATTCATTACTCAATCTCCTTGCGCAGGATGCCGACTCCCAGGCCCTCGATGACCAGGTCCTGCTCGCGCAGGTCGACACGGATGGGTTCATAATCAGGATTCTCGGGCAGCAGGCGCACGATGGACCCGCGTTGCCGAAAACGCTTGACGGTAACCTCGTCGTCCAGGCGCGCGACGACGATCTGGCCGTTTTCCACCCGGCGGGTACGGTGCACGGCCAGCAGATCACCGTCATGGATACCGATATCGCGCATGCTGTCACCGGTGACACGCAGCAGGTAATCCGCGCGCGGGTGGAAGGTGTCCGGCTCCAGCTGGCAATAGTCCTCGATATGCTCCTCGGCCAGCACCGGCTCACCGGCTGCCACACGCCCGACCACCGGCAGGCCGTATTCCTCGTCCAGCAGGCGTATACCGCGCGACGCGCCGGGAACCAGCTCGATCATCCCCTTGCGTTCCAGTGCGCGCAGATGATCTTCCGCGGCATTGGGGGAGCGGAACCCGAGGGTCTCGGCAATCTCGGCGCGCGTGGGCGGGCAACCCTCTTCAGCAACGTAGCTGCGAATCAGTTCGAGGATTTCTGCCTGGCGGCTGGTCAGGGTGTCCATTGTCATGGTCAGTCACTGGTTATCCATACAGTATGCTGTGATTATATCCAGTACCCTGCCGGATGCAAGGAATTTATAACTTGTTGTTATCATTGAAATATGGGTTATGTGGATTACGGTGTCCGGGCACAATTCTCCCCTATATTCCTGTACGATGTTGCAGGCTGAAACGGTTTACATACGCGAATATGGAGGAAAATTGTGCCCGGGCCCCGTTTCCGGAATAACCGGCCCGGGGGCATAAAAAGCCGTGTGCAGCGGGTACTGCAAACCGATTTCGATTATTATCATCTTCTCATTTACCCGCCGACGAATCGCATGCCCGCACCCCAACAGCCGACACATCCCCGTCACTCCGTACCCGTCCAGGTCGGCCACATCACCATCGGCGGCACCGCGCCGGTGGTGATCCAGTCGATGACCAACACGGACACGGCCGATATCGAGGCAACCGTGGCACAGGTCCGCGAACTGGCCCATGCGGGCTCCGAGCTGGTGCGCATCACGGTGAACTCGGAAGACGCTGCACACGCCGTACCGGATATCGTCCGGCGGCTCGAACAGGCAGGAGAGGATATTCCCCTGGTCGGCGACTTTCATTTCAACGGTCACAAGCTGCTGGCGAACCACCCGGACTGCGCCCGGCTGCTGGCCAAGTACCGCATCAATCCAGGCAACGTGGGTCGCGGCAGGAAGAAGGACGAACAGTTTGCCGCGATGATCGGGATCGCCCTCAAAAACGGCAAACCGGTCCGCATCGGCGTCAACTGGGGCAGTCTCGATCAATTGCTGGTGGCGCGCCTGATGGACGAAAACGCACAACGTAACGAGCCACTGGATGCGGACGAGATCATGCACGAGATCATGGTGACCTCGGCACTCGAAAGCGCCGCACAGGCCGAGGCACTGGGACTGCCGCGCAACCGTATTACCCTGTCGGCGAAAATGAGTGGCGTACAGGACCTGATTACGGTTTATCGCATGCTGTCAGAACGCTGCGATTATGCCCTGCATCTGGGATTGACCGAGGCCGGCATGGGTACCCGGGGCGTGGTCGCCTCTACCGCGGCGCTGGCCGTGCTGTTGCAGGAAGGTATCGGCGACACCATCCGTATTTCACTGACGCCCGAACCCGGTGGCGACCGCACCCGCGAGGTTATCGTCGCACAGGAACTGTTGCAGTCCATGGGATTGCGGCACTTCACGCCGGCCGTCATCGCCTGTCCCGGCTGCGGCCGCACCACCAGTCATTACTTCCAGCAGCTCGCACAGGACATCCAGTCGCACCTGCGCACGCAGATGCCCGCATGGCGCCGGGATTATCCCGGGGTCGAGGAGATGAAGGTCGCCGTCATGGGCTGCGTGGTAAACGGGCCCGGCGAGAGCAAGCATGCCGATATCGGCATCAGCCTGCCAGGCACCGGCGAAAAACCGGTGGCGCCGGTCTACGTCGACGGTAAAAAGACCGTCACGCTGAAGGGCGACAGCATCGCCACAGACTTCCAGAAGATCGTGGATGATTACGTGAAAGCGCGGTTTGGAAAGTAGTTGCAAACAACCAACACCAGAATTCTTATTCAAAAAATAACGAATGTCATCCCCGCGCAGGCGGGGATCCAGCCACGAACCGACCGGTGATGTCGCAACTACCAGCGCCGCGCAGCAATTAAACTGTTATAACTAATATTCAATCGGCCTTGCTTAAAAATATTCACAGCCATTGATCATTATCTTGATTGGCAGAAATGATTTGAACTGTATTACAGCTTTCACGGGAATGACGGAGAAGTAATCAGGTACATGGTCAGGCACAGAAGTTGCCTATTATTTCTATTACCGTTGCCACCTTCAAATCAGCAGATCCACCCGACCCGCAGCATCGGCTTCACTGTCGATCGATGGCTGACAGGTGACCAGCCGGGAGGCAGTTACCCCGTGTTGCGTGACCAGGAAGTCCGTCACGGCGGCGGCCCGCTGTTCGGCAAGTTTCAGCAATTTTTCATCGGTCATGGCCGCAGCCTGGGGAGGTGGTGGCACGACCGCTGATGGCGATTGTGCCGGCTCGAGTAGCGTATCCGGCAGGCGGCCGCCTGCCGTCGGTGAAGCATAGACAGGACCGCCAAGCGCCAGCCGGTCCTGCTCGCCTGCCAGGCCACAGACCTTGATATTGAGTTCCGGGCGATCGGTCAGGATGCCCGCAACTTTCTCCAGATAGGCATGCGTATCTACAGGCACTGCGTCACCACCTGCAGCAAAGAGAACAGGATCCAGCCGCACCCTTGAAGCTGCTTCTCCTGCCATCGTCGCCAGACTGATAAGTGAGCCATAGGGCTGCAACGCCAGTAATAAATACGTCTTGGCACCTTGCTTCAGGGCCTTGCTCACCGCGGTGTTGACGGCATCGCTGATATCGAAGTCCGGGCTGTCGATATCGCCACTGACCGGCAGGTCGAGCTTGATGGTGTCATGCTTGTCGCGCAGCATGTTGAGCGCGGTATCCAGCGGCACCGACATCTGCTGATCGAGCTTCTCGCGGCTTGCGTTTTCCACCGCGGTCACTTCCAGCCCGCGTATGGTCAGTTTGTTACCGATGTCGAGCTTGCCCTGGTCAACGCCGATGGTTGAATCGGCATCGAGATGGCCGCTCTTCAGTGCATAACCAAGTGTCGAGACCGTGTAGGGCGATACCTCGGTCAATGCGATGCCCTCGAGATGACTTTCCAGATTGAGCGTCGGACGCTCGGCAAACGGCTGCAGCGTGCCCTTGATACTGATACGGCTGTGCTTGTCCAGCCTGCCCTTGATAAGTACGGAACTGTCCTGTGCGGGTTTGGCGGTATCGATATTCTTGATGACGGCCTCGGTCAGCTCCAGCCGCATGTCGAACGCGGGCTTTACCGTGGCATCATTGAACAACAGCTTGCTGTCCCCGGTTATCCTGAGTTCATCCAGCCGCATGGCCCCGGCCGGTTCATCCGTTGCTGTGCCGGCCTCCGCAGCGACCGCCTCAGCGGTTTTTTCCCTGTTGGCAAACGGCAGGGTGTCGATGATGCGCACGATGTGCATTTTCCCGTCTGCTTCACGCCGCGCAAAATAAGTGACATCGCGCCATTCCATGGTGCCAATCGCAATCTGGTTACCTGCCGTTACCTGGAGCCTGTCAACGGCAATTGCACCTGCCGCGAGTGCCCCGCCCCCAGCCGGGGCCTTGCTGTCTTCGGATTCTTTCGCGAACAATGCCTCCGTCAATGCCAGCTTGCTCACTGTTATGTCACCAGTATCCTGCAGAACAAACTCCCCGACATCGATGTCCCTGATTCTGGCAAGCTGGATCTTGCTATCGGTGACATTCGCTGCCACATCACCGAGTTTCACGCGGCCAGCGGCTGTCGCGGCACCCGGCTCCCCGCCCCTGACCGCCACCTCGCCATTCCAGAGGAACGAGCCCTGATGGAGATCCAGCGCCTCGGCAGGCATGGTGACAGCCAGGCTGTCTCCGCTGACTTCACCACGCAACCCAAGCTCCATGGCAGCCTCCCCTGGCGGCACCGAGACCGTCATGGTCCCGTCCCATTGCAACCGGGCATAGGCCAGTTGGCTACCATCCCGCTCGAATGCCAGTCCATCGGTGCGAATCTTTCCGTCCTGGGAAACAGTCAGCGGCTTGCCGGATGACTGCAGGACGTCGACATGGGTGTCGATCGTGAGTTGCCCGTCGAGCCCGCCTATCGCCGCCTGGGCCAGCCGCGCGAAGGCATCCAGTTTCAGGCCGGTAACGGACACCTGGCCGGCATAGCCAACCCCGCTCGACAGGGGGGGCAATTGCCCGTTAAGCCTTACGGCCGCACCATTGACGGAACCCGCAAATTCCAGCGGTGCAGGCTCGCTGGCCCAGGTAGTCAGCCGGGTCAGGGTTAATTCATTCAGCCGGGTCTCGAGTTCCAGATCCGGCGAACGGTAATGTACCGATGAGTTGACGATTTTCAACTTGTCGAGACCGAAGTCCCAGGGTGCAGCGTCCGCACCGGCATCCCCGGTCTCACTTTCAGGCTGGTTGATCCCGCCAATACGCAGACTCCCGTCAGCCAGCTGCTCGATCTCGAGGTCAACGCCATGGATGAGTACCGAGCGCACGACTACCTGACGAGAAAACAGCGGTAGCCAGTCAAGGTCCAGTTCAAGGCGGGGAATTGCCATCAACTCCCGCTGACCGACCGACAGTCGCAGGTCTTCGATCGATGCACGCCCCGTGAAGAGATTGAAGTCGACATCCCGTATCGCAACTTGCTCACCCCCATTCTGGCGCAGCCAGTTGTTCACAGCATAAGACAGGCCGAATGGAAGCGCGGTCAGGATGATAGCGCCCAGCAACAACACGATGACAGTGACGAAAAACCAGCGCCGCCTGTAGACAGGTTGCGTGACGGCATCCTGCATGTCAGATATCTGCCCCGGTTGACACGTTTAGGATTTGATGGCCCATGACGGCCAATATCATACCGTGCTGCAGCAGGCACCGAAACCTCGGGGGGATTGATCAGGACAATTCAGCGCAACGATTTGTGTGTCGTGCTGGCTGCCGGGTCAGGCTGTGCAAGCAGGTGGGACTGGATGAGACTTTGCTGGCGGATCTGCGCTTCATGCCCGGTGGACGCGGAGCCGGTGATAGTCGTTAATACCATGGCAACCATTACCAGCAGGCTGATAACGCCCAGTGAGTTGAATATTCTGAAACGCTTTGCCACTACCCTGATGATCTCCGATCCGACTGTATAAACTACCTCGCGAGAGGTGCCTGCACTTCACCAGACCACAGGCATATCGGCAGCTGATGACAAATTTTCAGCGGCACTGCAAAGTCCGCGGCCTGCATCACAATTGCGTATATCCCAACGGTCCGTTGCTGCAATCCCGGGCGGCCGCCCGGAATATCTGCCCAAATCTTACATAAACTATTGTTATTAATAGTTTTTAAGCCCTCAAGACCCGTCGCAGGCCGGCCGTTAAGCTGGTAAGGGGAAGCGCCCCGCCACGCACCGGAAGACAAGCCATGAGGAAGCGCAAGGATAGACGCAGGCCAGCAGCGACGACGTCGTTTCCGTTCGAGGATATCCACCCCGGTGCAACGGACCGGCGCAAGCTGCCGGACCGCCGTCTTGAAAACCTGGATGCCGAACAGCGCCAGCTGCTGTTGTCGGAAATGCCGGGCCATCCTGCCGCCGGGAATACCCGCAAGGACTGAGCCGGCGGCGCCCGCAGGATTAGGCGCCTGATTCCCTTTTCGTGTAAACTCGCCCTGTGGACACACGCGTAGCGGGCTATGTCCGGTCGAAATGTCCACGCTACACTCAGTTGCACGTTTACAGGTTATACCGGAAGTTATACATGCACCTTCTGTACCCGCCGTTCACGGTTCGCGATTGAAAAACATTTTTACAAAAGCAACACGAGGTAAGTTACATGGCCACAGGCACAGTTAAATGGTTCAACGAGTCCAAGGGCTTCGGCTTTATCGCACCGTCAGATGGCGGCGATGATGTCTTCGTCCACTTCTCGGCTATCGCCGGCGACGGCTTCAAAACACTGGCGGAAGGACAAAGCGTGAATTTCGATGTCGAGCAGGGCCCCAAGGGTCTGCAGGCAACCAACGTAACGCCGGCCTGAACTAAAAAGAACCCCGCCACTGGCGGGGTTCTTTTTGACTTCGCGGTTTCTGTTTAACCGTGTGGATTCATTTCCGCCGCGTCACGCGGCATCCGCCGACTCCACGATCCACTCGCAGTTCTTCAGAAACAGAAAGAATTCCTCCTGCGGCAGCGGACGGCTGATCAGGAAACCCTGCGCCTGGTCACAGCCCATCTCTCCCAGCGCGGCAAGCACCTCTTCCGTCTCCACGCCTTCGGCAACGGTTTCCAGGCCCAGGTTGTGCGCCAGGTCGATGGTCGAGCGGACGATGACTGCATCATCCCGGTCGGTAATCATGTCGCTCACGAATGACCGGTCGATTTTCAGTTGCTGGACCGGCATGCGCTTGAGATAACCAAGCGAGGAATAACCGGTACCGAAATCATCGATCGACAGTTCTATACCCATGTCGGACAGCTCTCCGAGTACCTCGATACTGCGCATGAAATCGTCCATCACCGCACTTTCCGTGATTTCCAGTGTCAGGCGACGACTCTCCAGTTCATATTCCGCCAGGATGTCCTCGACCTGATCGGGCAGACTCTCGTCGCGCAGGTTGTGCACGGACAGGTTGACGGCCACACTGATCTCGTAACCGGCCCGCTCGCACTGCTTGCAGTAACACGCCGCCATGTCCAGCACCTGCAGGGTAAATTCCGCGATCAGGCCCGTCTGCTCGAGGATCGGCACGAACTGCGCCGGCGGCACCTCACCATGCACCGGGTGTGTCCAGCGCGCCAGTGCCTCTGCACCGACCAGCGTTCCGCGACGCAGGTCGATCTTCGGCTGAAAATGCAGACTGATTTCCCTGCGTTTGATCGCGGTGCGCAGGTCGCGGGTCAGTTCCAGGTGGGCCTGGTTATAGGGATTGTTCTGCGAATTATAGACGGACACGGGGTCTCGATTGCGCTTGGCCACATACATGGCGACATCGGAACATTTCATCAGGTCCGACGGCTTTTCACCATGGTCGGGGAAGATGGAAATACCCATGCTTGCATCCAGAGCGACTACCTGCCCATCGACCTCCATGGGCTGATGCAGCGCCTCCAGCAGGGTTTCTGCAACTTCCAGCGCCTGATCGAGTCCGGCATCCGGCAGCACAACGGCGAACTCGTCACCGCCGAGCCGGCCGACCGTGTAGCCATGGTCCAGTAGTGCAACGAACCGCTTGCCCAGCAATATGAGCAGCTCGTCACCGGCGCCGTGACCGAGCGTGTCGTTCAGCTCCTTGAAATTGTCGAGATCAATCATGATCAGCGAGAGCTGCCGGTCGTGGCGCCCCATATTGAGAATGCCCTGCTCGATGCGATCAATGATCAGGGCGCGATTCGGCAGGCCGGTCAGCGCATCATGCACGGCGAGAAACTGGAGTTCGCTGTTTGCCTGTAGCAGTTTGCCGTTGAGTTTCTCGAGACGTACCCTGTACGCCTCTGCTGTATTTCTTGCCGTACGCAGCTCCTCGAATGCCATCGCGTTCTCGATGGCAATGCTGACATGGCCGGCGAACATCAACAGCAGATCGAGATCATCCTGGTCGAATTCGTCGCCACCGAGCTTGTTGATGCAGGCGATACCCCCGAGGAACCGCTGCTTGCCGACCAGCGGCACGAGAATGATACTGCCGGCATCTTTCTCCCACCGGTTGCGTTCATCATCGTCCAGCAGATCCAGCGAACCGCGCCACCAGGGTCGCTGGTTGCGCAAGACCCATCCGCACAGGCCGACGCTGACGGGCAATTCCGCATCGAGCAGCTCCTGCGCATCCTTTCCGGCTGCTGCACGGTAGATATAGTGTGAGTGGTCGCTGGTGAGTATCGGTATGCTTGCGGTTTCCGCATGCAGCAACGTGCGGGCTGTTTCCGTCACCTGACTGAACACATCATCGAGATTTTGTCCGCCGCTGACCAGCCGCGTAATCTCTTTCAGCATGTCGAGTTCGCGTTCACGCTGGCGAAGCTGCTCATCGACCGGTTTCTGCTGCTCTGGCATTGCGCATTTCCTTGTCTGTTTGAAATCAGGGCTTCCTTGCCTGTATGCAGTCACCGGCAGCATGCGTATGCCGGTAACGAGCCTCCCCAAGAGATCTTCGGCACATAGCGGGGCAACTTTATACAGCTCATATAAATCAATGACTTGAATAAGGCCGCAGCCGCGAAATTACGTGGATTACCATCGGTACCACGGCCGGGAGGCGCTGTGGCAGGTGCGCCGGGCGAGAAATCTGCCCGTGCGGGCGTCAGTCGGCGCCAGAGGCGTTGCGTTGCAGCCAGTCGGCGATAAACACATTGGTCTCGCCCCGCACCTTGCCGAAGCGGTTGGAGGCAAACACGAGGCTGCGGCCATCGTGCGAGAACATCGGAAACCCGTCAAAGCCCTCATAACGGGTGACGCGTTCGGTTTGCCGGGTATCGACGTTGATCAGGTACAGGTCGAAGTTACGACCCTGCGGGTCATCCATGTTCGAGGAAAAAATGATGTGCTTGCCATCCGGATGCCAGTAGGGCCCGAAGTTGGCGGCGCCATTGGCGGTGATTTGTACCGGCTCGCGGTCCTCGAGATTCATGATGAACAGCTCGAGCTTGCCCGGGCGAATCAGGCCTTCCCCAAGCAGTGCCTGGTAATCCTCGCGGTCCGTCCCGGTCGGTCGCGATGCCCGCCAGACAAGCCACTGACCATCGAGAGAAAAAAACGCGCCGCCGTCGTAACCGGTCTCCCCGGTCAATTGTTCCACGCCGCTGCCATCGGGATTCATCAGGTATAACTCGAGGTCCCCGCTACGCAGCGAGGTGAACACTATTTTGTCACCCCGGGGCGAGTAAACCGCCTCGGCATCGTATCCCTCGGCGTCGGTGAGGCGCACCGGGTCCTCGCCGTCGGGGCCTGCCCGGTAGATGTCGTATTCACGGTGCAGGGGCCAGACATAGCCACGGGAGTGGTCCGGTTTGGGCGGGCAGCGGGTGTGCCGCCGATGGGTCGAGGCATAGATGATGGAACGGTTGTCGGGGGCGATAAAGGCGCAGGTAGTAACGCCCTTGCCGGAAGAAACCTGGCGCGTCTCGCCCCCGTCGGCACGCATGCGAAAAATTGCATCGCACTCGAGTTCTCCGCGCGTGGACTGGAAGATCAGTTCATCACCGTCATGGGAAAAATAGGCCTCGGCATTCTGACCGCCAAAGGTCAGCTGCCGGACATTCGCCAGGCGGGCCTCGTCCGGGATAGCAGGCGGGCCCGGCATGGCGTCGCCGGCAGTAGCCAGTGGCGTTATCACGCCCAGTAATATTGCAATCCGGAGGTTTCTCATCACGCAAATACTCTGCCGGCAAGGCATTTATCGTACCATGACATGCGTGCGGACGGTTTGCTCGCGGCCGTCCCTGCGGAAACGTATGTGGATCTCGTCACCTGGCTCGAGCGTCCTGAGGACCTGCGCATAGTCGCGCAGATGTGCCACCGTGATGTCGTTGACAGCAACGATGATATCGCCTTTGCGCAGCCCTGCCTGTTCTGCCGGCGTACCCGAGCGGACGCCATCGATCAATACGCCAGCTCCGCTCCAGGCATAATCCGGTACCGTACCCAGACTCACCTGTCGGCTGGCGCCCGCGTTGGCCGCGCGGGCGGTTGGACGTGCGCCATCCAGTGCAGATTTCAGGGACCCGGGACGTTCCGCCAGATAGACCGCGATTTCCCGAAGGACCCGTGCCGTCTTGACCAGTCCGGGCAGATCGATCTTGTCCGGCGTATCGCCGGGCCGGTGGAAATCCTCGTGTGCAGTGCCGAACAGTTGCACGGCAGGCACCCCGGTTTCGATAAAACTGGTCTGATCGCTGGAGCCAATATCCTCTGCGACCGGTTTGACCGCGACACCGGTCACATAGCCGGCGCCACGCAGGATATGCACCCACTCGTCCGCGGTACCGGCACCGAATACAGTCAGCGGGTTTTCGCCCAGACGCCCGACGGTATCCAGGTTCACCATGGCAATGATCCTGTTTGCCGGGTAGCGGGTAGCCTGTTGCACATAGTGACGCGATCCCAGACGCCCGCTTTCCTCGGCGGTGAATGCCACAAACACGATCGTGCGGGGTAGTGGCCTGCCGGCCAGATTGCGCGCCAGCTCCAGCATGACTGCGATACCACTGGCGTTGTCATCTGCACCGGGGTGTACCTTGCCCCGATGTTGCGCATGCTCGGCATATCCGCCACGGCCGAAATGATCATAATGGGCGCCGATCACCAGGCTTTCACCGGCCCTGTCGGGGTCCGTGCCGGGCAGTACCCCGATTACGTTTTTCAGGGTGGCAATACTGCCGAGGACCGGAACCGTTTCCTGCCAGGTCTGAAAGTAGCCACCGGCATCGCCACCGGGCTGCACACCGGCGGCGCGGAACTGTTGTGCAATGTAGTCGGCGGCCTGCTCCAGTTCCGGGGTGCCGAGACCGCGACCTGCCATGGCGGGTCCGGCAAGCAGGTGGATGTCACGCTGCATGCGGGCGGTGGAAAATTTTTTCGGGGCAGAAGCCAGGGGCGGGCGCGGTGCCAGGGTAGCCGGCGGGGCGGACGTCGATTCACCTTCGCCCTGTGCAACGGCTACCGACAGCGGCGAGTTCACCACCGGCCACTGCCCCTTGAGCACATTGGTCGGCTCCTCGCCGGTAAAGGCAAGGTAGCTGTAGCGCCCGTAGTGTGGCAGTTTGCGGCCCAGCCCGGCCAGGGCGGCGGCCTCATCCGTCGCCAGCCAGCCAAGTGCCTGGTCGGGATTGCCGGGGTGGCGCCCGAGCACGACCAGGCTGTGCGTCCCGGCACTCACGGTCGTGTCATCGATGCGGACGGTGTCACCCTGGTCCTCGAACGCATAGGCATCCACGGCCCTGGTCAATTGCGCACGCCAGCGATTGCGCCAGCCGAATAACCAGACCGCGCGGTCACCCGGGAGCCGTTCAATGTCGCGGTCGAGGACAATCCCGACCTGTCCCGGCCTGCCGCTTTGCCAGGACTGCGCCAGGGACCGGTAGGCCTGCAGCAGCGCTGGCGGGGCCTGTGCAGGCAACACGATCTGCACCCGTTCGGCACCGAAGACCTGGCTGATTGCCGGTGGAATTTCCTCCCGATGCAGGCGCCGGAACACATCGAACTGCGGATCGACCTCCAGGCGCAGCGGGGCGGCGGGCAGGGGTAGCTCGATGCGGGTGCTTGCCGCGTCGATGGGTACACGGGTTTGCCAGGCCTGTTCCCGGCCCTGCAGGTGTACGGCAACCGGCACCTCCAGACGGTAGGGCGCATCAGCCTGTGTTTGTTCGATGACAGCCGCCAGCACATGCCGGTCGTCGCGCCGTTGCAACTCTACCTGCGAGATGCGCAACACCGGCGCACCGCGACGTTCAACCCATTGCCTGAAAAAGGTCTGCAGCGATCGCCGCCCGGCGCGGGCGAACACCGCTTCCACTGCGGCATAGTCGGCCACCCTGAACCGGTACGTGCTGTACAGTTCGCGCAGCCCCTGAATGAAGGCCTCATCACCCAGTTCCTGTCGCAGCATATGAAACAGCATCAATGTCTTGCCGTAACCGACAGCCTCGGTGACGGGACTGTGCCGTGCGCGAAACTCCGACAGGGGGAAATCCTGCTGATGGCGGACATGGTCAGTGTATTTCTGCAGCACGTCGCGACGGTGACCGGCCCCCTGGCCCCGCTGTTCCTTGATCAAATGATCGGCCAGGTAGCTGGTGAGGCCTTCGGCCCAGTTGCCGCGATCATAGTCGATGTAAACGCTGTTGCCCCACCAGTTGTGAAGAATCTCGTGCGGGTAGGACGAGTGCAGGATAAAGGGAAAGCGGATCACTCTGGAGCCCAGCAGGGTAAACGAGGGCATGCCGTAACCGGTTTCCCAGAAGTTCTCGACCATGGCGAACTTCCGGTAGGGGTAAGGACCGATCAGGTCCGTATACAGCTTGATGTAGTCGTCAGTCGTGTCGAGATATTTTTGTGCCAGCACCGGGTCGGGCTTGCGCAACAGCACCATTGCCCGCACGCCGTCGGTGGTCTGCTGGTACTCGGTAAAGGCGCCGGCGACGAGATAGATTTCCTCCTGCGGCACATCGCAACGCCAGTATTCCTGTTCGTCGCCGGCATCGGTCCTGCGCTCGACACGATCGCCCTGGGTCATACCGCGCCAGCCGGCTGGCAGGCGCAGCCGCAGGTCAAAGGTAAGCGGTTGACCATCGACATGCGGGTACCAGTAGCTGCCGCCGGAGAGAAACACACCCTGCGTCGAAATCATGCCGGGCGTTTCGCGAAAGCCGCGGGCGTACTCTTCCCCCTGTTGCGCCAGGTCATGCCGAACCGGTCCGCGATAGCGCAGGGTCAGCTCCTGCTGACCGGGGGGAAGTTCTGCTCGATAGCGCCTCGGTGACACGCCGGCATGCCCGGCATCGGCATTGAGTGCGGGTAGCGAGCCATCCCCGCCGGGCAGCTCCACCAGCCGCACACCGGCGGTCAGGATCTCGGGCTGCAACTGCGGGTGCAGCCTGAATTCAATGGTGCGGGATGCGGGGCTGAAACCGCTGATCGTATCCTCCACCTCGATGAGATGCTGCTCGGGGCCCAGTGTCGCCTCGAGTGAGTGATGCAGCCGGGCATTGGCCGCCAGTGGCAGACACAGCAACGACAGCAGGCAGCAAACGGGGAATTTAATTTTCATCAATCTTCTGACTGATGTCGTGTTCAATTGCATTGGATTAAATTAACCCCGGATTTACACAGCTGATGGTGATAATTTAACGCCTTGCAGGCATGTCAGTCCGTAGACAGTTACAGATCAGTCACGGTTCCCTCAATCAGCCGGTCGACAACGGCGCACAGCGCCTCGGCGCGGGTATTGCCGGCCTGGATCGCGTCGTCGCAGGTCTGCAGTTGCATGTGGGCGCTCGTCCCCCGCTCCGGAATGGACAGGGCGTGTTCGACTTCCCGGGCACAGTCCAGTGCGACGGCATCAGCGTGCACCCTTTCCACAATATCCGCCAACAACTCCTTTACCGGTACCACCTCCGCCGTGTCAAAGTCGATCAGGCCCTGATCATAACCATAGCGCATGGCACGCCAGCGATTCTGGTCGATGAGAAATCGCGAGCACAGCGGCCAGTTGCCCGGCTTGTTCCGCATGCGATACAGGTAGCGCAACAGCGACTGGGTGAGTGCTGCGATGCTGATCGTATCATCCAGGGATGTGCACATATCCGCGATTCGGCATTCAAGCGTGGGATAGCGCGCACTGATGCGCATGTCCCACCAGATAAAAGTCGCATCCTCCATAACCCCCGCCTTTTTGAGTATGTCAACGTGGTGTTGATAATCCGCAAAGCTGCTGAACTGCTCCGGAAGGCCACTGCGCGGGAAATTGTCGAAAATGGTCAGCCGGTAGGACTTCAGCCCGGTATCCTCTCCCTGCCAGAAGGGTGAAGAGGTACTCAGCGACAGCAGCAGGGGCAGGAAACGGGCGAACCGGTTCAATAGCACCAGGCGCAGTTCGTCGTCATCGATGCCGATGTGTACATGCATTCCGCATATCAGCAGGCGCCTGGCCAGTGACTGCATATCCCGGACAAGCGTGTGATAACGCGCCTTGTCCGTGGCCTGCTGCAGATGCCACTCGGCAAACGGATGGGTTGAGGCGGCAATGGGTGCAAGTCCGTAGTTTGCGGCGACCGTACTGGCGATCCGGCGCAGTTTCGCCAGTTCCTGCCGCGCCTCTCCAACAGTCGCACAGACGCGTGTCTCGACCTCGATCTGGGAGCGCAGGAGTTCGGGTTCCACCACGCCATCGCCGGCGTGCGACTGGCATTCCGCAAACAGTTCGCGCGGGGGGTCAATGACAAGATCCCGGCTTGCACGATCGACCAGCAGGTATTCTTCCTCGATCCCGACGGTAAACGACGGCTCGGATCGGACCATCACTTCTCCCAGACCTGGTACAACTCCGGATCAGACAGAATCCCGCGCAGGGACTCGTCAAGTACGGTTGCCCAGCGTTCTGCACCCTGTTCCGTGTTGACCAGATCCTGGCGGATTTCTATGGACACATGCGGCAGTCCTGCAGCTTCGGCATGGTGATCAATGGTGTAGTCCGCGGGATGTTTGCCCGAGTACGGTTCATTATCACCGACATTGAAGCCATCCGGATGTGCACGCAGTCGCTCAAGCAGCGGAACGGGTATGCGTGGATCCTTGTCCCACAACAAACCGATGTGCCAGGGTCGCTTGTTACCGGCCATTTGCGGCGTAAAGCTGTGAATCGAAATCAATGCCGGGGTAATACCACGCGCCCGGAACCGGCGCAGTGCATGATCGATCGCCGCACGATAGGGTGTGTAGAAAGAATGCACCCGGGCGGCCCTGTCTTTTCTCGACAGATCCCGGTTGCCGGGAATCGGGATACCGTCACTCACTTCGGGAAAGGCAGACGGGTCCTCGAGGCTGCGATTCAGATCGACCACCAGCCTGGAATAACCGGCGATGATGGCGGGCGCGTCGAGATGCTCTGCCAGGTGGGTGAGCAGCTTCCGGGTACCGATATCATAGGCAACGTGCTGTTCCAGCACCTCCCGGTCGAGACCGAGCGAGTTCAGCGCCCTCGGGATGAGATTGCTGACGTGGTCTCCCGTCAGCAGTACTTTTGCCGTGCCATGCTCATTGAGCACGGTTACCGGCGCGGGCTCTCCACGGTCAATCAGCGGGTATTTGTCGGATTCCGTCATTCTGTCTGTGATCAATTCATTGCAGTTCAAGCTCGAAGGTCAACTCCTGCGGCGACGATAACCAGCGCTTGCGGCGAAGCTTCATGATAACCACATCGCCGGGTTCCTTGTCCCAGGTTGCCAGCCGCAGATCAGCCATGTCGGCAACCGGTGTGCCGTCTATCGACACCAGCCGGTCACCCTGTCTGATCCCGGCCGCTTCGCAGGGACTGTCCGGCAGGCAGGAAGACACACTGAGCGCGGCATCGTCATGCTCGAGCAGCGCACCGAATTTACCCGCGGGGGGCAGTGAGCGCTGTTGTGGCAGTAACAGAAAGTCGGCCAGGCCGGACACGAGGGAATCATCCCGGTTGTTCAGCACGATGGCACTGCTGACCGGCAGGCGCCGTGTGAGTCGTTGCGGGATCCCGCTGCCAAAGGCGAGATGGCCGCTGCCGGCCAGAATCACCATGCGGTAATCGGGATGCGCTATGAGCCAGCTGGCAGCCCGCTCCGCCATACCCTCGTCCCACAATAGCTGCACCAGAAGAAAATTGGCAAAACCTTGCCCGCTGCCCGGGTGCTGGTCGAAGATCTCCCGGATCCGTTGCTCGTAATCCCTGTCTGAATAATCGATTGTTCGGGGTACGTATTTACGCTCTTCCGCAGACAACTTGTCGAGGCCGAGGCGGCCGGCTTTTCTGGTCACTTCCATGGGCAGATTCAATGCGACCAGAGGCAGTTTATGCTCCCTTGCATAACGCAGAATCGGCGCATATAAACGATAATCATACCGCCAGCGCCGGTAGTACTCGGTGCCTTGCAGCAGTTCCTGTTCGCTCAACTCGCCGGCGACATAGCGATCGAGATATTCCTGAAACGGCTGCTGGAAGAACTCGAGGCCGA
>Ga0265303_10000284_pt1 | contig 27674 bp, 13 predicted proteins | sample Helome_2_FD_192494 | JGI IMG/M metagenome (GOLD analysis project Ga0265303, IMG submission 192494) | Marine sediment microbial communities from subtidal zone of North Sea - Hel_20160317 (Illumina Assembly) | ecosystem: Environmental > Aquatic > Marine > Subtidal zone > Sediment ... | reverse complement strand
CGCGGTGATGATGAACAGCCTTGGTGCCTGGCCCGATACAATCATCAGGACCTGCTTCTGTTTCATTCGTCCTTCCACTGGTCCCCACTCCCCGATCCAGACGATGTACTCTCGATCGGCGCGTTTGAAGGCGCCCTTGCTGACGATCTGGAAGTCGGTCAGCGCCTGCTCGAGAGGGCGCGTCTGTTCATCAAACAGGGTGCCAAGATCGGTTTGCTCCGCCTTGGCGAAGCTAATTGTCAGGGTTGGGTTGGCGCCGCCAGTGCCCGGGAGCGCGAAGCCGTAATTGGAGGCATCGGTGGTGCCATCTGGTAACTCGAGTGAGAATCCGGAACCCTGAAACTTCGGCATGTCAGGACCTATGCGCTACGCGCCTGAACCCAGATTGACCGGATCACCCTCTTCACCAACCCGGTCCGGCAAGAAACGCAACGCCAGGGAGGGATCCTCGCCTTCCAGGAGATACGCCACGACCGGGCCGAACAATACCGCTGCTTCTTCCTCGTTGCAGGTTGGCAGATATACGCGCAGAACCCGCGGGTCGTAGTACCTGAAAAACAGCGGATCTCCCTCAGGCCCACGAACCCGTAGAAAAGTGCGGAAGTGTTTACGCGCCGCAATAAAAGGCAGCTCCTTCGGAATCGTGGCAAAGATACCCCAATGATGCCCCCAGCCATGCTCCATCACATGCCGGTCAAAATCCGACCCTGGTTGCAGGCGCACCAGGTACGGCGCCGTCTGCTCAACCTCCGGGTCCAGTTTGCCACTGAAGAGGCAGGCGTACTCGGGCTCGTGTTCCTCGAGCAGGTCCAGCAGGGTTGGGATCGATGCCCCATCCAGGATCGCATAAGCTGACTGCTGCTCATCAGCATAGAGTTGCCGTTGCAGGCCGTCGACGATGTCTTCAGCAGCCATAACCCGGCCTTCGGTGAGTTGTCATCCTACGCTCCGGCCTTCTTCTTTTTCTTTGCGGCCTCGCATTCCTCGCAAAAGGGCGTGCCGTCCTTGGCCGCAGCCGCCAGCGTGGCGGCCTGTGGATGCTCGAATTCTGTCTTGGCTTTATGCTTCTTCTTTTTCTTGGCCTTGACCTTTGCGACCTCGCCGGGCTTCGCCGTGTCGGCCTCCTTGGCTTCGTCGGGCGCATCGGGCGCCTGCGGGGACGCTGGCTTCTTGGGACTTGCGCCGCCACCGGACCCGGCCGCTCCACCGCTATTGATTTTCACCATCGGTCCGGAGATGTCCACGCCAGCGGGTCCGACTGTCACGAAGCCGCCACCGGCCTTCAGCGTCACCTGCACACCTGCCTCGAGAACCAGGTTCATGCCCGCCTTGATATGAACGTTCATGCCGCCGTCCACACCAATATTCATGCCGGCTTTCTCATGGATGTTCATGCCTGCGTCGACTGAAAAGTCCTGTCCGATCTTGTGATTGTGGTTGGTGCCGCTATCGATGTTTGTGTCGCCGCCTGCTTTCAGGTTGTGGTCGGACGCGATCTTCAGATTGTCGCTCGCACTGATTTCAGTCTTGCGGTCTGACATTACCGACAGATGCGCTTCGCCACCGATCTCTTCCAGCCGGTCAGCATCGATCTTCAGATGCGCGTTTTTCTCTATCCACTCGAAACGATCGTTCTTGATGATGAGATGCTGGTCGTTTCCAATCCACTCTCTGGAATCGTTCTTTATGCGCTGATCGTGATTTTTTTCAGCGTGGATGAATACTTGCTCTTTGCCCTTTTTGTCTTCAAACCGGATCTCATTGAAACCGCCGCCACCCTTGCTGGAATTACTCTTGAGGGTTGATTTCGTTGCCTCGTCCGGCAGGGTGTATGGCGGCTTGTTATCTCCGTTGTAAACGCGACCGGTAATTATGGGCCGGTCCGGGTCGCCTTCGAGAAAATCGACAATGACTTCCTGGCCGACACGGGGAAGGTAGATGCCACCCCATTTCTTGCCTGCCCAGACTTGTGCTATACGAACCCAACACGAGGCACTATCGTCTGCCTCACCGTAACGGTCCCAGTGAAACTTGACCTTGGCACGCCCAAACTCATCGGTGTGAATCTCGTCGCCTTTCGGCCCCACGACGATGCCAGTCTGCGGCCCCTGTATTGACGGCTTGGGCGTAATGCGGCGAGCGCGGTAGGGTTGCTCGGCATCAATCGCTTCGAAGGTGCACTGGCATTCCGTTGAGATTTTCGCACCAGACGACTCATAGTCAACGCCCATGAACTGATAGCTTGTCGAGACCAACAGGTACTTACGGTTCTGATCCTCGCGGCCGTAGTTCTCCAGCGTGAACTGGCTGCCCGTACACAAGCCTCGCGTATTGCCCTGGCCGCGCACGGATTCGTATTGCGCCTGCAGTTCTTCGATGCGCGTGCGTGCATAAGTCTCGCCGTCTGCGCTCTCTACAAACTCGCCTGGATAATCGTAGATTTCGAAGTCTGCAGCGGCATGCTTCCGGGTTTTCTTGCTGCGACTTAACAGGGGTTGCTTCGGCTTCTTGAAGTCGAAGTCCTTGTGGGTGTAAATGCCGGTCTGCACCTGCTTGGACATCTGCAGGTCGTAGATGTGATCACGTTCGCGTCGGGCACCTTCGTCTCGCGGGTAGTACGGGATGGTCTCGTAGTCCTTGCCCGGTTCATGCGCAGTGGAATCGTCGACCATAGTGAGCGTATGTTTGCCGTTTTCGTGCTTGAAGAAATAATAGATGCCTTCCTGCTCCATCAAGCGGCTGACGAAATTAAAGTCGGTTTCGCGATACTGAACACAGTACTCCCAGTCTCGATATTTCTTGTTGAGGCTCCCCTTATCAAAGTCGGTAAACCCGTGATCGCGAAAAACCTTGTCGATGATGTCGGGCACCTTCATATTCTGGAAGATTCGGCAGTCGGCCGTGCGTGTCAGAAACCATAACCAGGGTTTAATCGTCGCCTGGTAATGCGTGTTCCGGCCTGACGACGAGAGCTGCGTGAAACGACTTACGTGGCCATTGATGAAGCGCTCGCTCTCATTGTGCGTGTTCACCCGCACTGTCATGGTCTGTCCCAGAATATCTTCGTGACTGATAGCAGGGTCTTCGCTCAACAGTTCGAGATCGTACTGGAACAGGCGGCTCAGCTGTTCCGTGCCCACCATGCTCTTGAAGACCAGCACGTCCTCACCCAGCGGCGTGGCGACAACGACGTCTCGATTTGCTTGGGAAAGGGTCATAGTTGAACTCTTCCGTTCATTCTTATTGTAGACTCGTCTAGACTGGATGCCGAGAGCCAGTCGCATCTGCGTTAGTCAATAATGCGTGCCCGGAGGGCAAAGCGCAATGCCGGGAAGAGTAGAATTTTCTTTTGAATTCAGAGGAATGGGCGATAAAGCGCGACGCGTACATGGCGCACACGAGCCGATCCGGATATTGCTTCTCGCCGATCTGGCGGGCCGCGAGAGTCGTAATGCTGTCGCCGCAACACGATTATCGAATCGCGTCCCGGCGCGGGTCGACGTCGACAATTTCGAGGATTTTATTCGGCGGATGGCCCCGGCCGTTTCGCTCGCAATTGGCGGCGACGATTCTGGTAGTAAGCAGCAATCCTTAAGGATCGAATTTCGGGAGCTCGATGATTTCGGCCCTGATGCACTTTACGAACGCCTGGAGCTGTTCCAGTCTTTGCGCGATCTGCGTCAACGGCTGCTCGATCCGTCGAGTTACGATGAAGCCGCAGAGTTCCTGAAACGTGACGCGGAGGCTGTCCGGGATGCTCAGGGTAGCCCGACCGAAGAGCCACAGGCTCCTGCTGAAGGAGGGTCGACTTTCGAGCAGCTGCTCGGCGGCAGCCCTGTACGTGAATCGGCGGCGGAGCAGTCCGCGCAGTCGGCTATCGACCGTCTAATAGGCTCGATCGTGGCGCCGCACATTGAAAAGGCAGTCGACCCGCAACAGGCACAACTATTGTCTGCCGTGGACGATTCGATCAGCGAGCAGATGCGCGGTGTGCTGCATCACCCGGATTTTCAGTCTCTGGAGGCCCTCTGGCGAGGCGTTCACGACCTGGTGACAAGCCTCGAAACGGGCGAGGAGCTACAGATATTTCTGCTGGACGTGACCCACTCCGAGCTGATCGCCGATTTCCGTGCCGCGAATGGCCAACTGGACAGGTCGGAGCTTTACCAGCTGCTGGTGGAGAAAGGACTGCACACGCCCGGCGGGCTCGTCTGGTCGTTGCTCATCGGCAATTTCGACGTCGGCACGGCTGACGAGGATATGGCGTTGCTGGCAGGAATAGGTGCGATTGCTTCGCAGGTTGGCGCACCGTACCTGGCTGCCGCCAAGCCGGAGTTACTGGGTTGTACAGCGATTCATGAATCGCCGGATCCCCACGGCTGGCACCTGGACGACGAGGCAGGGGAGACATGGGCGGCACTTCGCGGCAATCCGGTGGCCCGTTGGATTGGACTCGCGTTTCCGCGCGTGTTGGCCAGGCTACCCCATGGTAAGGAGGCCGATGAGATCGATCAATTCGCTTTTGAGGAAGTGACGAGCGCGACCGATCATTCCGCTTATCTCTGGGGCAATCCGGCATTGTCGTGCGCAAAGCTGGCCGCGATGTCCTGGCTCGAGGCCGAAGCATTATGTGAACCGGGTGCAGAATTGGACCTTACCGATCTGCCGGCCTGCACCTACCCGGACGAGGGGCAACGCAAGTTGCTGCCATGCGCCGAAGCGCTGCTAAGCGAGCGCGGGGCCGAGTACATCGCAAGTCATGGCATTATGCCGTTCATGAGTTACAAGGACAGAAACAGTGCCCGTTTGCTCCGTTTTCAGTCGATCGCGGATCCTCTGTCCGGACTGCGGGGCGCATGGCGTTAGGCTGACTGCATATTGCTCGCGGCGATTCCGGTTGGCGCCTCTCGATCTGTCCAGCCTGCGCCAAAAAGGGTATCCTGTAGCCACGGGAACGCGTCTCGCGCCTCGAGAAATTAACAATAAAAACCCAGTGGAAATAACGGGATAACTTGATCTGCCATGTTCTTGACGCTACAGGTCACAAGTGCCCAAGGCCAGACGATGGGTGCTGCCAGCTCGCACACGTTTGGTCCCAACGGAGGCACAATCGGGCGCCGCGGTGACAACGATTGGGTGTTGTCGGGAGATCCGTACGTGTCGTCGAAACATGCGGCGATCACCGCACGCGGAGGAGATTACTACGTCACCGATAGCAGTAGTAATGGCACCGGTATCAACGCACGCGAGCGTCTGCTCCCGAAAGATCAACCAATAAAGCTGAACGACGGCGACGTTGTTTTCATTGGTGACTTTGAGATTCGCGTGAGCTTTTCGGCGGAGGCTCCGGAACCGTTGGACATTTTTGCGCCGGCCGGTGCACCGCCCGATCCTTTCGGCGCAGGTGCGCCGGCCGACCGCTATGACACTGGACCTTTTGCTGGTGGCAGCAGTACGCAGACGAATGTGCCGCCCGTTGCCGACATTGTGACGCCTGACCAGTCGCTCGATCCGTTGGAGTTGCTGGGCGGTACTGCAAAGGCGCCGGTGATTCCCGATCCAGGGGCCGCGCCGAACCACACGCCGCCAGAATCCGACTTTTTTGTTCCACCGCCGGTTGTTCCAGAGCCGTCAAGCCGGCCGGCACCAGCCCCGGGAGGACAACAATTGCCTGAGGACTGGGACCTCACTGGCTTCAGTGGCAGAGAAAGCTCGACGCCGGCCGACCAGTTCGCGGACCAGTCCGCCCCGGCCGGGCCGTTACCGGCTGCACCTGGCACCGCGGAGCCGCCCGCGCATGAACCGCCAGCTGCGCCGCAGGCCCCGCCGCCGCAAGCGGACAGCATGGCTGTACCACCGCCGGCCGTCGGCACAGGGCCAAGCGCGGATTTGTCGCAGGTGCTGCGCGGTGCCGGTATTGACCCGAATCAGGTCAGCCCCGAATTCGCTAACGAATTGGGACAGATTCTCAGTGTCGTTGTCGAAGGCATGATCGAGGTTCTGAAAGCGCGTACCGAGATCAAGAGCCAGTTCAGGGTACCCGTGACGACCATAAAACCGGTTGAAAACAACCCGCTGAAGTTCTCTGCGGGCGTGGAGGACGCACTTCACAACTTGCTGGTGAAGAAGGGCGCCGGATATCTCGGTCCTGTAGAAGCGTTCGAAGAGGGCTTCGAGGATATCAAGGCTCACCAGATGGCGATGCTTGCTGGCATGCGTGCGGCGTTCAGCCATATGCTGAAACGATTTGACCCCAGGGAACTCGAAAGCGTATTTGGTGGGAAGGTTAAACGAAGTTCACTGATGGCCGTAGGCAACAGGATAAAATACTGGGAGAATTACAAAAGCCATTACCGCGACATATGCGATGAAGCGGAAGACAATTTTCAGCGTCTGTTCGGTGAGGCGTTCGCGCAAGCCTACGAGGAACAGATGCAGAGATTGACGTCGCTGGCGCGTAACAAAACTCGTTAATGGGGTACATTGGGATCGTGGTCCGTAAGAACAGGTCCGGTGCATAGAGAATTACAATAATAAGCCGGGGGCATCCCGGAAGTTTTGAACCGGGATCCAGTCCGGTGATGCTTGCGCAACAGGAGATCCGTGCATGAGACATCGCGTCCATCTATTTGCCATGCTTGCAGCCTTCGTCGTGGCGATAACACTTGTGGGATGCGCACCCGGCGCACCCAAGGATGTGAAACTGAGCGGGGTGCTAGTCGCTGCGCCGGACATCAACCTCGATTCCGAAGGGCGCCCGTCGCCGATCGTAGTGAGAATCTACCAACTGCAGTCGGTGGTGAAGTTCAACAATGCCGATTTCTTCGGCATTTATGACGATGCAGCCGGCCTGCTGGGTGCGGATCTGATTGCGTTCGACGAATTCACATTGCGTCCCGGACAATCGATCGACTACCAGGCGCAGTTTAAACCCGCAACGAAATTCGTGGGAGTTATTGCGGCATTTCGAGACATCAACAGTGCGCAGTGGCGCGCTGATCTGGAGCTGCCGAAGAAGCCGGGCCGTCTCCGCATAGGGCTGGAGAAAATGTCGGTGTCGGCTGCGTTCCAAAAATAGGCAGGCATAGGAGCCGCGATGTCAGGCAAGAGCAAAGTCGTATGGTCCGAAGGACTCTTTCTTCGGCCGCAGCATTTCCAGCAGAACGACCGTTACCTGGAATATTTCGTTGAAGGCCGTTGTTCTGGATTGCGGAGTCATGCATGGGGTTTCACAGAGCTGAGCCTCGACCGCGATATGTTGTCGATCGGCAAATTCGGCTTGAGTTCGACCGAAGGAGTATTCCCGGACGGCACGCCGTTCGTGATGCCGGGGGAGGAGCCGCTGCCCGAGCCGTTGGACGTGGACCGCAACACGCGGGATCAGGTCGTATATCTTGGCGTGCCGGTGCGTCGTCCCGGCAGTCAGGACGTTGATCGGGATGACTCTGTCGACGGCCTCGCACGTTATCAGTCTCGCGAAGTGGAGGTCCGCGATGTCGCGGCACGCAATGAAGCCTCCGCGGTCCTTGAGGTTGCCTCCCTGCGCAGCAAGTTCTTGTTGCAGTCCGAGCCTCGCGACGAATACGCGTGTATTCCGGTCGCACAAATCGTGGAGTGCCGGGACGACAAGCAGGTCGTGTTGCAGGACAAATTCATTCCGACGGTTCTGGACTGCGTCGGTGCGACGCGGCTGGCCTCGTTCTTGAGTGAACTGCAGGGTCTCTTGCATCAGCGAGGCGAGGCACTGGCGGGGCGAGTATCTGCCTCCGGCGGCGGTGGTGCGGCAGAGATTGCCGACTTTTTGTTGTTGCAAGCCGTAAATCGCTACGAGCCGCTGGTGAGTCACCTGTCGAACGGCGGACTGCTGCATCCGGAAGATTTCTACCGCTTCTGCGTGGCTGCCGCGGGAGAGCTATCCACCTTCACCAGCCAGACCAAAAGACCGGCGGCGATGGCGAGCTACCATCATGACCAGCTTCAGAAAACGTTCGAGCCCGTGATGGCGGCGCTACGGGAGTCACTGAGCGCGGTGCTTGAGCAAGGGGCGATTCCGATTCCGATCAAGGAACGCAAGTACGGTGTAAGCGTCACGACAATTCCGGATCGCTCGCTGTACAACACGGCCTCCTTCGTACTGGCCGTCAGCGCAGATTTGCCGAACGAGAATCTGCGAAACTTTTTCCCGGCGCAGGTCAAGGTAGGGCCGGTCGAACAGATTCGCGATCTGGTTAATTCTCAGCTGCCGGGCATTGCGATCAATGCCATGCCTGTGGCACCGCGCCAGATTCCGTATCACTCCGGCTTCGTTTATTTCGAACTGGACAGGAGTTCGGCTCTCTGGGGTCAACTCGCCAATTCCGGTGGTATCGCGTTTCACGTTGGCGGTGAATTTCCAGGCCTGAAGATGGAGTTCTGGGCAATACGAGGACAATAAATCCATTGAGCGACGATAGAACAGTATTGAGGCCAACTCCCGGGGGGCGACGAGGAGCACCGGGGACGCCCGCAAGCCCGGCCCCTCCGCCAGGATCACCAGCGGCCGGGCCCGCTGCGGCGCCTCTTGACGCGTTCGCAAGCGGCCTGAATCCACTGGTTTCAGCGGCGACGACTCTCCTGTCACTGGTTTCCCAGTTACGTGATACCGCGAGTCACCCGGACCCGGCGGGTCTCGAGAGCAGGGTCGTGCAGGAGATGCAGAATTTCGAGACCAAGGCCCGAGCCCAGGGCGTGGCCCCGGAGAGCGTGGTAGCCGCGCGCTATGCGTTGTGCTCAGTGCTGGACGAGACTGTCCTGGGCACTCCCTGGGGAGGCCAAAGCGCCTGGAGTACTCGCTCATTGCTGAGTATTTTTCATCGCGAGACATGGGGCGGAGAGAAATTCTTCCAGGTACTCGAGCGCCTGGAGCAGGATCCTGCGCGTAATATCGATCTGCTCGAGTTGTTGTACATCTGCCTTGCACTAGGATTCGAAGGTAAGTTTCGGCTGGATGAACGCGGCGCCGGTCGGCTTGCCGAGATACGGGACAATCTCTACCGCACGATTCGTATGACGCGTGGGCAATTCGAACGAGAACTGTCAGCTCGCTGGCGGGGCGTCGAGGACCAACGTAACCCGATCGTCAGATACGTGCCGTTCTGGGTGGTGGCCGCAGTCTCCGGATTCCTGATGATCGCGTCCTTCCTGTATTTTCGAATAGACCTGTCCGGTCTTGCGGAACCCGCGCATGCACAGTTCAGTCAGATCGGAACGGACTACATTCCGATGTCTGTGGCGCCCGCATCCGAGATTCGGCTGGCACAGCTACTGCTGGATAAGGAACAGGCCGGGCAGATCTCACGGGGTCAGATTACTGTCGATGAACGCTCCGACCGAACGGTGGTCCTGATTAGCGGTGACAACCTTTTCCCATCCGGAAGTGCTGAAGTCAACGCAGGCTATCATGCGCTGCTCGCGCAGATTGGCGATGCGATCAACCAGGTAACCGGGCCGGTCCAGATAGTCGGCCATACCGACAACGTGCCGATCAGATCTTTCAGGTTTCAGAACAATTATGAGTTGTCGCGTGCTCGCGCAACAGACGTGACCAGGATACTGTCGCAAACGGTAGCCACGCCTTCGCGGCTTGCTCCGAATGGAGTGGCGGATACCCAAGCGTTGTATGCTAATGACACGCCTGTTAACCGTGCGCGCAACCGCCGCGTCGAAATCATTCACCGCCACCAGGCAGAAGAGCGTTGAACACGATCCTGGGCTTCGTGAAGCAGAAGTGGTTCATCTCACTGCTCGGGCTCCTGTTGGTCGGGGTGCTGATCTGGTTCGTAGGGCCGTATTTCGCGTTCGCCGGAGTGGCGCCCCTGGCGAGTGCTCTCGTGCGGCTGTTCGTCATCGTGGTAATGGTGCTTCTATGGGTCGCCAATCACCTGAGAAAGCAGCTCAAGGCCAAGAAGGCCGACAACGAAATTGCCGAGGGAATTGTTGCCCCTGATGCGCAGCCCGATTCGGATCAGTCCATGGAAGAGATCGAGACGTTGCGGCGACGATTTGAAGAGGCGGTCGAGGTACTCCGAAAATCCCGCAAGGGTCGCGCGCTCAGCCTTTACGATCTGCCGTGGTACATAATCATCGGCCCGCCGGGGTCCGGCAAGACTACTGCGCTGGTCAATTCCGGACTCGAATTCCCCCTGGAGCAGCGCTTCGGTAAGGAAGCGGTTCGCGGGGTCGGTGGGACGCGGAACTGCGATTGGTGGTTTACGAACGAAGCCGTGCTCCTTGATACGGCCGGGCGCTATGTTACCCAGGACAGCGACCAGCTAACGGATAGCAAGGCCTGGGAAGGATTCATCGACCTTCTCAAGAAATATCGCGGCCGACGTCCGGTAAACGGGGTGTTTGTCGCGATTAGCGTCCAGGATTTGCTGACGCAGTCTGACGATGAACGCCGCCGACAGGTGCTTGCGATTCGCAATCGGGTCGACGAGTTACACAAACAACTGGGCATCCGATTCCCGGTTTATGCGGTCTTGACGAAGTGCGATCTCATAGCCGGCTTCATGGAGTTTTTCGACGACCTCGGCCACGAGGAACGCGAGCAGGTCTGGGGCTTCACGCTGCCTTTTGACGAAGCGGGTAGTACCGATATCGGAGAACAGTCGAAGCGTGAGTTCGCTTTGCTGGAGCGGCGACTCAATGACAGGTTGGTCGATCGCCTGAACCAGGAACGCGATGTCCGGCGGCGCGCGTTGATCAACGGATTTCCCGCGCAATTTGGCGCAATCAAGGACATCGTCAGCCGCTTCCTGCAGGACACCTTTCAGGCGAATCGATACGAGCAACCCGTCATGCTCCGTGGCCTGTATATGACCAGCGGAACCCAGGAAGGAGCGCCTATCGATCGCCTGATGGGTGCGATGGCCAGTTCCTTCGGCCTCGATCGTCAGCAAGCTGTTGCCGCCTATGGCAGCAGCGGCCGGAGCTACTTTATTTCTCGCTTTTTGAAAGAAGTGGCGTTCTCCGAGGCTGGCCTCGCTGGTGTCAATCGGAAAGTAGCCTTGCGGCGCGCGCTCTTTCAAAATGGTGCCTATGTGGGGGCACTCGCGCTGCTGGCTGTTGCCTTGGTTGCCTGGACGGTGAGCCACTCGCGCAACAAGAGCTATGTCGAAGAGGTCAATGATTCACTGGCGGGATACCAGCAAGCCGCGTCTGACGGCCTGCCCGAATATGCAGGCTTCGACGATATCCTCCCGCAGCTTGACGCTCTGCGACTGACCTCGGAAGTAGCACATCAGCATGAGGACGATGTCCCAATGACCATGCGCTGGTGGCTGTACCAGGGCAACGCTCTTGGCGAAGGCGCCAGCGATGCCTACGAGCGCGAGCTGAACGCGCTGCTGCTGCGACCTGTCGCCGCTGGACTGGAGCGCAGGCTGCGTCGCTCGGCAGGCAACATGCAACGACTTTATGAATCGTTACGTTTCTACCTGATGTTGGGGCTTCCCGAACACCTGAACGCAGACGAACTAAGTTACCTGGTGAATCGTGATTTCAATGATGCATTTGCGGGCGATCCGGACAAGGTCGCACGCTTGCAGGCACACTTTGACTCGCTCATCGAAGGTGGTGTGCAGCCAATCCCGCTCGACGAGAACCTGGTTTATCGTGCCCGGCTAACCTTGAGTCGGGCATCTCCGGCGGAGCTGGCCTACGGCAGGTTGAAACTCGACTACGCGGGAGACAAGGCCAACGAGATTCGCCTGGATGAAGCAGCCGGACTCGGTGCCGAGGAGGCCTTTGAACGTATCAGCGGGCAACCTCTCGGGTCACCGATATCGTCGTTATTCACTCGCTCGGCATACATGTCGGTAGCACTCGAGGGAGGCAGCAACATCATATCGGAACTGTCCAGGGAACGATGGGTGCTGGGCGATCAGAACGCGTTTTCAGCACAACAACGGGCTCAACTGGTCGACGAACTCATAGATTTATACGAACGCGATTACATTGCGACATGGGATGCGGCACTGGATGACATCCAGCTCGTAAAATTCAGGAACCGGGCGCACGCGGTCGACGTACTGCGCATGTTATCCGGGCCGACGTCGCCGCTGCGCAGCCTGTTGCAGACTGTCGAGGAAAACACGAACCTGACCCGGGTTCCGGCGGGCGCCGGCGCGGCTGCGGAGGTGGCGGGGACCGCCGCTGAGCAGGCGGCGAGGGCTCGAGCAGGACGCGCCGCAAGGTTGTTTGACGAAGCCGATAGCGCAGGTGTTGGCGCCAGCCTGCCGCAGATTCCGGGCGCCAGGGTGGCGAGAGAGTTTCAGGAAATCAACGCGGTTGTGGTTTCTCCGAGCGGCGCGCCTCCCGCACTGGATGGCATTATTGGACTGCTCGACAAGATATACCGGCAGGTCGATTCCATTGGAGCCGAACTCGGGGACAGCGATCCGCTTGGCGTACTTGCCAGTTCCGGACGGGCCGATATCCTGGATCAGTTCCGTCGCACCGCGGATCGCCAGCCCGAACCGCTCAAAAGGTGGTTGCTTCAGCTCAGTGCCGGCGGGCGCGGTGCAACGTTGGCGGGAGCCCGGCAGCAATTAAACGATAATTGGAATCGCGAGGTGAAGTCCGAATGCCAGTTGCTGACCGGTCGTTATCCTTTTGTGCCGGACAGTGATCAGGATGTCCCGCTGGCCGACTTTGCACGCTTGTTCGGCTACGGCGGCACTCTGGATCGCTTCTTCGAAGAGCATCTTGCCGCACTCGTCAATACCTCGGCCCGTCCCTGGCGTTGGCGCACTCAGGACGGCGCGAGTCTCGGTATGGGCGATCGGCAACTGGCTGTCTTCGAGCGCGCCAAACGAATTCGCGAGATGTTCTTCCAGCGCGGTGGCCAGGGCCCCGGCGTAAGCTTCGTCTTGATGCCCCTGACTCTCGACACCGAGGTCAATCGATTCACACTCGATATCGACGACCAGTCCTTCGTCTATCGCCACGGCCCGGTGCGAGATTGGCAGGTCGAATGGCCTGGCGGCGGATACGGCAAGGCGAGCTTCGCATTCGAAGCGAATAACGGCGGGCGTCCCAATCGTGCCGAGGAAGGGCCGTGGGCGTGGTTTCGAATTCTCGACGGTGCGAGTATCGAGAGACAGTCCGAAGTCAACTACCAGGTCACGTTCAAGGCGGGTGGCTTCCAGGCCCGATTCCGGCTGGCAGCGAGCAGTGTGCGAAATCCGTTCACGCAGACAGCCTTGCAAGAGTTTCGTTGCCCCGCGGGGTTCTAGGCGATGACACCGCTGGTTCCGGGATTTTATGGCAAGCTGCCGAGCCACGGGGATTTCGTCAGGCGGCGACTAAGCGGGTCATTCGTTGGTCTTTGGGATTCCTGGTTGCAAAGTGCGGTTGCCCGGAGCAAGGAACAACTCGGCGCCAACTGGCTCGAGATCTATCTTGGCAGTCCGTTATGGCGCTTCGTGTTCACACCGGGCGTATGCGGGCCGGACATGTCGGCGGGGGTATTAATGCCAAGCGTCGACAAAGCCGGTCGGTATTTTCCGTTGACCATGGTTGTAAGTCTCCCTGACCCGGTCAATCCGTTGCCGTTGGCCGCCGAATACGACGACTGGTTCAGCCGAGCCGAATCCATCTTGCTGTCTGCGCTAGATGATTCGGTGAGCTTCGAACTCGACGAGTTTGATCGCCAGGTCGAGGACTGCGTGCTGGAATTCACGAGTCCACCGAAACTGCCAGCGGGCTCCGAGGCCACCGCCTTTCCGGGGCAGGGTAAGAGCTGGCACATTGGCATCGCGTCCGTCGACCATCTCGGCGCGTCGCTGAGGCACTTGCACTGGAAGCAGCTTGGAGAACATTTCAATCCACTCAGCATGTGGTGGACCAACGGTTCTGAGCATGTGGCGCCCAGCGCTTTGCTGAGTGAGGGCATTCCGCCGGCCGACAGCTATGCAGCCATGCTTGACGGCCAATGGAGGACACGGCAGTGGCCGAGCATTCAACTGGAGGGGGTCAGCCGCCTGACGCAGGCAACCGCTGTGGCAAAGAGGCCAGCAGCCGAGGTCGAAGCTGCCGCAGAGGTCATCGAGCCGGAGCCCGCGCCGGACGCTCCGCCTTCGGCATCGGAACAACCGCCGGCCGCTCCGCAGAGCCAGGAGATTATTCCCGAGTTTGATCCACTGGAGTTTACCGCCCCGGAAGAACCCGACAACTTAGAGACCGAGGAGCCCCAGGGGCCGGCGCAGGTCTCCGCATCGGCGGACAGGCAAGACACGTTGCCAGAGCCGGACCCTGTGATTGCGATTGACAACCCGGTGGAAGTTGCGGAAGAGCTGGGACGAGTCGTCCCCGAAGTGGATCCGCTGCAGGCGATCGATGCCGCGCAGCGATCCCAGACTCCACTTGACCCTCTGGAGGCACTGGGTCTTTCGGAATCGCCGGGTGACGATTTCGGTATTCAGGGCGGCGCGCCTTGCACGGAAGCCGAGTCGCTCGGCGATCCTTACGATTCCCTGGGGTTGCCGGAACAACCGAATGAAGCCGAACAAGGTATTTCATCGCAGCCGGCAGGATTCGCGGCTGTGCAGTCGACCGCCAGTGCCCCGGTATTTCTCTCCGCCGCGGCTACGCATACCGGAAAGCACAGTGACTTCAACGAAGATGCCTTGCTGGAGCGCCGCGACACCGCGCTTTGGGCTGTCGCCGATGGCAGCGGCGGACACTGGATTGGCGACGTGGCAAGCCAGGCTGTAGTAAGCGAGCTTGAGACCGTAACGCCCTCTACTGTGCTGGGCGACCTGGCAGACGCTGTGAAAAGCAAGTTGCTGCAAGCGCATCGATACTTGCAGGAAAACCTGGACCGGAACAGCGAATCAGGCGGTGAAGGTGGGGCAGCCGTCGCCGTGTTCGTCGCAACCGAGACTACGAGCGCATGCCTCTCGGCAGGCCCGGTGCGAATTTATCGTAGCCGCGAAGGCAATCTGGAGCGATTGACTCCGGATACCGACCTGCAAGCTCGCCTGATCGGACACGCATGTGAGTTACTGGTTGACTGTCGGTTCCACGATGTCGAAGTGGGCGACCGGTTCCTTTTGTGCAGCCGTGGACTATATGAGGAACTGGACGACAGGGATATTGCACAGGTCTTCTCAAGGTCCAGCCCGGCGAAGGCCTGTGAAGATCTCATGTCCGAGGCGCTATCACGTGGCGCGCGAGACAATGTGACGATTGTTGTCGTGTATGCGGCCTCGCGTGACGAGGCGTAGATCGGAGGCCGCTGATGATTGCGAACAGGAACCGTATGTATCGGGTCGCGGTAATCGTGCTTGTTCTCTCGGGGGCAAGATAATGAGCAGCGGTCCATCGTTCAAGTGGCTGTCGGCGAGCGTCACGAACGTTGGTAATGTGCGAAAGATAAACGAGGATGCTTGCCTGGATTTACCGTCACGGGGTCTATGGGTTGTCGCTGATGGCATGGGTGGGCACGCGGCGGGCGACGTCGCAAGTCAAATGATCGTCGAAACGCTACGAAAGATCCCCGCCGTCGACAAGCTAAGCGACTTTGTCGACGTTGTTGAAGACTGTTTGCTGGATGCCAACCGCAAGCTTTACGACATGTCGATATCGGGCGCGGAGCAGCGTGTAATCGGCAGCACAGTGGCAGCGTTGCTTGCATTTGAGAATCACTGTCTTTGCGCGTGGGCAGGCGATAGCCGCATCTATCGCTTGCGCGACGGGATGTTCGAACAGGTGACCCGGGATCATAGCGAAGTTGAAGAAATGATAGAGCAGCGCCTGATCACCCCGGAAGATGCGGCGATGCACCCGTCTGCGAATGTAATTACAAGAGCGGTTGGCGGCGAGAGCAATCTGCTTCTTGACCTGGAATTGCACGAGTTGCAGAGTCGAGATCGCTTCCTCGTATGCAGTGACGGGCTTTACAAGGAATTGTCAGACAACGAAATGCGAGAGCGCCTGGCAGATGGCAATTGTAAGAAGGTTTGTCAGGGCCTCGTGAATACTGCACTGGAACGCGAGTGCGCAGACAACGTCACGGTTGTGGCGGTCGAGTTCGATCAAAGGTAAGTGGTCAGGCCGTGAAACCAGGTCAGGATATTAGGGCAAAGGAACTGCGGCTGTGACGGAGTTTGAGACGGCGTTGGAGTTTTTTGTCGAAGGTCGGCTCGAGTTTGCCGGGCTCCAGGCCGTGCTCAAGCGTTCACTCGAGACAGATCCGGCGAGCGCCTCGAAAAACTTGCTTGCGCTGCAGAAGCTGTACAAAACCGGTCGCCTGCCCGGCCAGATCTATGCCGCACTTGCCGAACAGATATCGCCTCAGCCGCAAGCGACGCCGCCGAACCCGGAGATAACGTCCCCGACTGGAAGTACTGGCAGCAGTCAGTTGCCGTCAGCACCCGCGGCAGAGCCAGAAGACGATGGCGACAAAACGCGGCTCAAGATTCCGTCCAGCACTGGGCCGTCACAACCTTCGGCACCCTCTCAGCAGCCCTCGGATCCCACGCGCGTCACGCAGACCGGTGACTCCGTATCGCAGCAGCAATGGCCGACGGGAACGACGGGTACCACCGGCACTACTGGTTCAACCGGTTCAACTGGCTCAACCGGGTCGAGCTGGGGCGATCTGGCGCAATGGTCCCAGCAGCCGGCCCCGACCATGCAGGCCGGCTCGCTGTTGAAGAGCCGCTTTATCCTCGAAGAAGAAATCGGGCACGGTGGCATGGGCGTCATCTTCAAAGCGCGAGACGTGCGCAAGGAAGAGGCACAGGACCGCAACCCCTATGTTGCGGTCAAGATTCTCAACGATGAATTCCGCCGCCACCCCGAATCTCTGAAGGCTCTACAACGTGAGTCGCGCAAGGCGCAGGATCTTGCCCATCCGAATATTGTGACCGTCTTCGATTTCGACAGGGACGGACCCATCGTGTACATGACGATGGAATTCCTCGAGGGGGAGTCGCTCGACAGAATAATCAAGAAGCCTGCTTTCCAGGGTCTTCCGCCGGCCGAGGCGCTGCCACTCATTAGCGGTCTGTCGCAGGCGCTGGCTTATGCGCACAACAAGGGAATCGTGCACTCGGATTTCAAGCCGGGAAACGTGTTCCTGACCAATGACGGCAGCATCAAGGTTTTCGACTTTGGCATCGCGCGCGCCGCCAAGCTGCCTGATGAGATGGGCGGCGAGGAAACGAAATTTGATCCGGGCACACTTGGAGCGTTGACCCCGGCCTATGCAAGTTGCGAGATGCTCGACGGCGAGGAGCCCGATCCGCGAGATGACATCTATGCGCTTGCTTGTGTCAGCTATGAGCTTCTGACCGGCAAGCACCCGTTCAATAAGCGACCGGCATCGGACGCACGGGACAAGGAACTAACGCCGAAACCAGTGCCCGGCCTGACACGTCGCCAGTGGCGAGGCCTGCAGCGGGGACTCGCGTTTCACCGGGCAGACAGAGCGCCGAATGCGCTGGATTTTCTCGAAGACCTGAAGGTACGGAAGTTAGGTAAGGCTCAGATTGCGGTCGGAGCCACAGTCGCAGTCGCGGTGATCGCCTTTGCTGCCGTCCTGGGGCCGTCATTCTTGCAGGATCGTCGTATCGACAAGATGGTCTCGGGTATCACCGAAGGTGGTAGCTCTGAGATGCCGCAGGCTCTGGAAAAGCTGTCACAAATGGACGCGACAGAACAGGAAACTGTTATTGGCAACAGCCAGGTCGAAGACCGCCTGATTGAGTATTTTATATCCCGGATCGAGATCGCTCAGGATGCTCTCGACTATCCCCTTGCCGAGGCGCTCATAGACCAGGCCCAGGGACTTTACGATGATTCGAACAGGCTCGCGACTACGCGCGAAGTTCTCGAGCGCGACAAGGCGGACAAGTTGGTCGAACTCGACAATCGATTCGGTGCCAGCTTACAGGCAGGGATGATTCTGCCGACAGACGAGCAGGGGATAGTTGATGTTCTCAACGACTACAGGAAGATCGATCCGAATCACCCGGCGTTGACGGACCCGCGCCTCGCGATCGCCTACGCTGATGCCGGCGAACGTGTGCTTGCGGAGGATGTATTACAGGCGGGTTTGTACATTGACGAAGGCCTGCGGCGCTTTCCGGGCGACCTCAGGCTCATCGAGTTACGCGATAAATTTAATACGGTGCGCGAGGTGCAGGACAGAGAGCTGCGCATCGCTGAACTGGTGCAACAACTTTCGAAAATGCGGGCCTCGATCGTCGCGACCGCAGACTTCCAGAGTATCGAAAGTGACTTGCTTCAGCTCGAGGCACTCGACCCGGCCAACCCGATGCTGAACGACTATCGCGATCGCCTCGAGACCTTGTTGGACTCGGCCGTGTCCTCGGCACTCGCGCAAAACGACTGGGCCGGGGCGCGAAGCGCTATCGAAGAAAACACCCGATTATTGACGCAGGCCTACCGTACAACGGCACGGGATCGAATTGCTAAAGAGGAATCGGACTACAACGACCGCGTAGGCGGCGCTCTCGCTGAAGTCAGCGACGCGGTGGATAGTGGCAATCTGGCTCGCGCCGAAACCCTGCTGTCTCAGTTGCGACAGCTGAATGTGGCTGAAGGCGCGATCAATCAGGCCAGGGATACGATTTCGCGGGCCTATCTGGATGCCGCGCGGGCAGACCGTGCCTCGGGCCGATTCGACGAGGCACGCGCCAGGGTCCAGCAGGGCCAGACCGTTGACCCGGCATTCTCGGGTTGGGCGCGCGAGCTCGATGCGATCGACGAGGCCGAGCGATTGCAAGCAACTGGACTGGCCGAGCAGGAACGAAAGGAACTTGAACAAGAGCGACTGGCGCGCATAAGTGGTCTGGAAAGGGCAATCGAGCAGAATCTGCAGCAGTCTCCATTCCGTCTGGAAACCGCACGGGAAACATTGGGCCTGGTCGATGAACTGGCGAGCTTCACACCTGATGCCGAGCTCGCCAGGGCGGGTCGTAGCGAAGTTGCCGCGAAACTCGCGAGCGAGGCCAGAGCGGTGGGAATCCAGAATCAGGATTTTGACAGTGCATTGAACCTGGTTTCCCAGGGTATCGAAATACTCCCTGCCGAACAGTCGCTTCGTGATGCCCGAGACCAACTGGAAAGCGAGCGAAGGCTGTACCTGGCCCGCGAGGCGACCGAAAAGGCCAACGAATTCAAAGCCGAACTCGAGCGACTCATACAGGCGCCGGCGTACGACACGGCCTGGGATACGAGTCTGCGGCGTATCGTGCAAAACCTGGAGCCCGTTGCCGCCAATGCCGATTATCTGAGCGGTAAACGTCGAGAGGTTGCAGCACTCTATCTCGAGCGTGCCAGGTCTCTGCGTGCTGAGGAAAGGCTCGGTCTCGCCAGCGACATGCTGGATCGACTCGAGTGGTTCGTCAGCGGCTACGCACCGGCCGGACAGGAGCGGGAGCTTCTGGTACAAGCGCAACGTGAGTTTAACGTTGCGAATCAGGCGCGCCAGCTGAGTGCACAAGTCGACGGCCTGAAACGCACATTTGCGACGGAGCTCAACGCCGAGCGGATTCCGGACGCGAGGCAGGCGCTGTCATCGTTGGAACAACTGTTGCCTGCCAACGACGACTTCGTCGCCAACGAGGCACCTCGAGCGATTGCAGATACCTACTCGAGAATGGCGCAGCGGGCATTGGCAGAAAGTCGTTTCGACACGGCGGAGCAGCTCGCTCGCGAAGGGCTCAAGGAAGTCGCGCAGCACGCGGAGCTTGGCGACTTGCTGGCAAATATACGGCCGATGCGCCTCGAGAAGAACTTGAACGACCTAAAGGAGGTCATTCAATCTGCACCTCCGACAGACTCGGCGGGGCCGAAGAACCTGCTTGCCAGGATTCAAAGTGACGCCGGCGCACAGTTTGCGGATATCGAGTCCGAACTCAAGGCACTTGCCGATGGGCGAGTCAATGGAGCAAAGCAAGACCGCGCTGCCGTGATCGCCTGGATAGGCATGATCTTCGACGGTTACTCCACTCCCAGGCTCTCTGGCGCACCATGCTCACTCAATTTGGCCGGCTTCGGGTCTCGCGGCAGCAGAGGACAGTGTTGGGACTATTTGCCAGGCTCGTCGACGGCGGGGCCGCGTTTTGTCGTTATCCCGCCAGGCAATGGGCTGGCCGAACCGTTCGCCATTGCGAGGCAGGAACTTTCTGTCGGACAGTGGAATGAATATTGTCGTCTGAGTGGCAACTGCAGCGAGAGGACCGGGCAGAACGACAATGTGCCGGTAACAAACGTAAGCATTGACGAAGTCAATGCTTACGCGACATGGTTCAGTGATGGTACCAATCACACGTACCGCTTGCCTACGTCTGCGGAGTGGGTACATGCTGCCACGGCGAAGGGATCGGCAACGCTCAGTCCAAACTGCATAAATCCGCAAGCAGGATTGCTCGGCGATGAACTGTTCGAGGTGAATCGTGGCGGCCAAAACAGCTGGGGCGTCATGAACTATGTCGGCAACGCCCAGGAATTGGTGACTGGTCCGTCGGGTGGTTACGAAGCTCGCGGCGGCGCGTACAAAGATCGATTGGGATCCTGCAAGATCGAACTGGCAAGACCGCACAATGGTGGTGCCGACGAGTTGACAGGCTTCCGGTTGGTGCGCGAGCTTGGGGAGGATGCCTGATGGCGGGGAAAGATGGCGAGCGGCTCCGACAACTGGTGGGTGATCACGGTAAGGGCCTGATATCGACAGAGTCGTATCGGGAAAAGCGCGCAGAGCTACTGGACAACATCGGCGCGCAGGTAGATGAGCAGTCGACCACTGTCCGCAAGCGTGACATGTCAATCGCTGAGAAAGAGCCTCCAGTGGCTGGACCAGGGGCACCGGACCTTGATACTCCAACGTCGGAATCAGCGCCGAAGAAAGGTATGACCATCGCAGCAGCCATTGCAGGAATCGCGGCTGTTGGGTACCTGGTGGCGACAAACATGTTTGAATTCAGTGCCGACCCGGTGCAAGGAGCACAGCAGGATGTGCCCATGCCTGAAAGCGGCCTGGAGGGCGGGGAAGCGCTGATCGCGGAGTTCCTGTCGCGAAATGACTGGTCGGAAGAGAGTCTCAGCAATTTCTTGCTGGTCTGGCAGGCGCTCGAAGATGACCAGCGTCAGCTCGCAACGGAGACCAGACGTTATCGTCGGTTCGCGACGGCGCTCCATCAACGAATTCGAGAAGAGATTGCCCTTGGCAACGAACAGGGTAATGGCCGACTGGATTCCCTGACAGGATTTGCCACTACGATGGGTACGGCATACAAGGGCTATCGAGAACCTGCGGTCGACGAATCTCCGCAAACGGAGGATCAGGTCCGAGCCGATCAGCAGGAGCAGCTTGCAGATACCGGTACCCGCGGTGACGGTTCGGCAACCGACGCGATCGAGACTTCTGACAGTGCCCCGGTAACAGGTGTTGCCGATATGCCTTTGCCAGAGGATGCCGACCGCCTGGATGACGATGTCGAGCAGGCCGATGAGAAGGCCGAGCAAATGGTCGAGAAGGTCGAGCAACCGGCTGATGAGGTTCCTCCTGACCCTGGTACAGCAACGACAAACACGGTAGCTCCCGCAGCGGCGGTTGAAGACCCCTGTCCTGCGGCCATCGCCAATACACGCAGGCCGTACTGCCAGGATCTGTTGGTGGATGACGGAAAGGGGCCGGCCCTGGTCGTGCTTCCGACGGGCAGTTTCGAAATGGGTAACGACAAGGTCGATACAGAGTCGCCTGTGCATCGGGTTGAGATTGAACATAACATCGCCATGTCGCGCTTCGAAATTACGGCAGAGGAATACTCGGGCTTTTGTATTGCGACGAGCTTGTCATGCGCCGACCTGCCTTGGGATGGAGATTACCCAGTTGTGTCGGTGACCTGGGACGACGCTGTGTCATACACTGAGTGGCTATCCGTCTCGACTGGATTCCGATACAGGCTGCCCACTGAGGCTGAATGGGAATTTGCGGTACGTGCCGGGACTCAGACGCCTTACTTTTTTGGCGATGTGATTACTCCATCAGCAGCGCTATCGTCAGAGAACGGGCCCGTTAGCGCGCCTGTGCCAAGTTCGGATCGTACGATTAACCGTAATCCGTTCCGGCTTTATCACATGTCCGGCAATATCCGTGAATGGACGATGGACGCCTGGTACCCAAACCACGAGAATTCCACTCGCGACGGAAGCGCGCGTCTGAATGACACAGAGGACTCGAGAGTCGTGCGCGGCGGCTCGTATTCCGACCCGGGAGGCAAACTACGTTCGGCCGCCCGGGAGCCTCTCGACCGTTCCCATAGCGACACAATGACGGGGTTTCGAGTGGTTCGAGAAATAGTACTGCAACCTGCTGAGAAATAAATAGAAGTGGAGGCAAATAGCACATGCTGATAGAATGAATTCAGCGTCAAAAAAAAGTGCCAGCGAGTTGAGAGTTGCTGGATAGATGGTTCCAGGAATGGGACGTACGACGCGAAGAATACGCCGCATTCTTAGAATCAAATAAGAAGAAAGAAAATAAGAACTAAAGGAAGGGGCGCCGACGATGTGTATACGGTCGAGGCCGGCTGATTGCAGCCATGTTCTCCTGTCAGATTTCTCGAGACGGATCAAGCTTTGTATATCGATAGCGCTCTGGTTGCTGCCGGGCTTTGTGGCAGCTCAGGCGCCGCTTGCGGGCGACGATCGGCCTGCAGGTCCTGCTCTCACTGACCAGTACGTCCTGCAGGTAGGCGCGTTCGCTGATTCAGAAAATGCAGCCCGGCTCCTGAAGGATTTGCGGCAGAAGGGATTCCCGATCCTTACCCGAGTGAAGCGTGATACTACAGGCAATACCCTGACACTCGTGCTTGCCGGACCGTACGGAGACCAGGATGCCGCGCTTTCGGCAAAGACAACGCTCGAGGCGGGAGGACTGTCAGGGTTCGTACGCACCGCGGCGGTCTCTCTGCAACCGACTTCATACGCGCAGAATCGCCCCCGCTATGTGGCACCCGAAGTCCCCGATGCCGCAGTTCCTGATTCGGCAAATCCTGAATCGGCGGATCTTGATTCGGCAATCCCTGAGTCGGCGGTGCAAGATGCCGAAGCGCCTGTCTCCGATGTACCTGGATCCTGGGTGCCTGGTGCGGGCTCCGACCTGCGGCAGAACCAGGCGCAGCTACTCGCCCAGACTCAACAGGACCTTTTCGAGGTGCCGCCGGTCGTCCAGCGACCACTGGGCATGGATGAGGGACCCAGGGTCGTGGTTCGCCGGTTCGAACTTTCCGGCGCCATCGATCGTGCAGAACAAAGCCTCCGGGTCAGCGACCTCGAGGCGGCCCTGGCGGGGCACGTACGGTCGCAGCCGCCTGACGGCTATACGATAAACCAATTGCAGACCATCGCCGACGAGATTACGCGTTACTACCGGGAACGCGGTTTCGTCATCGCTCAGGCCATCGTGCCGGCGCAGGAGGTCCGGGATGGTGTGGTCAATCTGCGAGTTCTCGAAGGGTCTCTCGAAGAAATCCGTGTGGAAGGCAACAGCTTTTACAAGGCCAAAGTCGTTCAAGGGCCCTTCCGTCGCTTACAGGGGCAGCCGGTTGTGCAGGGCACGATAGAGAGAGCTCTGCTCGACGTGCAGGAATTCCCTGGTTTGACGGTTTTTGGGACGTTCACGAAGGGCGAACAGATCGGCAACACGGACCTCGTTATCCGGGTACGCGAAGAGGACCGGTTCTCCGTTACCCCCAGCGTTGACAATTATGGCAGCGAGTTTACGGGCGAATACCGGGCGATGGTCGATTTTGAGGTCAACAACCTTTTCGGATTTGCCGACCAGACCACTGGATACGTACTGCAGACATTCGATCCGAGTGACGGCACCTACGGTGGCCTGGGATTCGAGTTTCCCTTTGGCAGAAATTCAATTGGCTTCGGTGGCTCGACGAACCAGTTCGACGTCGGCGGCCTGCAGGAGCTGACTGATCTCGGCGTCGAAGGCACCGTCGACCAGGCCGAGATTTTTTGGAGGCGCTCGTTTGCAAACGGACGGTTTTTCAGCGCCGTCGGACACCTTGGGGTTGCGGTGAAGAGCGCGGATACCGAAATCCCTGGAACAACGCTCAGCGAAGACAATCTTGCTGTTGCAAGTTTGGTGTTTGATGTCTTCTACGCGAGTCAAAAGGGCCGCGGGTTTACGGTCGGTTCTTTCGGTATAGATGTCGGCATGCCGGATACCCTCGGTTCAATGGATGGCAGCGGGGACGGCAGATCCAGTCGCAGAGGGGGCGATGGGGAGATTGCCGGTGGCAGCTTCGAGAAATACTGGTTCAATGTCGAGTACCTGAGCCCTCTGGGTGCCAACAATCGCGTGTTGGTGCGGCTGGATGGGCAGTATACCGACGACATCCTGGTGTCGCTCGAACAGTACTCGATTGGCGGCCCTCGAAATGTACGGGCTTACACGATTGCTGAAGCGCTCGCGGATACGGGTGCGTCAGCAACTCTCGAGTGGATTATCAATGCGCCGGGTTTTTCGGACAAACAGGCGTTCGGCGGTCGAACCTGGGGCGAGATCTTCCAGGTCTCGCTGTACGCAGATTACGCATACGGCGAGCTGAATAATCCGCGAATTACCGAGGAAGAGACGGTCGACTACAGCGGCTACGGCCTGGGTCTGCAGTTCAATGTTCCAGGGTCACTCTATGCACGATTCGATATAGCGTCACCGATTGGCAGCCGCGATGCGTTAAACGATCGCGATCCACAATACTATTTCAGGACCAGCTACACCTTCTGACAGAACGCTCAACCGGACGAAACCAAGAGAAATAAGCGACGGGGTTCAAAATGAAAGCTAAGGACCGCTCCATCAAGACATCAGGGAAGCACACACGGCAAGTACTTGCCCGCGCCAGCGCACTACTTCTCGGGCTTTACTTCGGAGCAGCGTGCGAGCTCGTATTGGCGGGCCCGGAGGGCGGTGAAGTCGTCCGCGGCGAGGGATTGATCGGTCAGGCTGGCGCGACAACGACGATCAGCCAGCAGTCGCAGCGCTTGTTGCTGGAGTGGCAGTCATTCAATGTCGGGGCGAATGAGAATGTGATCTTCAATCAGCCGGGCTCAACGGCTGTGGCGCTCAATCAGATCCTCGACCAGAACGCCAGCGAGATTCTTGGTGCCATCGATGCGAATGGCCGTGTCTTTCTAATGAACCCCAACGGCATCATTTTCGGATCTACGGCCACGGTAAATGTGGGTGCACTGGTCGCGAGTTCACTGAATATCGATTATGACGATTTCATGGTGGGCAACTACGATTTCGAAACGCTGGCGGACGGGACCCCCGGTGTCGTCGTGAACCGTGGTCTGCTGCAGGCATCGACCGGTGGCTCGATAACATTGATGGGCGACGCTGTCAGCAACGAAGGGCTGATCCTGGCTGAACTAGGCGACGTCACATTGGCCGCCGGCAGCAGTGCGTCGCTGGATTTCGATGGCGATGGCTTACTGTTCTTCGAAGTCACCGGAGAAGTGCTCGAGAATACAGGGGTGCTCGATGCCGCTGTCAGCAATAGCGGCGAGATCAGTGCGGACGGCGGCCGGGTCCTGCTTACCGCGAGCACCGCAAAGGACGTCTTTTCGAACGTCGTAAACAACGATGGCGTGATTCGTGCGCAACGCATCGACAACACGGGTGGTGTAATCCGACTGGTTGGATCCGGGGGCAACACGATAAGCGGTGGAATCGTTGATGCTTCAGCAGGGGATTCGTTGTCGACGGGCGGCGATGTACAGATTCTGGGTGATCGTGTCGGACTCGTAGGTGAGGCAGTAGTAGACGCAAGCGGAGCGACAGGTGGTGGCTCGGTCAAGATTGGTGGCGGATTCCAGGGTAAGGACTCGACCGTCGACAATGCGGCGAGCACGTTTGTTGGAAGAAATGTGAGTATTTCTGCCGATGCCGGGACGACCGGTAATGGCGGAGAAGTCATCGTTTGGTCGGATGAGGCTACGCGATACCACGGCAATATCAGTTCGACAGGCGGTTCCGCCAGCGGTGACGGCGGATTCGTCGAGGTGTCGGGTAAAGAGCACCTGGACTTCGACGGCAACGTTGTGACCTCTGCAGCGAGTGGCGAGACCGGCACGCTGCTGCTCGATCCGACGGATATTTATATCATTGACGGTGCTGAAAATGATGGTGACCAGGATGCCAACGTCGATCCTCAGCTGACCTTTGGCGAAGCCGACACAGCGGACAACACGGTGTCCGTTGGGCGTCTGCAGGCACTTTTCGACACAAACATTGTCCTTCAAGCCACCAATGAGGTCAGAGTCGGGACCTCCGATGCCAATGGGGCTCTTGCCGCGACAGTCAATTTGCCTGACTTGACGACGCAGACGTTGACGCTTTCGGCCGGAGACGGATCGGGTGGTGCAGGTGACGTCACGTTCAATTCGGGTTCGTCGATCACGACCGGCGGCGGCGGTGTAACGATCAATGCAGGGACTAACGGCGATACATCAGGTACTGCGAACCTCGGTTCGATTAGTACAAGTGGCGGCACAGTTACTGTCGACGCGATCGGCAGCGTTGTTGTCGGGGCAGATATCAATGCTGGCGTTGGCCAGATCGATATCTCGGTGGATACTGACGAGGCGCTGACGGATGGTGCGGAGAGCCTCGAGATCCAGGCCGCGCTAACTGCGGGTACGATTAACCTGGACGGTGGCGCGACAACACAGAATGACTCTTTGATCGTTTCATTGACGGGTAGCGATACCGCCGATTGGGACATTAATGCACCTGACGCAGGTAACCTCGATACCAGCACCTCGGATGTCGCCGCTTTTACGAATTTCTCTGACCTGACCGGTGGTGCTCAGGCGGACGACTTTGGTTTTGCCGACGGTACGACGCTGAGCGGTAATGTCGCGGGCGGAGCGGGTTCGGACACGCTGGACCTGTCGGATCATGATCCTGGGACGGACGCGGCGTTGAACACGACGCTGACGGGTGTGGATGCGGACGATGGCTTTGCGGGTACGGTGGCCACGGGCGTGCCAGCGGATGTGACGGACTTTACGGGCATCGATGTGCTGGTGGGCAGTGACGATGCTGGTGTGACGGATACCTTGACGGGCCAGAACGCGGACTCGTTCGTGGCGGTCAGTGGCACCGACAGCGGCACCTACGACGACGATGATGGTGTTACGGGTGTGACGGCGGCAGCGCTGGCCTTCAATGATGTCGAGGCGCTGGTGGGTGGAACCGCGGCGGATACCTTTGATATTTCGGGCAACTTTGGTGGAAGCATTACCGGCGATGCCGGTGACGACGTCTTTGTTGCTAACGGTGGTACGGCGACCACGATAACCGGTGGAGCCGATACGGACATGGTACGTGGTACTGCGGGTGACGACGTCTTCGATGTTACGAACGATGACGAGATCACTGTTGCGGGCCAGGTCTTCACGTCGGTCGAGTCGGCGGAGGGCGTCGGTGGCGATGATCAGTTCGTGTTTGCCGATGGTACGACGCTGAGCGGTAATGTCGCGGGTGGAGCGGATACGGACACGCTGGACCTGTCGGATCATGATCCTGGGACGGACGCGGCGTTGAACACGACGCTGACGGGTGTGGATGC
>Ga0265303_10000283_pt1 | contig 27681 bp, 24 predicted proteins | sample Helome_2_FD_192494 | JGI IMG/M metagenome (GOLD analysis project Ga0265303, IMG submission 192494) | Marine sediment microbial communities from subtidal zone of North Sea - Hel_20160317 (Illumina Assembly) | ecosystem: Environmental > Aquatic > Marine > Subtidal zone > Sediment ... | reverse complement strand
CACGCACAGCTGGTTTCGACACGAACGGCTCATGATCGGCGCCCGGAGCTGCGGCGCTGCAGCCCGCCTGATCGAGGAAGCCATGACGTTTGCGAACGAGCGCATGATCGACGGCGCGCCGTTGAGTGAAAAACAGGCGATCCAGTTCATGCTGGCCGACAGCGTTACCGAACTCTATGCCTCGAGGCTCATGACCTACGAGGCCGCGCGCTCGGCGGATCGCGGCGACGACGTCAAGGCGCAGCACAGCCGTTGCTCGATGGTAAAGCTGTATGTCTCGGAGATGGCGAACCGCGTCGCGGATCGCGCCGTGCAGATCTTTGGCGGTCGCGGCTATATGCGCGAGAACGTGGCTGAGCGATTCTTCCGCGAACTTCGTGTAGATCGAATCTGGGAAGGCACAAGCGAGATACAACGGCTTATAATCGCCCGGTCCTTGTTGAAACGCGGGTTGGACGGAGTTTGACCGAGAATGTACGCACAGGTCTCATAGCTGCACTGTTGCTGGCCGCCGCCTGCTCGGGCGATGCCGGCAATGATTCCGCGGATCAGGACGTCGTCAATATCTACAACTGGGCCGACTACGTTGCGCCCGATACGCTAGAGAATTTCGAAGCCGAGTTCGGCATCAAGGTCAACTACGACATCTACGACTCTTCCGAAGTCGTTGACGTCAAACTGCTCGCGGGCAACAGCGGCTACGACGTCGTCGTTCACAGCAACCAGTTCTCTTCGCGGCTCGCGCCAATCGGCATCTTCGAAAAACTCGACAAGAGCAGGTTCGAGAATATCGATAACCTCGACGCGGATGTGATGGCAAGCATCAACGTCTACGAGAAAGTTACCGAATACAACATCCCCTACCATTGGGGAACCACGGGATACGCATGGAACGTCGAGATGGTCCGCGCACGCCTTCCGGACCACCCGATGGACAGTGCCGATATCCTGTTCGACCCGGAGGTGGTTTCCAGGCTCGCCGACTGCGGCGTCAGCCTGCTCGACGGCCCGACCGACCTGTTTCCGATGGTCCTCGCCTACCTGGGACTCGATCCGAGCGCCGTTGACGACGAGAGTCTCGCCGCCGCGGAGGCGCAGCTCAAACTCGTGCGACCTTACATCCGTTATTTCAGCAACCAGAAGATGATCTCGGACCTGCCGAACAAGGAAGTCTGCGTCGCGATGAGCTGGTCGGGCGACTTCGCGCAGGCTGCAACGCGCGCCGCCGAGGCCGGACTCGACATAGAATTGCGTTACACGGTTCCCAAAGAAGGTTCCGGGCTCTGGGTGGATGGCCTCTACATAACATCCGACGCGCCCCACAGGGAGAACGCCTACAAGTTCCTCGATTACATCATGCGCGCGAAGGTTGCCGCCGACATCGTGAACACGGTCTATTACGCGAATGCGAACCGGGCTTCCTGGGATTTCGTGAAGCCCGAGATTCTCAGCAACACGTCCATCTTCCCCGACGACGAAGTCTGGAAACGCCTGTACCCGATACTGTCTGCCGATCCGAAACGGGAGCGCCCGCGCACACGCGCCTTTGCGCGAGTAAAAAGCGGCCTGTGAAAGACTTCATTCGCCTTCGCAACGTCAGCAAGCACTTCGGGAGCTTCGTCGCCGTTGACGGCGTGGACCTCGACATCGGGAAAGGCGAACTGTTTTCGATACTCGGCGGCTCGGGCTGCGGAAAGACCACTCTGCTGCGCATGCTGGCGGGCTTCGAGATCCCGACGAGCGGCACGATCGAGATCGACGGCGTGGACATAACGAACCTGGCGCCCTACGACCGGCCCGTCAACATGATGTTCCAGTCGTACGCGATCTTTCCGCACATGTCCGTCGAGAAGAACATTGCCTATGGCCTGCGCAAGGACAAGGTGAACAGCGGCGAGATCGGTAAACGCGTCGATGAGATGCTCACGCTCGTGCAGCTCGAGGACTTCCGCAGTCGCAGGCCTGACCAGCTATCGGGCGGCCAGCGACAGCGCGTGGCGCTGGCGCGGGCTTTGATCAAGCGGCCCAAGGTCCTGTTGCTCGACGAACCGCTGGCAGCCCTCGACAAGAAACTCCGCGAGCGTACGCAGTTTGAACTCATGAACATCCAGGACGAGTTGGGCATCACGTTCGTTGTCGTGACGCATGACCAGGAAGAGGCTATGACGCTGTCGACCCGGATCGCGGTGATGGAGCGCGGCTGCTTCCTGCAGACCGGAACACCGCTCGAAATCTACGAGTACCCCGGCAGTCGCTTCGTTGCCGACTTCATCGGCACGATCAACACCTTCGAAGGAGTCGTGCAACAGGTCAACGACGATTCGATCGTCATCGATTCACCGGAAGCGGGCACCACGTTCACGGCTCTCGGCAGTCACGCCGTCGATGTCGGCCAGTCGGTGTGCGTCGCGTTGCGGCCCGAGAAGATCTTCGTCGGTAAAGAACCCCCTAGCGAGGACGACGGTACGCGGCTGCCGGGCATCGTCGACGACCTCGGTTATCTCGGCAACCTGTCCCTGTACCGTATCCGGCTCGAATCCGGGAAGGTGATACTCGTCAGTTCGCAGAACCGGCGCCGTTCGTCCCGGCGCTTCCTCGAGTGGGAAGACAAGGTCTGGGTATCCTGGCGACCGCGCAGCGCCGTCGTGCTGCTGGACTAGGACGATGCCTCGAGCAGCCAGGGGATTCAGGGACCAGCGCTGGCGCTTCTTTGCCGCCGCCGTGCCTTACTTGTGGCTGCTCGTCTTCTTCCTTGCGCCGTTCGCGATCATCCTGAAGATCAGCCTCGCCGACCCGGTCATCGCCCAACCACCGTTCACTCCGACCTTCGATGAACAGGGCGCGCCTTCCGTATCGGCCGACAACTTCGCGTTCCTCCTGACCGACAAGCTCTATGCGATTACGTACCTGCGGTCGGTCCTGATGGCCGGGGCCGCCACGCTCCTGTGCCTGGCGCTGGGTTTCCCGATGGCCTATGGCATCGCACGCGCGGCGCCTGCAACACGGGGCTTGCTGTTGCTCCTGATCGTCCTGCCGTTCTGGATCTCGTTCCTGCTGCGCGTGTACGCGTGGATGGGCCTGATGAACAACTACGGCGTAATCAATAACCTCGCCATGTGGCTGGGTCTTATCGACCAGCCTATGCAGCTAATGTACACGGACTTCGCGATATTCATCGGGCTCGCCTATTCCTACCTGCCGTTCATGATCCTGCCGCTGTACGCAACCCTCGAGCGCATGGACCTCGATCTCGTCGACGCCGCGCAGGACCTCGGCGCTTCCCGCAGCCGTGCGTTCTGGGACATTACCTGGCCGCTCGCGAGACCCGGCGTCATCGCAGGCTGCCTGCTCGTTTTCATTCCTGCGATGGGTGAATACGTCATCCCTTACCTGCTGGGCGGCTCCGAGTCGCTACTCATCGGCCGCGTCCTGTTCGACGAGTTCTTCGTCAACCGGGATTGGCCGCTCGCCTCGGCTGTAGCCATCGTGCTGTTGCTACTGCTCGTCGTTCCGATCGTGTTCCTGCAAAGGAACCAGGCGAGAGACCAGGAGGGTGCTGCGTGAAAAGACATTCACGATTCGTGCTTTCCTCGCTGGCCTTTGGCTATGCCTTCCTCTACATCCCGCTAGTACTGGTCGTCGTCTACTCTTTCAACGACTCGAGGATCGCCACGATCTGGGGCGGATTCTCGACGCGCTGGTACGGCGAATTGTTCAGAAACGACCAGGTTCTCGACGCGGCATTCCTGAGTTTGCGTGTCGCGTTGACCTCGGCCACGTTCGCGACCATCCTCGGCACTATGGCGGGCCTCGCCCTCGCCCGCTTCGGCCGTTTCAAGGGCCGCACGTTGTTTTCGGGGATGATCTCCTCGCCGATGGTGATGCCCGAAGTCATCACGGGCCTGTCGCTGCTCCTGCTCTTCGTTACGCTGCAACAACTGACGGGTTGGCCCGGCCAGCGCGGCTTCTCGACGATCACGATAGCTCACACGACATTCTCCATGGCCTATGTCGCGGTCATCGTACAGTCGCGACTGCTTTCCATGGACGAATCGCTCGAAGAGGCCGCCATGGACCTCGGGGGACGACCGCTACGTGTTGTCTTCGATATCACGCTGCCGTTGATCACCCCCGCGATGGTCGCGGGCTGGCTGCTGGCATTCACTTTGTCGCTCGATGACCTCGTGATCGCGACGTTCGTGTCCGGGCCCGGCGCCAGCACGCTGCCGATGTACATCTTCTCGAAGGTCAAGCTCGGGGTGTCGCCGGACATCAACGCGCTCGCCACGCTGATCATCGCGTTCATAGTGCTGGGCGTGTTTGTCGCATGGCTCGTGACGCGGAGAGCGGCGCGCCCCAATTGACGATACTCGCCGAATGGATGTAGTCTAGCCAACCTTATCATTAACACGACAAGTGCCCTGCCAAACGGGGCGGTTAGCCTTGAGCTGGCGACCAAGTAAACCAATTAATCAGAGCCTGGAGATTGAGTATGTTATCCGTAAGACATCCAAAGGGCATGGCCCTTGGCCTGTGCCTGATAGGCACTACGTTTGCCGGCGGTGCGCTGGCAGAAGAGCCTTATGCTGGCAAGACCAACGGCGTTTGCGCAGCGACGCATGTCGTTGCCTGTACAGAGGACTTCACCTGCATGCAGGGCGGAGCACGCACTTTCGACCTGCCCCCATTCCTGTTCATCGATATAAAGAAAGACATTATCCGCGCCACTGAGCACAAATCGGAGGACGTTACATCGCCCATTTTGAACAAAGAAATCACCGAGAATGCGGTGATCCTGCAAGGCCGCGAGAATCACCGCGGCTGGACCATGGCGATAGACCGCACGGACGGAACCTTCAACCTCTCATCTACCGGGCCCGACATGAACTTCATGATTGTCGGCAACTGCGTCGCACTGTAAGGAGCAAGACTATGTCATTCAGCAAGAAATTCATCGGTGGCGCTACTTGTGCGCTCCTTCTGGCCACAACTATCAGTGTCAGCCTGCCGGCGCCGGCGCATGCCGACGACGCCGGGGCCTTTATCGGCGGCGTAATGGCCTCCCGGATAGGCCAGAATATGCGCTCTCGCACCCAGGCCGAGCAGCAGCAGGCCCAGGCCGCGCAGGACCAGGCCTACTACCAGCAACAACAGGCCCAGCAGGTGCAACAGGCCCCACCTCCAGCAGCAGAACCGACCGTGGAGGAGCGGTTGGCGAAGTTGGACAAGCTCGCTGAAGGCGGTTATATCACTCCGGAGGACTACAAGAAGAAAAAGCAGGCCATTCTCGACGAGATTTAGGCCGCGAGCATTGGCTGTGAAAAGGCCCGGTGGCGCAAAGCCACCGGGCCTTTTCGTTTCCCGGACAAGCGCTCGCGGCTACGACACAGGACGCCGTTTTCTTAACTTGTTCTTGTAGCCGCTTTATCCTGGACCAGGCTGGCACTGTCGCGCTGGATTTTCGCCCAGCGGAACGGCGAAACCAACTGGGCGAAGAACCCGCGCGGGAAGGCATCGAGGCCGCCGATGCCAACCTTTTCGGGCGGCTCACGGTCACCTGGCAGGTAGCGAGTGCCAAAGACAATATCCCAGAAGATGTAGACGTTGCCGTAGTTGGCATCGGCTTCATGCCGGTCACGCGAATGGTGCCAGCGGTGCAGGTTCCCAATACTGTATACCCAGTTGAGCGGCCCGAGTCGAATAGCGATATTCGCATGCTGGAACGCGTCGGCTACCAGGGCCGCTACGGTCGTCAGGGCCAGCACGTCCGTGGACGCGCCGAGTTGGGACAGTGGCAACACCCACGCGAAAAAGAAGCGGTACGCGACCTCCCCCGGATGGGCCCGCATCGCGTTGAGCCAGTAGACGCGCGTGGCGCTGTGGTGAGTAGCGTGCAGGCGCCACAACCAGTCGAAGTGGTGCATGCTGCGGTGTGCCCAGTAGTCAAAGAACTCTCGCACAATTGACGCCAGCACTACCTGCGCGAGAATCGGCCAGTGCGTGGGCCATAGCGAGTGCCCTGCTCTGGCGGACAACCAGCCACCGATAATGACTGCGAGCATCCCGAACAAGGGCGCGAGCAGGGCGCCGACGAGAATCTGGGTTACATAGTAGAGTGCGTCGGTACGAATATCGCCGTGGGAACGATTCCACTCGCGCCGGTAGGGCAGGATGCGCTCCATAATCGCCACAAACAGGAGAACACCGAAACTGATGGGGACAACGACCATCGCGGGATCGATCCCAGAGTCAATGGCCCACAGCGCCGCAGCAACCGCGCCGATGACGCTTGCGGGCACGAGCGATACCGCGAGGACGGCTCGTGCACCTCTCAGCAAGGCAGCTACTGCTGCGTTTGCCGGGTATGGACGTGGGGAGACCTTGGTTTCCTGCATCGTCGGTATTATATGTCCTGCCGGAGCTCTATGGGTCAATTGGAATCGAGTGATTCAAGGCGGCTACAACGGCCGCTGCAGCTCCTGCAGAATCCATTCGATGTAGATTCGTTCGGCCCGCTCCATTCCCGAGAACGGCCCTGGCTGGTAATACTTCGAGCGCACGCCTTTCGAGTTGTTGACGATGATCGTCGTGTCGGCCTGCGTCGTGATATCCCAGAGCCAGGTCAGGTCGTCCACGTCGTAGTCCCTGCCCTGTTCGGCATCGTTGCGGACCAGCCAGTAAATTTCGCAATTGGAACTGTCCTGGTCGATCGGCGTGAAGACGTAGCAAACCACGTGGTCGCCATAGGCGAGCAGGAACGAGAAAGCACCGAAAGAGAAATCGGATGCGCCCCCGTCATAGTCCTTGAAGTCGCCCAGCAACGGTGCGACCGGCCCGCCGTCCTTGCTGCCCGTTTTGTACTTGTCGAACAGGGCCGTGCGGCTATAACCGTAGCCTATCTCCCCGGGTCGCGCGGCCGTGTCTATGTAATCGACATAGATGTCCTTGACGCCGCAGGCTTCCATTCTCTCCTGCATCTTTCCCTGCACGCGCTCGCGCTTGTCGCGATCGAGCATCAGCGTGTGCATGCGCGCGTACTCGGGGTGCGCGGTCGCGCAGTGATAGCACTCCTGGTAATTCTCGATCGACAGCTTCCAGTTGGCAGGAATCTCGTAGCTCCTTTGTGCGGCGACCTTGAGATTCTCAAAGTCGAACATCGCCATCGGCTCCGCGAGATCCCGCTTCGCGCCTTCGAGCGACAACGGCTCGTCGGTAAAGCAGACGAAGATCAATCCGTGTATGACGTCGACGGAGACGGGTTTGAGGCCGTGGGACGACATGTCGAAATCGTCGGGCATGTTGCGTGCGGCAATGAGATTGCCGTCGATGTCGTACATCCAGCCGTGGTACGGGCACGAGAATTTATCGGCGTGACCCTGCGCTTCCAGGCACACCAGCGAGCCGCGATGACGGCACACGTTGGCAAAGCCCTTTAGTTCGCCGTCGTTGCCGCGTACGATGATGGCCGATTCGCGCGCTACGTTCAGCACTTTGAAGTCACCCGGTTCCGGCAGCTGCGATACATGTCCGGCCAGGATCCAGTTGCGATTGATTATGCGCTCGAGCTCGAGTTCGTATATCTCGGGGTCAGTGTAGAAACGTTGATCGAGGGAATAACCTGGCTTTTGGCTCGCGATCAACTCGGCGATCGATCGCTTGTCCTCTTTGAGTACGGCGCTCATGCTAATTCCACAATATGAAATCATGTCGTCAGAGACTTGCTACGATATCACAGCGATCCATGACCTCCAGATACGGGAGATTGCGAATTAGCATTCGGCTTGTTGTTGTGTTTCTCGCGGCCGCATTGCTGACGCAAGGCTGCGATTCAAAGCGTCCGTCAGTTACGAGTACGATCGTCATAGGTGCAACCGTTTATGATGGAACCGGCGCTGATGGTTTCGAAGCGGCGGTCAGGTTCGATGCCGATCGCATAATAGCCGTCGGCGATCTCACACCGCTGGCCGGTGAGACCGTCGTCGATGCCGAGGGCCTGGTCCTCGCGCCGGGTTTCATCGATACCCACAGCCACTACTACGACAGCCGTGGCGAGTACCGCCACATGCCGGCCGTGCTGAGCCAGGGCGTGACGACGGTTGTGGCGGGTATGGACGGATTCTCACTCGCCGACGAAGACCTCGACTTTGTTCCGCAATCCGAACTTGTGAAGGCTTTCGCTGCGAGTCCGGCCGCTGTTAACGTGGCGTCCTACTCGCCGCACAACAGCATTCGCCAGGAGGTCCTGGGCAGCGAATACCAGCGTGTGGCAACGGCAGCCGAACTTGCGAAAATGGTCGAACTTGTCGACGCCGACATGCGGGCCGGTGCCATCGGGCTCGCAACGGGTCTCGAGTACGAGCCCGGCATTTTCTCTTCGACCGAGGAGGTCATCGAACTCGCCAGAGTGGCCAGCCGCTACGCAGGTAGCTACGTAAGCCACCTGCGCGATGAAGACGACCGAATGACGGACGCGCTCGAAGAAGCCATCCGGATCGGTCGTGAAGCCGGGCTGCCCGTGCACATCTCACACATAAAGCTTGCCGACCGCGAGCTGTGGGGCACGACCGACGAGGTAATTGCATTGCTTGAATCGGCGCGCGACGAAGGTATCGACGTCACAGCCGACATCTATCCGTACATTCGCTGGGCCAGCAATCTCGGCATCCTGTTTCCGGACCGCGATTTCTCGAGCACCGAGGCCGCCGAGTTTACGTTTGCGCATGCGGCGGCCCCCGAAGACATCCTGTTGACCTACTACGCGCCGAACCCCGACTTCGAAGGCCTGACCATTGCGGACATAGCCAGGGTCGTTGAAAAGGACGCCGTCAGCACGTTGCTGGATCTCGCGCAGGCCGCCGACGACTATTTTCGTGAGCACCAGCGCTGGGGTGCACTCATCATTGCCAAGGGCATGAACCAGGACGACGTAGAGAAACTCATGCAATGGCCGCACACCAACATATGCTCCGATGGCGGTTACTACATAGGCCACCCGCGCAGCTACGGCGCTTTCCCCCGCGCGCTGCGCTATTTCGTCGGTGAGCTCGAGACCCTGAGTATGGCTGAGGCCATTCACAAGATGAGTGGACTGTCTGCGAGCGCATTGGGCGTTGGCGATCGCGGACTGCTCAGGGACGACATGCATGCGGATCTGGTCCTGTTCGACCCGAAAACGATTAGCGACCGGGCAAGCATGTCGGACCCCACGGCACTCTCGATTGGCGTAAAGAAGGTGTGGGTCAATGGCGTCCTGGCATTTGCGGACGGAGAGCCGACATTGCGCTATGCCGGGCGAATCATCACTCACGATAGCCATGGCAGAACAGAGCCGGATAACTGAGCAATAGGCTCACGTTCAGGACATCCTCCGATCCCGGCAGCCGCACAAATTCCAACGGCTTCTACAGCGAAGACATCGTGGAGATTGCGGCGGAAGTCAGCCTGCCGCCGGCGGGCTCGACGGGATATACTGTTAACGCAGCTGCCAAATTATTAAAATTAACGGGGGCGCGAATGGGAGGGAAGACAATGATCGAGCCGTTGACGGGTCATGCCGAATTCGACGCGGAGATCGCCAGGCTCGCCGACGAATACGATCCCGACAAGGCGGAGGTCATCCGCGCCGGGATTCTCGACAGGTTCGCGGTCCACGGCGCCGTGTTCATCTCCGATATGGCGAGTTTTTCGAGCACGTCGAGAAAGCGCGGCGTCTGCCATTTCCTCAAGCTCATTCATCGCGCCCGGCAGATCATCGCACCAATTATCGAATCCAATAACGGCATGCTGCTGAAATGCGACGCGGACAATTGCTACGCGTTTTTCGAGTCGCCCGACGACGCGATCAGCGCAAGTTTTGAAGTCAACGCCGCCCTGTTCAAGTCGAACGAGGCCTTCGGTCTCGATGAACAAATCTATCTGTCGGTGGGGATCGACTACGGCCGGGTATTGCTGATCGATGACATGGATTTCTATGGTGACCCGGTAAACACGGCTTCGAAGCTCGGCGAGGATCTCGCGATTCGTGCCGAGACGCTCGTGACCAAGCGGGCACTCGAACGTTCGAACTTCGAGGTCCCGGAGCTTGCCGAGCGCATGGTCGCGCGGATATCGGAAATCGAGATCAAGTATGTTCGCGTACCCATGACCGAGGAAAGCGGGAGCTACTGAGTCATGTCACAGGGCATCGACGACACCCAGGCACTCCAACAGATCCTCGAGGTCACGCGCAAGCTCGCGGCACCATTCGATCTCGATACGATGCTGGCCGAGGTCGTCGACGCCAGCCGCGAGATTCTCGACGCGGATCGCGGTACCGTTTTTCTGTATGACGGAGCCGCCGACGAACTCGTCGTGAGGGTGGGCACAGAGCTCGAACCCATTCGCATTCCGGCCAACAAGGGTATCGTCGGCGAATCGGCCCAGACCAGGAAGCTCATCAACGTACCGGACTGTTACGCCGATGACCGATTCAATCGAGCGATCGACAAGCAGACCGGCTATCGCTCGCGGTGCATGCTGACCATACCGCTGATCGGCTACGAGGATTCCCTGGTCGGAGTCCTGCAGATACTCAACAAGAACCACGGTGTTTTCGACGCCAAGGACGAGTATGTCGCACAGGCACTCGCCGCACAGGCAGCCGTGGTCCTGCATCGCGCGAAGATCACCGAACAAATCATCGCCTCCGAGCGCCTGGACCGGGAGATTACCGTCGCTCGCGACGTCCAGATGGGAACGCTGCCAAAGACCATGCCGGAAATCGCCGGCTATGAATTCGCCGGCGCATTCACGCCGACCGACCAGACCGGCGGCGATCTCTACGACTTCGTGCCGCTCGACGAGCAACGCCTGTTCCTCCTGATGGGCGATGCGACGGGCCATGGTATCGGGCCTGCACTCAGCGCAACCCAGGTGCGCGCCATGTTGCGCGTAGCGATCCGGCTGAATTCGAGCCTTCATGAAGCATTCGTGCACATCAACAACCAGCTCTGCGAGGACCTGCCCGACGATCGCTTCGTCACGGGTTTTTTCGGGCTGCTCGATGCCACTTCGAACAGCATCCGGTTTCACTCCGGTGGCCAGGGCCCGATCATGCACTTTCATGCCGCCCGCAAGGAGTACGACTGGCATCCCGCGACGACGTTTCCGCTGGGTTACATGCCCCAGGAAAACCTGGGTCCGCCGATGTCACTGGAGCTCGGCCCCGGCGATGTCATCGGCCTGATTTCCGACGGTATCTACGAATACGAAAACGAGTCGGGCCTGCAGTTCGGGCAGCAAGGGGTCATCAATATCCTCGATGGCAATCCCGAAGCGGGCGCCCAGGAACTTGTCGACATCATCATGGCCGCGGCCCGCGAGCATGGCGGAACAGCGCCGCAGGCGGACGACATCACGATCGTGCTCGCGCGACGACTACCGGAGTAGAGCCCAGCAGACGACATGCAACGAGACTTTGCGAGAAACTACGAATCTCTGTCCGCAATCTACGAGTTCGCGGAAGAGATCCTCGCGGAGCACGATATCATCGAGGCCGTGCGCTTCCCGGTTCACCTGGCCATGGAAGAACTGTTCACCAACATGGTGAAATACAACCCGAAGAGCGACGGCGACATCGGTGTGGATATCGATGTGGACCACGGCAAGATCACGGTCGTGTTGACCGAGTTCGACGTCGACAAATTTGACGTAACCCGACCTCGCGAAGTGGACATCGAGGCATCACTCGACGAGCGTACGCCGGGCGGGCTCGGCCTGTACCTTTTGCAGAACATCGTGGACAAGCTCGAGTACGAGTACCGCGACCGGCGAAGTAGAGTAGTATTTACCAAGGAGTCAGGAAAGAAAGATGTTTGAGATCGACTACGGCAGTGATGGCGAAGTGTTGTGCCGCGGGCGACTGGACGCGGCACAGTGTGCGATAGCGCAGTCATTCATGGACCAGATTGCCGACGCCCGAACCCTGGATTTCTCGCAACTCGAATACATCTCGAGCGCGGGTCTGGGTATACTGTTGAAGACGCAAAAACGACTGGCCGAGAGTGGCGCAGCGCTAAGAATAATAAACGTCAACAATCACATACACGACGTGTTCCGCTACTCCGGCTTTGACGCCATTTTCGACATAGAAGCCAAACAAGAATAGGTCGAGCCACGTTCTTACCAACTTTTGGCCGGGTCAATTGTATGTATGACTAAGACAGACGATACAAAATTGATTGAGCGGTGCATCAACGGTGACCGCAAGGCCTTTGAAACCTTGTTGGTCCAGTACGAAAAGCCGGTGTTCAACGCAGCATACCGCATGTTGAACAGCAGGGATGACGCCAGGGATGTCACCCAGACGGTCTTTCTGAAGGTTTTCGAGAATTTCGATCACTACGACCCGTCGCGCCGCTTTTTCAGCTGGATCTACCGAATCACGTTGAACGAATCCATCAACTGGCTCGGGAAATCCAGCAGGCTGGAGCCACTGCAGCACGAGGCGGTGGATGACGGCAAGGGTCCGGAACAGGAGGTCGACAGTGCCAATATCTCTGAGAACGTGCAGGCGGCGCTAATGACGATCAAGGCTGACTACCGGACCGTTATTGTCTTGAAGCATTTTCTGGGATGTAGCTACATCGAGATTAGCGAGATCCTCGAGATCCCGGAAAAAAAGGTTAAATCGCGTCTTTATTCGGCAAGGCAACTGCTCAAGGACGCCCTTACAACAACCGGCATGCACTGATGGCAATTGAGCAAAAGTACACCGACCTGATCAACGCCGACATCGACGGCGAGATCAGTGACGATGACAAGGCGGCGCTCGACGCATTTCTCTCGGAGAACGCCGAGGGACGGGCCCTGCATTCAGAGCTCTCCAGCCTGTGCACGTCACTTGACGCCGTGGAGCCGGCAGAGCCCCCGCGACACCTGAGGCACGTGATCATGAGCTCCGTGAATCCCCCGTCACCGGAGCCCGCGACACCTGGCATGTTGCAGGGCCTGCTGGCTGCACCGGCCCTCCGTTACGCTGCGATCTTTGCGGCGGGTGTATTCCTGACCCTGAGTCTGGTCAGTTCCGACCAGATATTTAACCATGCTTTCGATGACGTCACAGGACTTGTCGGCAGCATCGCGGACCCGGTCAACGCGGAGCTGGTCAACAGCGTGTCTGTCGATGAATCGCAGGTCGCAGGCACCGTGTCACTGCGCAGGTCGGGAACGATGCTGATACTCGATTTTGACCTGGCATCCGCGGATCCGATCGAGATCGAGGCCGGCTACACGAACCCGTCGATCTGGTTCAACGGTTTCGCGCAGCTCGAAAGCAACGGCACGAGCGTCTCGGCCGGGACAGGTCGCGTAACGCTGGGCATGCAGGGTAAACGCCGCTATGCCGTTTACCTGCACAACGAAGGAGGCCGTCAGACCACGGTCAACCTGCAGTTCAAAGCCGACGGGGAGATCGTGCACGAGGCGAGCCTCGATTACGAACCGGCAGAATAGAAGTCGCAACCAACTTTTTCCGACCTGGGCAGTATTACGGGTTAGGAAGGACAGTGAAGAGCCCTCATTGGGGCCAAAGGGGACGAGAAGATGGCAACGAGCAACAAAGCGATTCCGCTTATCCTGATCGGGGTCGCAGCACTGGCTGTAATAGCCTATTTCGGGATGAACACCGGCCCGGACGATGTCGCCGGAACCGTAGCACCTGCCGAGCGCTATCGCGCCGAGCAGATTTCCGAGGACGACATCAACCTGGGCAACCAGGCGGTGCAGGACTTCATGCAGTCCGACCTGTACGCGAAGCTGACAACTGACGAGGCGCTCCGTGATGCGTTCGCCAATGAGGCGGTTCGGGATGCGCTCGCGAACGCGGCGGTCCGCGACGCATTCGCCAATGCGGCGGTCCGCGACGCGTTTGCCAGCGACGCGGTCCGCGATTCATTCGCTAATGCGGCGGTACGGGATGCCTTCGCCAATGCAGCCGTTCGTGACGCGTTTGCCAATGCAGCGGTCCGCGACGCATTCGCCAATGCGGCCGTCCGCGACGCAATGGCAAACGCAGCTATTCGCGATGCGTTTGCTGATGCAGCCGTCCGCGACGCATTCGCCAACGCGGCGGTTCGCGATGCGCTGGCCAATGAAGCCGTTCACGATGCGTTTGCGAACGCAGCAGTGCGCGACGCGATGGCCAATGACGCGGTCCGCGATGCCCTCGCTAACGCAGCGGTACGGGATGCGCTGGCCAGTGAAGCGGCGCGCGATGCCGTAGCCAACGACGCGGTCCGCGACGCGATGGCCAATGCGGCGGTTCGTGACGCGTTTGCCAACGCGGCAGTTCGCGATGCTTTCGCCAAAGCAGCGGTCCGTGATGCAATGTCCAATGCAGCGGTTCGAGATGCCTTCGCCAACGACGCAGTACGCGATGCCTTTGCCAGCGCAGCCGTTCGCGACGCCTTTGCCAACGCCGCGGTCCGTGACGCGTTTGCCAATGCGGCGGTAAGAGACGCCTTCGCCAATGCGGCGATGCGCGACGCCTTCGCCAATGCAGCCGTTCGTGACGCCTTCGCCAATGCAGCCGTTCGTGATGCCTTCGCCAATGCAGCGGTCCGTGACGCGTTTGCCAACGAGTCGATGCGCGACGCCTTCGCAAACGCGTCGGTAAGGGACGCCTTCGCCAATGCCGCGATGCGCGACGCATTCGCCAATGCAGCCGTTCGCGATGCCTTCGCAAACGCAGCGATTCGCGATGCGATCGCAAACGAGCTCGTTCGGGATATGGCGAGGGACCAACAACGCTGATAATAACCAGGCCTGCTGTCGACACGCAGCACGCCGAAAGCGACTCTAGTAAGATAATGAGGATGCTACTGCTCGAGCGGTAGCATCCTCAGGCTTTTCTGAAACCAGAATAAGAAGAACTGCCATGCGAGCACTGAAGATCGCCCTCGTGTGTCTAATTTTCGTCGGGACACATCAGTTGGCTGGCGCACAGGGTCTCGAATCCCTGGAAACGCGGGACCTGAAGCTCCTCTATTTCGACCCCGGCGAGAGCTACCTCGCACCGTATGCCGCGGTGAGCTTCGAGAATTCGATGCAAAGCCAGCGCAGGATTTTCGGTTTCGAGCCCTACGAGCAGGTGTCCGTCCTAATGACCGATTTCATCGATCATGGCGGTGCCGGCGCATTGGCCGTGCCGAGGAACATGCTGCTCGTGGACGTCGCTCCGCGGCCTCCGACGTTCGAGACCCTCGCTTCGGCCGAGCGCATGCGCAGCTGGATGAAGCACGAGCTCGTTCACATCGCCACAATGGATCATGCCAACAGCAGTGACCTGCGAGCGCGCCGCTTTTTCGGCGGGAAGGTCTGGCCCGAAGCAGAACACCCCGAAACGGTTCTATACTCCTACCTCACGGCGCCGCGTCACTATGCACCACGCTGGTTCCTGGAGGGCATTGCTGTCTTCGTCGAGACCTGGATGGCCGGAGGGCTCGGTCGCGCCCAGGGCGCTTACGACGAGATGGTGTTTCGTTCCATGGTCAGGGACGGGTCACATATTTACGATCCGCTCGGGCTGGTAGCCGAGGGGATTTCGGTCGATTTCCAGGTTGGTGTCAATTCCTATCTGTATGGAACGCGCTTCATGACCTACGTCGCGCTGACCTACGATCCGGAACGATTGCTGCAGTGGGTAACGCGACAGGAGGACGGCAAGCGCTCGTACGAAGAGGAGTTCGAGCGCATCTTCGGTCTGACCCTGAACGAGGCCTGGCAGGACTGGATCGAGTTCGAGCGCGACTTCCAGTCACGCAACCTGCAGTCGGTGCGGCAATACCCGATAACTCCCCACGAGGACCTGTCCGGCCGGGCGCTCGGATCCATCTCCCGAGGATTCCTGGGCGAGGACGGCAACACGATGTACGCTGCATTCCGTTACCAGGGCGTCGTCGCCCATGTCGGGGCGATGTCGATGCTCGATGGCAGTATCGAACGTCTCGACGACGTCAAAGGCCCGATGCTGTACCGTGTGACCTCCCTCGCGCATGACGCCGACAGCAGGACACTTTTTTACACCGCCGACAATTACGCCTATCGCGACCTGATGGCCATCGACCTCGAGACCGGTGAAACCGAGATGCTGCTCGAGGACGCGCGTATCGGCGAACTGGTATTTAATCGCAGTGATCGGTCGATCTGGGGCGTGCGACATCTGCATGGCCTGGCCTCATTGGTGCGGATCCCTTATCCCTACGACAGCTATGACGTCCTGCATACGTTTCCCTACGGGACGTCACTTTACGATATGGACATCTCGCCCGACTGCAGACTGCTGTCCAGTTCCTTTGGCGACGTGTCCGGCCAGCAGAACCTGCGAATCCTTGAGATCAGCGCCCTCCTCGACGGCAAAGTGGAGCCCGTGAAATCGTTTGATCTCGGCCAGTCAATTCCCGAAGGATTCGTGTTCTCGCCGGATGGCCGCTACCTTTTTGGCAGCGCTTTTTACACCGGCGTCTCGAATATCTGGCGCTACGAGCTTGCTACCGAGGAACTCGAGATCGTCAGCAATACGGAGACCGGGTACTTTCGGCCGATCCCTCGCGAGGACGGCTCGCTGATCGTGTTCCATTACACGGGCGAGGGATTTGTCCCTGCGACAATCCAGCCGGAACCGCTGGAGGACGTTGGCGCCATCACGTTCCTGGGTACCGAGACCATTCGCAAACACCCGGAGCTTGCGGACTGGGAAGCGCGCTCTCCGGCCGACATCGACCTGGAGGCCATCGTGACGGCCCGGGGCGACTACGAGCCGATCAGGAACCTGGGCTTCGAGTCCTGGTATCCCACGATCGAAGGCTACAAAGACTCGGCATCTGTCGGCATCGAACTCAATTTCTCTGACCCGGTGCGGCTCGATACGCTCCAGATCGGGGCAGGCTACAGCCCGGACAGCGACCTGCCGTCGGACGAACGTACGAGCGTGAGCATCGAGTACAAGCACACGGCCTTCAGCGCCTCCCCGTTGTCTGGAACCTGGCGCATGGGCGCGCATCTCAATTACGCGGATTTCTACGACCTGTTCGGGCCGACTGAGACCAGTCGTAAAGGGCAACGCTATTTCGTCGGTTACGACAAGACACTGATCTACGACGAACCGCGCCGCCTCTCGTTCTCGGCCGAGCTGAATCACAATCGCGACATTGACGCGCTGCCCCGTTACCAGAACGTACCCGCGACCTTCGACGAGCTCACGACATTCGATGCCAGCCTCGACTACGAGCACCTGCGTCGCTCGCTGGGCGCCGTCGACGATGAGAAAGGCTTCCGCTGGCTCCTGGGCACTTCAGTCAGCTACGTGGATGGTGACACGATTCCAAAAATTGGCGGAGGATTCGACTTCGGCTTCGCGCTGCCGTGGAAGCATTCGTCAATCTGGTTCCGCAATGCCGCAGGTGCGGCGTTTGGCGACGCCGACGACGAGTTCGCGAACTTCTTCTTCGGTGGTTTCGGCAACAACTACGTCGACCGAGGCTCGATCAAACGCTACCGCGAGTTCTACGCGATGCCCGGCTTCGAACTGAACGAAGTGCCGGGCCGCAACTTCTATCGCGGTATGATCGAGTGGAACCTGCCGCCGCTTCGCTTCGACCGTGTTGGCACGCCAGGCTTCTACCTGAGCTGGGCGCGGCCGGCCCTTTTCGTGAGTTCGCTCACTACGAATCTGGACGACAGCGCTTTCAAGCAGGAAGCACAGAGCGCCGGTATCCAGATCGACTTCAGGTTCACGTGGTTGTCCAGGATGGACATGACCCTCTCGCTGGGCTATGCCAAAGGCTTCGGCAGCTCCCCGATCGAAGACGACGAGGAGTATATGGCATCGCTCAAGATTCTCTAGATGAGCGCTGATTTTCTGCTACATGCCCTGCTCGGCCTGCTGCCAGTGTGCTGCTTCCTCGGAGCACTCGTATACCTCGACAGTTACAAGCTCACGCCGATGCGCTGGGTGCTGACGGCGATCGGGCTGGGCGCCGGCACGGCTTTACTCAGTTACCCGATCAACCTCGTGGGCCTCGAGTGGTTCGGGATCGACTTCACCTCGTTCACACGCTATGTCGCTCCCATCATCGAGGAAGCGCTGAAAGCCCTCGTTATTATTGCGCTGATTCGCCGCAATCGAATCGGCTTCCTCGTCGATGCCTCGATCTTCGGTTTCGCGGTCGGCGCAGGCTTCGCAATTTTCGAGAACCTGTTCTACCTGCAGATCCTCCCGGACACGAAACTCGGCACCTGGATCGTGCGCGGTTTTGGGACGGCGATCATGCACGGGGGAGCGACGGCGATCTTCGCAATTGTCTCGCACACGCTCGCGGGACAGAAAACCACGAGGGGTCGCGCCATCTTCGTGCCGGGGTTTGTTGTCGCCGTGATCCTGCACTCGGTCTTCAATCATTTCTTTTTCGCGCCCATCGTCAACACCCTCGTCGTGTTGGCGGCCCTGCCCGTGGTGCTGACCGTGATCTTCCAGCAGAGCGAGAAGTCGGTGTCCGAGTGGCTCGGCATGGGTTTCGACGCGGACACCGAACTGCTCGAACTCATTAATTCGGGCGCGTTCTCGACGTCCAAGGTCGGCATGTACCTGCACTCACTCAAGGAGAAATTCGAGGGCCCGATCGTCGTCGACCTGCTTTGCTACCTCCGCCTGCACACGGAGCTATCGATCCGCGCCAAGGGACTTCTGATGATGCGCGAATCAGGCTTTATGGATAAGACCGGCGAAGAGACGAAGGCGAAACTCGAGGAACTCAATTTCCTCGAGTCGAGCATCGGTGCTACAGGCAAGCTCGCAATCAAGCCCTTCCTGAGAATGAGCCAGAAGGACCTCTGGCAGTTCTACATGCTGTCGAGCTAGTCGCCCCTTCAGAATCTCAACGACATCGCCAGCGTGTAGCTGCGACCGAAGATATCATACAAGGTCGTGTCAGTATTGGACTGACCGCCGTTGTCCGCCAATAGCGGCGGGTCCTGGTCGGTCAGGTTGGCTACCGTCACGCGCGCTTCGATATTGTCCGAGAAACGGTAGGCAAGGCCGAGGTCCATGTAGCTCTCGTTGTCGATCGACCGGATGCCCGGATCGGCCCACCCGAAACCCGTTGCCTCGCCATAGGGGATCACGCCGTTATCAGTTCCCGAAATCCAGCGCCACGACAGGTTGGCGCTGAAGTCGCCGGAGTAATAACGCAGGTTGGTATTTATGCGGTCTTCCGGGTAGGTATCGGTTGCACGTGAAAGAACCCAACCGCAGGGCCACCCGAAAAGTCCCGCGCAGTCAAACTCGGTCCCGAAAGCGGTCTCCTGCTCACTGTTCTCGAGCACGTGAGTCCAGGCGAAGTCAATCGCGATGTCTGCCTGCCCGTCGAAGAGCGCGAGGCCGGCAGGCAGTTCAGCTGCGACACTAATCAGGGTATCGATCCCTTCCGTGTGGAGCTCACCACGATTGACATAGGGTTCGACAATACGGTTAACGTTGAAAGACACCGGATCACGTTCGATATTGCCGCAGAACAGGTTGTCCGTATTGGCCAGGTCGAAGCAGGCGATGTCCGCGGTGAGTTCGCCGATCGTGTCGGAAACCTCGAGATCGAAGTAGTCGATCGAAACCTGTACGCCCTGCAACCAGTCGAGGTCGAACACGAAACCAACCGTGAGCGTCTCGGCTTCTTCGGGCTCCAACAGGGGATTGCCGCCGAAGACAAAGTCGGTGGGAAAACCGGACGTCGCAGTGAAGACACCAACCTGATCGGCGGGCAGGCCCGTGGCGATACAGGCGTCCCGGAAACCTGACCCGCTCGGGTCGTTAGAAGCGTCACAGGGGTCTTGCTGGCCAGAGAAATTCGTAAACGATCCTTGCTCCGTTCCCTGCTCGGTGAACGCTTCCTGGAGGTTCGGCGCACGCACCGAGCGTTGGAACATGGCACGCAGGCGTACCGGTGCGGGCAGCTGCCACTCACCACCGATCTTGAAGCTGTCCACGCTACCGGCGTTGTCGTAGTCCGAGTAGCGGCCACCCACCTCGAGTCCCAGGTACTCGGCCCAGGTCGTGCCTTCTGCCAGCGGAATCGTGGCTTCAGTGTACACCTCCCAGACCGACTCGGAGCCGTTGACGCTCGCGCTGGCCCGATAACCGAGCGTATCGTCGCTGAATAATACCTCGTCCGCCTCGAAGTCCCCGTCGTCATCGCGCCACTCCGCGCCGAACGCCATGTTGATTGGACCTGCCCAGGTGTCGAATGGAGCCCCGCGTACGAAGGCACTCGCGAGCTTCTGCGTGCGCGAGGTCTCGTTCAGGAACGGCTGGTAGCGGATGAAATCGAGACCCTCCTGCGAAAGGTTGCCTTCGCCGAATACGTTTAGCGGAACGCAACCATTGCTCGGGTCGAAGCACTCGCCTGTCGCCGGGTCGACGAGCAAGCCCTGCTGCATCCTCGAATACGATGCGTCATTGAGGAAATACTCATCCTCGTCGCCACGCGTATACGTGACCCAGGCGTCGAAGTCCCAGGTCTCGTTGATCTCGCCGCGCAGCCCGGCCACCACGCGGGTGTAGTCGTCGTCAGTTTCTATGATGCGCGGACCCAGCTCCAGGAGCCGACGCCCGAAAACCATGCCGACTGTTGTCGCGCTCACGGGGAACAGCTCGCTGGCGAAGAGCTGCTGTGCCTCGGGCGATAGCACGGGATTATCGGGATTGATCTCAAAGAAGCGGGCAGCCGGTACCGGCGCGAGCGTCTGCGCCGCCTCGTTATGCGCATACGACAGTTCTGAGTACAGCTCGAGACTATCCGTAACTTCGTAATTGAAGAAAGCGCCTGTCGACCAGCGAGTCAACGGAACCTGCAGGTAGTTGACCGGCGCATAGTTGTAGAAATCGGTGGCCGGGTCATAGGACACCGGCACGCCATTTTCATCGAAGGTCGTTCGCTGCGGACCGTTACCCAGGTCAATTCGTGGATTGAAGATATTGCCGGCTGGAATGGTAGAGCTGCCGCCTTCCACGACCTCTCCCTGCCAGGTATCGCTCAGCACCTTCGCCGAAAACGCTCGTTCGCCGGCAAAGGTCTCCTCGCGATCGTAGTAACCGGCAAAGAGCGTGATATTGCCACGATCGAAGTTAAGGCCCCAGGTGACGTTCACATCATAAATATTCGAGTCGCCTTCCGATGTGGCGTAGGCACTCATGTCGACGCCGAATCCCTCGAAGTCGTCTTTCGTGATGAAGTTCACGACACCCGCGATCGCGTCAGACCCGTACACGGTGCTCGCGCCCCCGGTTATGACCTCAACGCGATCCATCAACGCCTGCGGCAGGTTGTTGACATCGACGGCTGTGCCGATGCCCGACGGAGCCAGGCGGCGGCCATTGAGCATGACGAGGGTCCGGCCGGCGCCAAGACCACGCAGATTGATGTGCGACTTGCCGTCGCCCGGGTTGTTCGACGTGCGCCCGAAGTCCGGCGCTACCTGGGGCAGCTTGTTTAGCGTTTCCTCAAGCGTCGCCTGGCCGGCGTAGGTCAAGGTCTCGCTGTCGATCGTCGCGATTGGGCTCACGGCCGAGAAATCGCGTCTCGGCAGGCGCGAGCCCGTAACGATGATCTCCTCGACCTGTGCTTCATCGTCGGTGTTCGCTTGCTGGGCTTGCGCCGGTGAACAAAGCGCCGCTGCCACAGCGCAGGCGAGAACTCGATTGCTGCCGACCATCGGACACCCCCTGGAGGATTGTCTGTCTTTCTTCTTATAGTACCGTTATCGTAGCAGAAAGTTGGCGATGCTAGTAAAATCAGTAACTTATGTCGCACCTGGGCGTGTACCAAGCCCGGTGTACGGGGCTGTGAGCGTACCCAGGAAAGCCTCGAGCTGGCGCAGCTCACTACCATCGAGACCCAGCGGCTCGGCTTCGTTGTGCCCGATCATCGCGTCGGGGGCCTCGTTGTAATGCTCGAGGACCGCGGCGAGCGTCGCGATCTGCCCCTTGTGCATGAACGGTTCGGTACCTTCGAGGTTCCTCAGGGAGGGCGTGCGGACTGCGCCAATCAATTCGGGTCCGCTGCGCGCAAACTCGAGTTCGGGACAAACATGGTCGGCATCGTCACTATAGCTACCCTGGCAATTAAAGGGGTCCTGCATCACCTCGACTATTCCTGTTGCACGACCTTTGTCGGGTATTTCACCGACAGCGCTCAATACGCCCGTGTTATGAAACTCGTTGTTCGTCAATAGTGGCCCGTTGTGGCATTGCATGCAGTTCGCTTCGCCGATGAAGAGCCTGAGTCCGCGCACTTCATCGTCGCTGAACAAGGTTCGTTGCGATTCGCGGTCCCGCGTGACAACCGCGGCGACGTAACGGTCGAAGCGCGATGCCGTTGGCAGCACGGTGCGCTCGAACGCCGCGATCGCTTTGCCGACATTCGCAAACGCCGTGTCGATCGTGACTTCATCTGCTACTGACAGGTCGGGTAGCGGCCCGAACAGTGCTTCATACGCGGCACGGTAGTCCCCGTCGGCCGCAATCACGTCCAGCACATGGCGACGGTCCGTGCCGTGTTCCTCCGGGTCCTCGAGTGGCGATAGAGCCTGCGCCCACTGGCTATCCCGCCTGCCGTCCCAGTAAAGCCAGGGGCTGTAGGCCGCGCCGACGATGCTCGGCGTATTGCGCTTCGACGTTCCGATTGCCGTGCCTTTCGGCAATCCATCCGTGAAATGTCGTGCAGGCTGGTGGCAGGTCGCGCAGGAAACAGCGCCGTTGGCACTGAGCCTCGCGTCCAGGAACAGACGCTGCCCGAACGCTGCCGCCTGCGGGTCATCAGCAACTGCATTGGTCGGATCGGCGGGAACATCCGGGAGGTTCTCGATCCAGAGCGACTGCAACAATACAATCTCTTCGTCGCTCCAGGGCGCTGGCTCGACATCGCGGAAATACCAGACCGTAACCAGGATAGCGGCGACCGCAGCAGCGGCCGCGACCTTGAACGAATCGGACTTCACAACTGCAGCGGGATGACGACGGTTTCCGTGCCGGCGTCGGTCGTGATCGTCACGTGCATCTCCCAGTAGCCGCCCATGTGAAAACGCACGCCATCGAGCTGGTAGTCACCGCCGCCGATTTCACGCGTCACGCGTGGACGCGTGGGCAGCCCGTGGTCGTGCGCAGGCATGCCGCCTTCCACTTCGATCGCGGCACCTGTCACGGGCTCGCCGGATGTGGACTCCACGTGCAGGACCCAGCTGTGCATACGATTGATCTCTACGGGGCCATCGGGCGTCGAATACGTTACGACCAGCCCGTCGGCGCTTGCGGATAACGGCAACAGCAACAGGCAGGATGCCACGGCTGCTGCCGGGGTCAGCCAGCGCCTGATACGGCCGCTCATAACGAGGTACTGAACCTGGATCAGCACGAGCAAGCAGATGATGAACGGCCAGTAGCCCCAGCCCGTGAAACCGACTTCAAACGGAAAGACCGCTGCATACACCTTGTTGCTGTCGGGGTGGGTCGCCGAGACGATGCCTATGAAATCGCCTTCTTCCGCGAACTCGTGAACGACCGTGTACACGTCGGGTTCGAGCATCGCCGGCTGGTAGAACACCGTCGCATCGTCGAGGTCAGGAATTTCAATCACGTCTTCCATACGCGCGAAACGCCCTTTGCCCGTTACGTCGCGTATGATTCGAAAATCGATCGGCATGATAGAAAGCGAATCGTGCTGGTACTCCATGACGAAAACGCTCTCGGAGGCGACCGGCAGGTCCTCGCAGAACTGTTCGTGTCCGCTGACGCGGGGCTGGTAGATCTTGAAATGCGCCCGCAGGAAATTGACCTTGATCACGCAGAGGTCGTCTTCTTCTACAACTCCGCCATGCGCTCGGGCGCTCGAATCCGTCATCAGCAGAGTCGCCAGGATGAACAGCAAACAGCACGAAGTCGCCAGTCTAAACATGCGAGTATTCTAAACGTGAACTTCCTGCTGAGCACCCTCGCACTGCTGCTTGGCCCGCTGGTCTATGCCGTGGGCTATCGCAATGCCGTTGCGCGACAAGTCCTCGATGGCCTCGTGTTCGTCGCCATCGCCTGGATAATCGGCGTACATATCATCCCCGAATCCCTGTCTGCCGGTGGCTGGATAGCTTTCGCCTTCCTGCTGCTCGGCATCGCTTTCCCGATCTTGCTGAAGCGCGTCTTTCACGTCGCTTCGCGCACAGCCAATCTCGCGGTCATGATTGTGGCTGGCCTGGGAATCTGCATGCACGCGTTGATCGACGGCATTGCGCTGTTGCCGGGCAGCGGCGATCGACTGGCCGGCGCCGTGATCGTGCACCGGATCCCGGTCGGCATGGCGCTCTGGGGTACGTTTCGACCCGCGCTCGGCACCAGGGCGGCCCTGATAGCCTTCGCACTCATTATTATTTCCACGGGATTCGCCTTTTACCTCGGCGCGCCCGTCGTCGCCGTGGCCGAGAACCGCACGCTCGCCATGTTCCAGGCATTCGTGTCCGGCTCACTGATCGATCTTATTGTCATTGGAATCGCCAGGAAATTTCAGGAACGGAGATAATGACCACGATAGTAGATCAGCGGGTCCGTCTCGTGTTCTTCGACCCGCAGGACCCGGCCTACGATGATCTTGTGGTCACCTCCCGCGTAAACGTGTTCCGTGCGGCATTCGAAACACGCAGCGAAATCCTGAAGCAACGGTAAGCCGTGTAGCCCTTCACCGTGCTCCAGGCCGTCGAACTTGTTGCTGTTCCTTTGCGCAAATCGGTCGGCAAGGTCTTTCTGGTGTATTGAAAGAACGTTCACGGCAAAGTGTTCAGCACGTGTGAACACGTCATAGCTGAAGGAGTCCTCGGCGACGCTCCAAAGAACAAGCGGCGGATCGAGCGACACGGAATTGAAGCTGTTGATCGTCATGCCGACCTTGGCACCCTTCGAATCAACGGTCGTGACGACAGCGACGCCTGTCGCAAAGCAGCTCAGCGCGCGCTTGAAGCGCGACAAGTCAATACTCGCAGTGGTGCTGCTATTTCCGGGTGGCAATTTCTGCGTCATAAGGCGACGCCCTTCTCCTGCTAGTGGACGAGATGCTTCCTGCTTCGGTGTCAGCCTGGCCGACCTATCGGGTCGTCGAGGCTGTCGGGCGGTACGGTAAACCAGGCGGGACCGTCTTCGGTCATATGGATGCAGTCCTCGAGTCGAACGCCGAACTCGTCGAAGATGTAGATGCCCGGCTCGTTCGAAAAACACATGCCGGGCGCCAAAGGCGTCTCCTCGCCATGCACGAAGTTAACACTTTCGTGGACATCCATGCCGATGCCGTGTCCTGTGCGGTGACTCAAGCCCGGTGTCCGGTACCCGGGACCATAGCCCAGCGACCTGTAATGGCGCCTGACCGCGTCATCGACTTCTCCGGCGGGCGTGCCGATACTGGCCTTGTCGAATGCAATCTGCTGGCCCTTGCGTACCGTATCCCAGACTTCGCGTTGCCGGTCGCTCGGTTCACCGAATACGAATGTCCGCGAAATATCCGAACGGTAGCCGTGTACCGAGCAGCCGCAGTCCATCAGCACGATTTGCCCTTCCTCGATCTCCTGCCGCTGCGAGGTACCGTGCGGATAGGCGCTCGCGGGCCCGAACAAAGCCATGTTCCAGGTGCCGTCGCCGCCCAGGGTTGACTGCGCCTCGCGCATCAGCGCATTGACATCGTCAGGCAGCATCCCTTTCTCGAGGCTGCTGAAGACGTGCCCATATGCACGCAGCGTCACTTCGTTCGCTTTTTTCATGAGCGCGATTTCGGCCGCTGACTTGTACATGCGACAGCCGAGCGTGACCGGAAGCGCCGCGACGACGTCGAAGTCCGGTGCAGCGCGGCCAACCCCCTCGGCGACAAAATAACGCACGGTCTCCTCGAGGCCGATACGACCACCCTTGAGCCCACGGTCTTTGAGTATTCCGGCAACGCGTTCGAAGGGATTCTCGTGTTCGTGCCAGGTCCTGACGTCGTCACCGAATGTCATGGACTCGCGAACGCTGGGCTCCTCGAAGTAAGGCGTCACGACACCGATATCGCCTGCCCTCGGAATGACGACGGCCGTCAGCCGCTCGCTGCGCCACCAGCGGATGCCGCTGAAATACAGCATGGCGGACCCCGGCTCGATGAGAATCGCGTCGATGTCGTGCTCCACCATGAGTTCCTGGGCTTTCTTCACGCGCTCAATCCGCTCGTCGACGGAGATGGGCTCGGCGTCATCAACGATCGACTTCAGGGGCGCCGGCCGGATCGATTCTGCCCGGCCGGGACTGCTGCCCAATGCCGCAAGCGCGGCCGATGTGCCGGATAACTTGAGGAACTCTCGCTTGCTGATGTTCATAGGGAAACGGACTCCAGGAACGGTTTCACACCAACAACCTTGTAGAGCGCGGATGGCTGGTACGCCGTGTTTCCTTTCATTACGAGGGTGGCACGACGCACGGCGCTGATGTCCTCGAGCGGGTTGCCGTCGAGTAGTACGAGATCCGAATCCTTGCCGACCGCGATGGATCCGGTGCGATCGTCTACACCGACGATGCGGGCGCTCTCCAGCGTCGCTATTCTGAGCACATCGGCATTCGGGATGCCGGCCTCCGCGTAGAGTTCCAGCTCGCGGTGAATCGTGAATGCGGCTATCGAATCGCTGCCCGGGACAAGTTGTACGCCGCTCTCATGCAGTTGGCGCAGCATCGCTGCCTGGTTCACGGCTGACTTCGCCCAGGCGTCGACCTTATCCTCGCCCATGTCCATCTCGGGAACGTACAGGCCGCGGGTGATCGTGGCCGGAAGATGGTCGGCAACACTCGCGAACGAGGGATCGGGGTTTCCCGGGCGGTGTATCAGCATCGTATCGAAGATCGCCGCCGTGGGGTCTACGGCGACATCGTTCTCGAGGAGCAGTGCGATGAAGTCCTGAACCGCTGTGCTGTCGAGATCGAGCTCGCCGCCCTCGTCACCGTAGAGCGTGAACCGAAGCTGCTTGCGGGTATCTTCACGGTCGCCGGCGAGGAAATTGAGAAACACCATATTGATATGCTGAATTTCGTCGTAGCCGGCCCGGACGGCCTGCTCGGCCGACATGAACGCCGGTATGTGCCCGCTCAGGCGCATGCCGTGTCCGTGTGCCCGCTCGGCGATGTCGTCCACCCACGATGGATCGATCGAACTGTAGAGCTTGATCTGCATGTACCCGTGCGCGGCAAAGAAGTCGACGCGCTCGAGGGCCTCTTCGAGCGTCGCCACGGTATCGCCCGTCGCGTACGGGCTTGCCTGGTCGATGAAACCCGAGCGGTAGGTATTCGGCCCGATCACCTCGCCCGCGTCGTACTTGGCCGTGATTTCCATGATCTGCTCGTGCACGCTGCCGATATCGCGGACGCTGGTTATTCCACCCGCGATGTTGAGTACGCCGTCCGCGAGTCCGAAATGACCGTGCATATCCCAAATGCCCGGCATCAGCGTCTTGCCGCTGCCATCGATGCGCAAGGCGGCGGCGTTGTCGATCGGCACGGCCGATACAGCCACGATCTTGCCGTCGACGGCCAGCACGTTGTGGTTCTCGAGCAGGCTGCCTTTTTCAACATCGACCACGCCGACGTTTTCGAACAGTACCGCC
>Ga0265303_10000282_pt1 | contig 27703 bp, 25 predicted proteins | sample Helome_2_FD_192494 | JGI IMG/M metagenome (GOLD analysis project Ga0265303, IMG submission 192494) | Marine sediment microbial communities from subtidal zone of North Sea - Hel_20160317 (Illumina Assembly) | ecosystem: Environmental > Aquatic > Marine > Subtidal zone > Sediment ... | reverse complement strand
CGAGGTGTCCACTAAATTAGGGTAAATTCATTGAATGTGCAATTTGGGCAAATTGAAAACACCTTGTTGCAGCCTCGTTGTCATCTTGACTTAAAACAAATAAAAAATTGGCCATATTTTAGCTCCTTTCATTTTTATATTAAATTTAAAGTTGTTTATCTCTATGAAATTAACATTATTTACAAAAATCCTCACTTCTCGTAACCTGTTTTATTTCTCCGGTATCACAACTTTACAAAAATTTCATGAATATTGAGATAATCTAAACTATTAGAATTAATGTAATTATTGGAGATACTAAATGAATATATGCAACTTATTACATATTTAAATCTGGTGTCAAACGGGATGCCAGATAAATGCGGCTTTGGGGCAATAAAAAGTACAAAACCAGTCGTCCAGATTCACCTTTCTACAAAATTTTAAGGTTAAATCAGGGATTGAAATACGAAATTAAGCAGCTCCAAAGAAAGAAGCTATCAAACCGCTCAGATATTTTCGAAGCTCGATAAAAGAATAGTGTCGACTTGCAATATTGTAATTTAAGTTTACCATTTTTTCTTTCCTCTCAGACGATTCCAGAATAGCCATTACCTTCTGCACGATTTCACGGGTAAGAAATCGGTCCATTATTACGAAATTGAAGCCTTTAGGTTCAATATCCCGAATAAATGTTGCATATCGGTTGATCAGTATGGGCTTTTTAAAATAGATTGCTTCAAGAAGTGCATTCCCGAATCCTTCATGAAGGCTGGGATAGGTGATGAAATCTGCAGAGGGGTAAATGTCCCAGAGAGAAAAACCGGATTGGTGGTTTGCATTTGAACCCAAGGGGTCGTCAATTCGTGCTTTGAATAGCCGAAGGTCTACACCGTGATCCCGGGCATCATTCGTTATCCATTCTTCATATTTAAACCCTTCATCTCTGGAATCATGGGATATAACCAGTTTATACTTAGAATCTTTTAGCTCTTTGACCAACTCAATGGCATACTCAATCCCTTTTCTGTCGATAATTCGAGTTGGGTTTAATATCATAATGTCGTCATCATCCAGTCCAATATCGGTCCGGAAAATTCTAGCTCGCTCTTCATTAATCGCCGGCGGATTTTCAAAGTTGAGGACATTTGGAATAATAGTTGAGGAGATGCCTGTGCGAAGCGCAAGTTCTTCTTGTGCAGCGGAATTAATAACAACATGTTTTATATTGGGCAGATTGGGTGGAAATGCCATGCGAATATAGTCCCAACAAGAATTGATCAAAAAACGGGTTCGTTCCCACCAAAAATCGTGGTGATGGGCAATGGTGGGAATACGCATTTCTGAAATAACCTCCGTTAAAGCCAGTCCAAGCGGGATATGCATTGGAATTGACAGCGCATTTTCGACAATTAAAAGATCAACATCAAATTTGCGTACATACTCATAAATTTTTCTTTTAAGAACCTCTCTTAAACCATGAATCTCATTTGTAATAGAAATATCTCGCACTTTTCTTCCGATAATGTGTTCGTTTATCCATATGTTTTCATCATCCTGAAAATGCGCTTCTGGAACAAGAAAACCTTTTGTTGGGTCCTGATCAAGCTTACCTGCAAACCAGTAACAAGAATGCCCGCATTTTTCTAAAACCTTAGCCCATTTGCTTGCTTCCAGGGAAACGCCATCAATACCTGCAAAGCGTGTTGATATAAACCCTATGTTTTTTCTCATAAAAAACCTTTCCCTGATCTGCTTTTCCCAATTGCCAAGGAGTCATGAACACGGCTGTAATTTACTACTGTTAAACTCAGGCGGTATTTAAAAATATAGTTAATAATATAGCAGTAAAAGCAAATATCACTCAGGTTCTGATACAATTGAGAACATGTAAGCTTCAGTCAACAATATAATATCATCAGAGGCGGACCAAATTTTTTTGAAAATTATGCGCCAAATTATCATAGATGTAACGATACTAAAATTACATGTTTCAAATGTATATTTCAAATGTTTTTTAGATGATGATATGGCAATGTCCACTTGGAACCGCTAAAGATTTTAGCGCAGATGGTCGAAATAGATTTAGCGGCAGTCGCAACGGACGCATTTATATATTTCCGATTTGCTGCTGGAAGGTAGCCATATTATGAAACAATTTAACATCGTTTTTGGAGGCGCAGTTTCAGGCGGTCACAGAGTTGAGGAAGTGAAAAAAAATTTGGCCACGTTGTTTAAAGCTGACGGGAAAAGGATTGATCAGCTTTTTGAGGCGCCACAGGTGGTTTTAAAGCGCAACATTGACTATGACCAGGCCATGAAATATCAGAAGGCGCTTCAGCGGGCCGGCGCCATTTGCGATGTTAAAGAGGTGATTCAGGCTATTGGCCAGCAGGCCGCCGCACCATCCGGCCCGCCGCCGATACCCCAGACCTCAGGCGTTCACATGGTCGGTGGTGAGATACAGGCAGCGCACGAACCTGAACTCCAGGCGCAAGCTAAAACCAAGAGCGGTTCCGGGGTGGGGGATATCATTGCCGGTGTGGTTTTGATCGGTATCGGTTTTTTATTTGGCGGCTCTGTTTTTCTGGGTAATCCCGGACTGCTGGATTATTTATTTGACGGTCTGGGGGTGTTTTGGATCGGCAAAGGCATCTATCGCCTGGTGCGCTGATCCCGGTCCCGGGACAGCGCATATAATTACAATTTCCATCCGCAGCATTTTTCCTATCCAGTGTCAAATGTTTTGGTCGTTGTAAAATTGAGATTTGGGGATTATTTGGCCTGCAACGAGCTCTGGCCGAGTCGTAAATTGGTGCTTGTAATTTGTAATTTATTTTTTAGTTATTTGGGTTCTTTCCTGGCAGCCTCTTCTTCCTCTTCCTGGGCGGCGGCGATGGCAGCCGCGGCGGCTCCTGCTTCGGCGGCATTTTTAGCGGTTGTATTGTCTGTTTCACCCGGCGGCATGTAAACTGTAACGTTGCGATGCGCAAATTCAATGCCGTTTTCAGCAAAAGCCTCCTTTAGCATGCGGTAGACCTCCCGTCGGATGACAAATTGCTCTCCGGGTATCGTCTTGAACTTCACCCGCATGATCATGGCTGAGTCGTCCAACTCTCTGACCCCCTGGGACTTAACTTTATCCAGGAGGTTGGGCCCCATTTCCGGGTGTTCTTGTATTTCCAGGTTGATCCATTTGATAATTTTACGGACCTTTTCCACATCGGTGTCATAACGAACGCGGAAATCAAGCTTGGTAATGATATAATCCCGGCTGTTGTTGGTGACCGTGCCCATGCTGCCGAAGGGGATGGTGTGGACCGGGCCCCGGGGACTGCGCAGTCTCAAAGAGCGCAGGGAGATGTGCTCCACCAGGCCCTTGGTACCGCTCGTTTCGATAAAGTCACCGACGCGAAAGGCATCATCGATCAGAAAGAAGACACCCGCGATGATGTCTTTTACAAGGGTCTGGGCGCCAAACCCAATGGCCAGTCCCACCACACCGGCACCGGCAATTAACGGCCCGATGTGCACCCCTAAAGAGGATAGGACAATCAGGGCCACAATAATAAACAACACCACAATCACAAATTTGCGCAGCAGGACCAGCAAGGTGCCGACCCTGGAACCACCGGCGCCGCCTTCCTCCATATCTTCATCTGATTCCGGCATTTCCTCTCTGAGCTTGCGATCGATGCGGGCCTTGATAATTTCCCAGGCAATGAGTCCCAACACAAATGTCAACAGAATGCTGAAGGCCGAGCGGGTAAAGATGCGGCCAAAGGAAAGATCGATGCCCCATAGCCGCAGCATGATGAAAAACAGAAATGCGATTAAAACGACACGCAGGGATCGGCGAATCAACGGAATGTAATGTTTGATATCCATCCTGTTTCGGCAGGTTGCGGCTCATCGGCCGGTTTTGCAGTTTCGTCCCCGCTTAAATCAATAATCTCCGGTAACTCGCCGGAAGCCATTTTCAACAGGCGCTGGCCCCACTGATCGAGACCGATAAATATCGGTATCAAAAAAATGCTGGCAATTAACTTTACGATGTCAGCGCCCCGCTCGAGATATACCTCATTTACCCAGAAGATGCCCATAAAAAAAACATAAAGGATAGCCAGGTAATGCCCGTTGCGGGCCAGTCGCTGCCCAAACGATTTTGTCGCTTGACCTTTTTCAAGTTTTTCGTCACTCAGAGCCTGGGCCACCCGGTGGCGGCTTTGCCAGATCATGATCATCAGGGCCAAAATGACGATAGCCCCGGCACAGCTGTATATCAGCAGATAAAGCTCTTTGCTGATCCCGGCTCGCAACAGGATAATATCGGTACCCGCAACCACTGCGGCGATGAATGCAATACCGACAATCCAGCGATGCAGAAAAACGGCATCGATATCTTGCAGCGGAAATAGACGCAAGCCGGGCGCTGCCGGCGCAAAAATGACTGTGGCCGCAAAGGCGAAAAGCAGGATGTAATAGCTGACAACAAGGTACACAGCGGCGATGAGGTACCCCGGTTCGCCTTTTTCGTACACCAGCACAAATAAAATAAACGTCGTTAAAACATATATGGCCACAGCGGCGGCATTAAGCAGCATGCGCGATAAGACCCGGCCGAAAAACTTCAATTTGCCCAGGTGCATGGTTTGCAGCAGTTGTTTTCGAATGCCGCGCGTCGATCGCATGAACAGCATTTTCAAAATTAGACCACAGATAATGATCACGGCCGTTCCGAACAGGGTTCCCAGCAAATGAGAACCACCCTTGCCGTCGGAAAGTCTGTCGATTGTCCTATCCCAGTGATCCGAGCGTTCCGCCACTCTGGTAAATACCGAACCGATTTGTTTAAGAACAGCGGCGGCGGCTTCAGCAAAACGATAAAAGAAATCAAGCCGCCGGCCTCTTTCCTCAGCAGCAGGAGAGTTATCCTTTGACGGCGCATTCAGGGCGGCCTCCTGCTTTAGCTTTTGGGCCAACACCTGTCTGACCTGCACATCATCCATGGTCGCCAAATGCGCATCGACCTCTGCCGGGGATAAATCCTTTGGGATCTGGATCTCTTCATTGCCGCTAGCAGAGGGGGTATTTTTCAACCTGGCGACAGCTGCCGGGTTGGCCTGTGCAATTGAATGAGATGCGACTACCAAAATAATCGGCACCGCCAAATAAAGTACTTTACATCCGGCGAACTTCATTGACTTGGAAAGCATCGCGGTCCTCCCTTGATCATTGGCCTCGAGATTTTTTTAATTTTGAATTTTAAGCTGTTTGGTGCAAGTGGAATTTTGCTTGCCATTTCGAATCTTTACTTTGCACAATGGATGTTGTAGAGTTTTACTGACCAAACAGGAAGGAGTATAAAGAACATGCCCACATCCATCGTCATAAAAATCGGTGATCTCGAGCTCAACGGCGAATTCAACGATACCCCCGCCGGCCAGGCGGCAGCGACAGCGCTGCCTTTCGAATGGAGCGGCAGCCGTTGGGGCGATGAGTATTACGGCCCGCCGACTGTGGATATCGGGGACCATCCCGGAGAGAAAGGCGCGGTCATGAATGTTGGCGATTTGGGCTGGCATGCGCCCAACCAGTGGTTTTGCCTGTTTTTTGGACCCACGCCGGCCAGCAGCGGTGATGCGCCCGAGGCCGCTGTCCCCATTTTAACCGTGGGCAACGTCCAGGGAGACTGGACCGCACTCGCAGAGATGGGCGGATCCATTACCGCCCGTGTTGAGAAAGCTTAAAGTTGAAGTTTCTGCGGTGAAATAGATTCAGCCATCTCTTTCTTCTCATCATTAAATCCGTAACAAAACAGTCCAATTACCGGTATGCACTTTCTCAGAAATAGCAAATCACGTCTCCCGTATGAAGCGCGATTTCACATCCAACCCTTAGCAGATTAAGGTGTTCAGCATAGAAAGGTTTTCTGACAGGATTTACAGGATTGTCAGGATTCTTTTAGGCCGTTCTCCGGAGGAGAACGGCCTAACCCTATCGCCTGCGGCGAGCATTACGTGCTTTAATCAACTGCGCTGGTGATTTATAGTGGTTGTCAGAAAAACGTTCCGATTGCGAGACGTTTTTTTGCTACAACACTTATGCCGCCATCCTTTTTTCGGAATATTATTATGACAAGCGGTATAAATATATAGCAGCCATTCCCGAGGCTAGAGTGTATGGCCGAATATTTTTATTCCGCTGAAAGCGGATTGGGTTTAGTCGCTCTCGTCTGGAGAGCGACGAAGAAAAATATCCTAAAAATCCTGTAGATCCTGTCAAAAAATAAAATTCAATCACTCAATAAAACAAAGCCCTTGGGCGTTGGATGCTTTTTGAGACAGGTTTAAAGAATTAATTGATGCCAGACGAATCCAATTATACCTGCAGCAGCAATAACCGTCATGATGCCGGCTTTAAACCACTGAATCGATATAAAGGCCGCCAGCCCGATGACGGCGGCAAACCAGTTGAAGCCGCCTTCGGCGGGCATGAGCACCTGGAGCCCGAACCATACGGCCAGATTGAGAACGACTCCTACAACGGCGGCGGTGATGCTGGAAAGGGCGGCCGACAGGGTGGCATTGTCACGGAATTTTTCGATGTAGGGACCGCCCAGAAAAATAAACAGAAAACACGGCAGAAAGGTAAAATAGGTGGCCACCAGCGAACCCACCAGCCCGCCGAAAATTGGGTTCCAGCCGGTGGCGTGATTCCAGCCGGCCATGAAGCCGACAAATTGAACCACCATGATCAGGGGTCCGGGAGTGGTTTCGGCCAGGCCCAGACCATCGATCATCTGCGGACCCGTCAGCCAGGCATACTGCTCAACCCCGGCCTGAGCGATGTAAGCTAAAACCGCATAGGCGCCCCCGAAAGTCAAAAAGGCCGCCTTGGTAAAAAACAGCGCCTCTGTGTAAAATACCCGCTGGGGCAGGAAGGCATACAGCGCCCCCACCGGTGCCAGCCACAGCAGACCAAATACGGCCACCAGTACAAAATTCCTTCCGGTGGACGGATTGATGTGGCACACTTCCGGATCTTCGCAAATCTGCACAGACCCCACATCGAAATCCCGGGCATCTTTGCCCTTGATGACGTCAAATTTTGCCGGCAAGGCATAACGGCCAACAAGGCCGAGGAGGCCGGCACCCAGCACGATCAGCGGAAATGGGATCCTGAGAAAAAAAATTGCGATAAACGACAGGGCCGCAATGGCGACCATGATGCCGTTTTTGAGGGCCTTTTTACCGATCTTGATGACCGCCGATACGACAATCGCCATGATGGCCGCCTTCAGGCCGCTGAAGACAGAGGCCACCCAGGGGATCGTGCCGAATGCGGCATAGGTGTAACTCAAAGCAAAAAGGATAAAGATGGACGGAATGACAAAAAATGCCCCGGCGACAATTCCGCCGGGAAGCCGGTGCAGCAGCCAGCCGATGTACACGGCCAGCTGCTGGGCTTCGGGTCCGGGCAGCAGCATGCAATAGTTGAGCGCGTTTAGAAAACGTTCGTTGCTGACCCATTTTTTTTGATCGACCAGCTCGTGGTGCATGATCGAGATCTGCCCGGCCGGCCCGCCAAAGCTGATAAGGCCCAGCTTTACCCAGAATTTGAAAGCCTCGCCAAACGACGGATGCGGGGTTTCGGTTTGCTGACGGTTTTCATTTGCGATTTTCAAATTTGTTTCGGCGGGTTCCATACGAACGATATGCCCTAGCGTTTTGCACCCGGCGGATGTTTTTTAATAGTGACGTTCTAATTATTCAAAATGGATTACTTGCCGGGTCTTTTTTTAAACGTCTCGATTCGATCTGAAAACAGTTTAGTGCAGGTGGGGCAATATGTATGGTGAGATTTGGTGTCAATGTGAGTGGCGGAGTACCCGTCCCCCTGCAGCCGCCGGGTTTCGCGTATTTTCTACGAATGTGTTGAAATGATCCATCAATGGCATTTCATCGGCTTGCCACCGGTCGCTTTCTGAAGTTTGGCCATGTAGCGCCCCCACCAGCCTTTGGGTTTTGCGCATTCCGCCCCCAGATATTTTTGAGGATTCTCTTCAAAAGCCTTGCGGCAGCCTTCCGCGCAGAAATAATACGGCTGCCCTTCGATGGTCGCGATTATCTTAGTCGTCTCGGCATCTACGGACATGCCGCAGACCGGATCGACAACCGGTTTTAGCGCTTCGTCAGGTATCATCATTAAACCTCCGTTTCATGCGCTTCTAAAACAATGTATCGCGCATCCAATATCTTAAACCTATTCTTTTAATATAATAACGACTGATCACCAGGAAGCAAGAGACGCTGTGAAGTTTCGGCGTGCCGCTGGCATTGGGCTTCAGAGATTATAATCCTTGGAGTGGATATATTTTACCCGGCTGGTATGGCTGCAACCGGAAAAGTGCGAATTTTTTATCCACTTTGAGGATTGCAAACCATCGGTCGTGCGCAATCATTTTGTGGGCTTTTAGACGGTTACCCGATGAAAACGAATAAATATCGGTTCGTTAATTAAAGCTAAAGGTTGCATCAAACAGTTGGCACAGGGCTTGCTCAACGGTGGGGTACCCATCGGGATTAAAATGATTATATTAGCGTATTGAAATCAGGCACATGCGAGGGTGAAAAAGGAAACCGACCATGAAACTGGTTAAATCAAAGGTCTTTGGCTTATCAATGGCCCTATTTTCTCTTATCTCGCTTTACCCCTGGAATAGGGCCGTGGCTCAGGGGGGAAGATATGAAGACTGGCACGTGGGCACGGGCATGATGGGCGGCTGGGCAATGGGATGGTTTGGCGGCCTTTTTATGATCGTCTTCTGGATCCTCATTCTGGTGGGTCTTGTGTTCGTTATCAGATGGTTGGTTCAAGCACACGGTAAAGGCGGACAGAGTGATAAGGGTGGATCCCGGGCGATAGAAATTCTAAGAGAACGCTATGCCCGCGGAGAAATAGACAAAACACAGTTTGAAGCCATGAAAAAGGATTTGGCCGACTGATTGGGATTTTATCCGAACGAGCCCAGCGATTAAGACCCATATGGATATCAAAGGAGATTACGGTTATGTCCATAAAAAATAAAGTTAATATAAAGGCCGCTGCAGGGATCTTTTTTTTACTGGCGGTGTTTTTGATTCTGGCATCTGTAGCATTCAGCCATGGCGGCAAACACGCCCGGGGGGAATTTACCCATCTGCAGGCGTTGAAAAAGGCAACCGAATTATATGATCAACTCATCGGCCAGGGAAAATTGGATCAAAGCTGGGAGAATGCGCTTTCAAAGGTCGGCGTGATCAAACGACAGAAAGACGATAAAAGCGAAATCTTGGTTTCTTTTCATCGTGCGGTTAGCGAGCCGCAAACCGTCTATATTTTCTTTACGGCCAGCGGTGAGTATTCCGGATCCAATTTTACCGGAGAATAAGTGAGCAACGGTCTTGACCGGCGGCCATTTGAAAATTCTGCCGTTAAAATAGCATATCCGGTTGGGTTTCTCATCGCTGCGCAGGTAGTAGGGCTGAATGGGAAGGCGCATGATGCTTGATGATAACTTTCAGAAAGCGAGTCAAAAGTGGCCGACGCTGGCCGTGTTTCCATGGCCGGCTAAAGCGCTGGTCACGGCGATCATCTTGACGATGGCGGTTGCCTTGTGCGGTGCCCTCGGACAAATTATCGTCCATGACATTATTCCCACTTTTTTTGCGGGGCAATCATCAGATCTTTCGGGTGATACCGCAATGACGATGCAACCCACCGCGCAAGCGAAAGATCAGGCTGCTGCAAAAAGGGGCGATTTATTCTCAGAAGGGCCCGTTAAGCCGGAAGCTGCGCCTAAACCCTCCTTTTATCAAACCGAACAGTTTGTCTGGACCCTCAAATGGACCCATATCCATCTTTTCGGTATAAATATGATTTTCATATTTTTGGGCGCCATAACCCTTTTTCTAAACATCAACGTCAAAGCACGAACCTGGTTGATTATTCTGCCGTTTATCGGCGTTTTGATGGATATCGCCAGCATGTGGCTGAAAGGCTACATTTCGCCGGCATTTTTCTGGCTGCACATACCGGGTGGCGGGCTGTTTGGAATCGTATTCGCAATCGTGTCGGTCAGGGCGTTCTGGGAGATGTTCGGGGGGCGAAAAAACACTGCAGCGCATTAATTCAGCGGACCGATAGCGGCGAAAACCTTTTTGATCCAAAAAATGAGGCATGTAAAAATGAAAAATCCCCAATTTAGATCACGCGGATGCTTTTTGTTGTTGATGATGTTTTTGATCAGCGGCTGTGCGAGCAAACCAGCAACCATCGATTTGGCGGCCGATCATCCGGCCAATCCGCAGGCACGTGCGACGGCGTTCACCCCGCCGCAAAATTTTTTCCAGACGGATTTTGCAGCCATGCAAGAACAATCAACTTCGGATTCCACGATGAATCACGAACCGCACGAAAAACAAGGCCGGCAGCATATGGACCATGGCATGCAAGACATGGAATCTAATAAAAATGATGGCCAACCCGGGGCGGAATCGATGAAAAAATCCGTCCCGATGGAAGGCGGCCACAAGCACCAGGAGCATACCCAATGAGATTAAAATCAGGGCATCCATCGCTTCTTTTATGTTTAGTGTTTATCGTGGTCGGATGCGCCCAGGTTCCCAAAGAAGCCGGTTTTAATGAGGTAAAGGATTTGGTCGGGCAGCGTGTTGACTACAATCTGCACTGGAACCAGGCCACCGAAGCCGACCGGGCGGTCAAAAAGGCCATCGAAGAACTGCTCAATAAAGAGCTCACCCCCGAAACGGCTGTTCAAATCGCTTTGCTCAACAACCCGAATTTGCAAGCTGTATATGAAGATCTGGGAATCACGCAGGCTGATGTTGTCGAGGCCGGGTTACTTGAAAATCCGGTGCTGTTCGGCCGGGCGCGCTTCCCGAATAAATCCGCGGAATCGAACAATTATGAATTCGAAATTACGCAAAATTTTTTAAATCTTCTGATGCTGCCGGCCCGCAAGAAACTTTCCGCTATCCGCTTTGAGCAGGTGAAGTTGCATGTGGCCGACGAGGTGATTCGCTGGGTCGCCGATGTGCGCAAGTCCTATTTTACAGTACTCGGCGCCCAACAGATCAGGGATTTGAGAAACGAAATCACCCTTGCAGGCGGAAATTCTTTCGAATTGGCGCAACGCTTGCACTCGGCCGGCAATGTCGGTGATCTTGAATTGGCCCACGAAAAGGCCCAGTTTGAGCAGGCGCGGCTGGAGCTGTCCCACAGCGAAGCTGCCTATCTCGATGCGCGCGAGCAGCTGACGCGCCATATGGGCCTCTGGGGGCCCCAAACCAGCTGGCGTCTTCCCGAGCAATTGCCGGATATTCCAGCCGCTGAAATTCCGCTGGAACACCTGGAATCGATGGCCATAGAAAACCGACTCGACCTGGCTGCTGAACGAAAAGCCGTTGAAGCCCTGGCACAGGCGCTGGGTATTACCATTGACTGGCGCTGGGTCGGACATGTAGAAGTCGGGATCAGCACCGAGCGTGAAACAGATCGAACCTGGGTCACCGGGCCTTCACTGGCAATCGAGCTGCCCATTTTCAATCAACGGCAGGCAGATATTGCCCGGCTGGAGGCACAGCTACGTCGCAGTCAAAACAGGCTGACGGCCCAGGCGATCGAGATTCGTTCAGCGGTGCGTTCCCTTAGAAACCGTTTGATCATGCAACGAAACCGAATCGATCATTATCGCCTGACCGTTTTACCGCTCAGGGAACAGATCGTCGATTTGACCCTTAAAAAATACAATTACATGCTCATCGGCGCCTTTGACCTGCTGATGGCCAAGCAGCAGGAATTTGAAGCCTATCAAAAGTATCTGGAAGCTGTCAGAGATTACTGGATTATTCGAGCCGACATGCAGCGATCTTTAGGCGGGAAACTCCCGCCGGCGCACATGCAGAGCAAACGTGATTTTCAGACAAATCCGACCGCAACATTCCCGATGAATAAGCAGGATATCCGTGCAAACCGGATGAACTGACTAAAAAAGAATCAATCAAGGAGTCCATCACATGCTGACAAGACGTCAAATACTTATCTCAGCTTTGGCCGGTCTCACCGGGGGTACCTTGCTGAAAAAGGCCGAAGCGGCTTCCTCAAAAAATCAGGATCATACGCATACCGCGCAATCTTCAAAGCATCAAAGCAGCACGCATTATGGTTCAGTGGTTACCCCCAACGGCAGCAGGCTGCCGTATAAAATGAAAAACGGTGTCAAAGAGTTTCATTTGATTGCCGAACCGGTTGAACGTGAGTTTGCGCCCGGTATGACAGTCAAGTGCTGGGGGTACAACGGGCAAACGCCCGGTCCGACCATTGAGGCGCTAGAGGGTGATCGGGTTCGTATTCTGGTGACCAACAAATTGCCCGAGCACACCAGCATTCACTGGCATGGAATCTTTCTGCCCAATGGCATGGACGGCGTCGGCGGCCTTACGCAGCCCCAGATCAAATCCGGTGAGACCTATGTTTATGAATTCACGCTGCGCCAAAACGGCTCCTTCATGTATCATCCGCATGCCGATGAAATGCTGCAGCTGGCTGTGGGTATGATGGGTTTTTTTATTATCCATCCCAAGAAGCTTGAAAGTCCAAGGATTGATCGGGATTTTGCCATTATGCTGCATGAGTGGGCCATTCATCCCGGCACCTATCGGCCGGACCCGGCCGTGATGCTGGATTTCAACATGTTCACCTTTAACAGCAAAGTGTTTCCGGCCATCGATCACCTGGTGGTCAAAACCGGAGACCGCGTGCGACTTCGGTTTGCGAATCTCAGTATGGACGAACACCCGATCCACATTCATGGACATTCCTTTAACGTTACAGCCACCGATGGGGGTAAAATTGCAGCACCCGGACAATGGCCGGAGACCACCGTGCTGGTGCCGGTGGGTGCGACCCGCAATGTTGAATTTATCGCCGATGCGCCCGGGGACTGGGCCCTGCACTGCCACAAATCCCATCACACCATGAATGCCATGGGGCATGATATCCCCAATACCCTGGGTGCCAATCAAAAAGGCCTGGAGGACAGAATTCGCAAGCTGATACCCGGTTATATGGCCATGGGGCAGAGCGGAATGGCCGAACACGCCGACCACGCGGATCACATGCCGGGACCCAAAAATACGCTGCCGATGATGATGGGCAAGGGACCTTTCGGCAACATTGAAATGGGAGGCATGTTTACGGTCGTCAAGGTTCGCGATAACCTGAGCTCTTATGATCAGGACCCCGGCTGGTATAAACACCCTAAGGGAACCGTCGCTTATCGGCTTAACAGTGCTTGATCGGTTGCTGATTCAAATCATTTGCCAGGAGGGAAAATGGCTATATCCTGGTTTCGAAGTTTATTTTTGAAATTGCAAGCGAAATCTCCAGGTAATCGCATCCTTCCCTTTGCTGAGCAGATCGGAGCCTGGCAAAAAGCCAATCATAAAATGAAATGGCGCATTCCAAACACTGAGTTTAAGAAGGCGGAGATGTTGACACCGCCAAAATTAGCCGCAGATGGAAGGATTCATGGATACATCGGAACTGCGATCTTCTTCGGTTTCGGTGATGACGGCCGGGGCAATGCAGATCCTGTTTTATCCGCAGAGCAGGCGTGGAATTATGCTCTCAAAAGCAGAAGCCGAAGAACCTGGCGGTGCGAATATATTGACTTTCAAAAACCGCAGAATATTCGACTGCGCCCTGGTGCGCCGGCGCGGCCAAAGGGTTTTTATTGTGCCCGGATTCAGCCTGGTGAAAGGCACATTAATATGACAGTCTCCCAGGCGCGCAAAAAATTTAATTCGGCTACCGGCTGTGCTGCCGAAGGGTTTCAATTTTTATCTATTACGCATCCCCATTTTGCAGAACTGATGAATGAACGCAAATTGCCCTTTATGGCGCTGGCCGATTATGATGTGGCCCCCTATGGGTTTAATGATTTTTTCGATGCGCCCCAATTATTTTGCAGTAACAATATTCTGGGATTGGGAATTGGTAACGTAGACCGCAACTATCCGCTTTTTGGAATTCCCGTCTTACACCTCATTGACAACCTGTAATCTCAGCAACATCGTCAGATATTGTGCGCTGGATAGAAGCGATAAAATAGATATGCACATGTCCCCGGGTTACAGTCTGGGTAAAATACGTTTCCAGTCCTCTATAAAGCTGAGCATCGAAAGATAGACGCAGTTTTGCGGGTAAGGGCAATCGACATAGATGATTGCCTTCGGCGGTTTAAGGCTGGGTGGCGGCTTGCGCAAAATTTTTAAGTGCATTTCGCACCTTATCCAGAACCGCTTTACAGCCATCGATCCCATGACGCATTGCCAGGTATCGGGGATCATTGTAGGTCAGCCATACCTGTCCGCTTTCATCCTGCCAGATGAGCGCTTTTTGCGGCAGGTCAATCGCCACCGTCTGGCTGCATTGCATCAGGGGCGTGCCGACGTTTGGATTACCAAATATTACCAGTTCCGTTGGCCGTAATTTTTTCCCCACCTTGCGGGCAGCTTCGCTGTGGTTGATCCGCAAAAAGACGGTCATTTTTTTTTCTTTTAAAACCGTTTCCAGACGATCGGCTGTATTTTTGACGTCATGCGAACTTTTTACATTAATTAAGCCGGGTTCCGCTGCTGCCGGCAGGGCAAATACGAGCACGAATATAGAAGCAATGATTACGTTACGCATAAATTTTCCTCCGCTTAAATCTAACACCTGAATTTTGCAAAAGTCGCCGGCTTTCATCTTCTCATTAATTTTCATGCAGGATTCTGGTAATATTCTTCTTTAATAATAAAACACGGATTGGCGCAGGCAACTTTTCGGCGTTCATATTTTTTAAAATCGCGTCGACCTGTCGACTTTGCGAACCGACTGACCGTCTCCAATTAAAAGGCATAAAATTGCAAGGCTTTGTACAGGCACACGGTCTGCTATAACTCAAGAAATGGTAATTTTAGCCGATCTTTAACCATATAAAATCTCTATTTTTACCGCTTTCCATAATAGTGTTCCGATTCAAGGAATTGCGGCATAAGTGGTTGTAGAAAAAAACGTTGGAATATCGGAACGTTTTTTTGACAACCACTATAAAATGAACCCATTTTAACGATTTTTAAAGCGGGCAACTAAAAATGAAACGTGCTGTTCAAATCTTCGGCAATTGTAAATCACCAGGCTTGCATGGCGCCTTTATTCTGGCTGTACTTTTTTTGATTGTGGGCTGTGCGACGCCCCCCAAACCATCTCGCGTGACAACCGCCGAACCCGCACATGCGCAAGCCGTCAAAGGGCATGCCGTTGATGCTGACATCGAAAAACGGTTGCGTCAGGAATACAGGCGCTGGCAAGGAACACGCCATCGTCTGGGGGGCAACGGCAGCGGTGGAATCGACTGCTCCGGATTTGTAAAAGCGGTCTATAAAGATATTTTTAATATGGATTTGCCGCGCACCACCCGCGCACAGGTCAGGCAAGGGCGGCCGGTATCTTTTGAAAAGCTTCGGGCCGGGGACCTGGTGTTCTTCAGGCCGCCATCCTACCCTCGGCATGTGGGCATTTATTTGGGCGGGTCCGAATTTGTGCATGCCTCTAAAAACAAAGGCGTGACCGTGTCGAAAATCGATAAACATTATTGGGGGGAATATTACTGGACCGCCCGCCGCATCCTGTCTGCTTCTCAACATCCCTGATTCAAAAAAAACCTGCGCGCACAGTCTGGCAATAGCTTATAGTGTCGTGTCTCTGATGTAATTTACAAAACACGGTTTTATTATAGGTGTCAGGAAAATACAGATGATCGAGCACAGAAAACAGATGACAGACGGCAAATAGCAGACTGTTTTCTGTCCTCTGACCTCTGTCTTCTGAAAACTGACACCCGACACCTGAACACTGAATTATCCGGATCAATCGTTGAAAGTATCCAGAAAGGGGGGCAGGGGAATGGCTGAAGCATAGGCCACAGCACGAACAAGCTCGGCCTCTTCCAGGGTAACATGTTCATCATGGAGCACACAGTAAGCACAGGCATCCAGGAAGGTTTTTTTAACGCCCGGGGTGGCCAGGGAAAAACGCTGCAGGGCGACCCGCAATGCACCGAATGACACCTTGCCGGCCGGCAGCATCTTCCAGCGAGAATCCTTGATCTGCAATTTTTCCCACCCGCAGTTGAATGCGGCCTTCGCGGCCACTTCCCGGGGATGCCCGACATGTGCAAGCTGCGAAAGGATATTGACGGCATCTAAAGCGAGCGACGCGATGTTTTTATATACAACTTCTTTTTTGTGGCGCCGATAGGTGGCTCCCAGCCGGTGCGTTATGATTTGTTGAAGCGCAAATTCAAAAAAAGAAAGCCGTGCGTCGGCCTCCACCAGAATCTGAATAAACGCTTTAAATTCTGCATACTGGCCAGCAGACATCTGGCGTAAAACCGGCAGAGCTAAATCCAGAATGGGCAGCCGCAGTTGCAGATCAAACGCCTTGAAGTACGCCTCGAGAGCTACCAGATGCCGGGTAAGCCGCCCTGGAGCATGCTTTTGCAAGCGTTTGATTTGAATGTCTCTAATCTGCGGATCTTCATCGAGCAAAAGCATGCAGGTGACGGCCATGGCCCCAAAAATATCGCTGAGTTCGGTTTTGATTTCAGCTGGAATAGCATTTAAAAGTTTTTGGCTATGATCGATATCACGTGCGGTGATGTCACCGGGACGATTGCTGACCGCAGCCACACCCATCGTAAATGCCGCTGCCGGATGCGCTGTTGCATCCCCCGTGTCCTTTTTAAGTGGCGGCGCAAGGGGCGGGGTTTGAATTTCAGGAATTTTTAAGGGCTCAAATCGGCCGTCGAAACCCGGATCGAGACGCTGAACTCGATCCGGCAGCGGCGGATGGGTGGCAAACAGGGTGCCGACGGCTTTTGCGATGAACATGTGACAAATTTCACCGGCATACGGCGATCGAATTCGGGATCCCAGCTTAAACCCGCCGATTTTTTTTAAAGCCCCTGAAATTCCCATGGGATTGCGCGTAAATTGGACCGCCGAGGCATCTGCGAAATACTCTCTCTGGCGGGAAACAGCCGCCTGAATGATGCGGCCAAACAGATGCCCTACAAATCCGATGATTAGCAGGCAGATTCCGATCAGAACAATTTGAGCCCCGCTTTTTCGGCTTCCCGTTCGGGACCGCAGAATCAGATATCCGATATTGGCGAGAACCATGATTCCACTGAGAAAACCGATCAGACGGATGTTCAAGCGCATATCCCCGTTTAAAATATGACTGAATTCATGGGCAATAACCCCTTGAAGCTCATCGCGTTTTAGCAACTTCAAACAGTTGGGGGTAACGGCAACCACGGCATCATTGGGAGAGTAGCCGGCGGCAAAGGCATTGATGCCTTTTTCGCGGTCAAGGATGTAAACCTGCGGCACCGGTATACCGGACGCCAGCGCCATCTCTTCCACAACGTTCAACAATCTGCGCTCGTCGACATCTGTGGTTGCGGAATTGATGAGTCGTCCGCCCAGATTTTCGGCCACAGCACCACCACCCCTGGCCAGCGCGACAATTTTTGTCAAACTACCGGCAAAAATAACCAGTAGGGTGGCACTCACCACCCAGAATCCCAGACGGAGCTGGACCCAGTCAAAGGTTGCCGGGTTGAATCCCGGCTGACGGCTGCCATAAAAAAACAGAATCGTAACCGCAATTGCATAGACTGCCAGCACGACTGCCAGTACAGCCAGGATAAACAAACCGATCAACCGGCTGGTTTTCGTTCTGGCAATATCCTGTTGTTTAAAAAAGTCCATTAAAAGGATACTTTGGGCGCCTGTCTTTCTTCGGGCGCTTCGGTGGACTCCAGCAGTTGAGCCGGGGAAAAATTAAACATGCCTGCGATGATGGTGTGAGGAAATTTCTCGCAGGCGATATTATAAGCCGTAACGGTATCGTTAAAAGCTTGACGCGCGAAGGCGACGCGATTTTCAGTAGACGTCAACTCCTCTTGCAGCTGCAGCATGTTTTGATTGGCTTTCAAATCAGGATAATTTTCAACCAGAGCAAAAAGGCGGCCTAACGTCCCGGCCAGTAATCCTTCGGCGCTGGCCAGATCCTTCATTGCCGTCGGATCCCCGGGGTTGCCGGAGGCTTTCTGGCTGGCTGTCAACGCGCTGTTTCTGGCATTGATGACGGCCTCCAGCGTTTCGCGCTCATGCTTCATATAGCCTTTGGCCGTTTCAACCAAATTGGGGATCAGGTCGTATCGGCGTTTGAGCTGGACGTCGATTTGAGAAAACGAATTTTTGTAACGGTTTCGAAGCGTGACCAGACTGTTGTATATCGCCGCCACCACAATGATTGCCAAAAGAATGATTCCGCCGATAATAATTGCTGCAGTCATTTTATCCTCCACGTTTGAATGGGATATCAACAAAAACACAAAATGGTATTACGTTCATACCCTACAACAAATGTAAACTTAAGTAAATCTTGCGATAAGCTTCATGGATGGTTGCCGCTGCTGTAGCGAAGAATAAAAAGCAATGCCGGCACAGGCTGGTGCATCATGGGGACAGGGTTAGTGGTGCTGTGTCGCTGAAGTGCCCGGGGGTTAGTTTTTTAAGGCTGCACCGCAGGGAGCCTTAGCGTTTGATGCTTATAAAGTTTACACCGAATCCTTCCGGACCAGACCAGATGACCTCGCCTTTTATTTTGGCTGTTTTATCGTTTTTTAATGGGACAACCAGTGTGACGGTATGTCCCACTTCCAAACGGTGACTGGTTTGAATAAATACGCCGGAAGGGCTAATATTTTTAGCCAGTCCCTTGAGGATTTTGTTTTGGGTGGCGAACAGGAGGTTCTGGGAATAGCGCTTGCGGGTGTGTTTTCTCTGATCATCCTCAATTTTTAAATTGCCGTTGCGCAATTTTTGTTTATTATAATCGATACTGTATTTAACACCATAACCATACTTAAAGTGTGATGTCGGCAGCTTCCGGCGCCACATTATTTTTGCCCGCAGACACTCATATGTATCATGGGAATCGCTGTACGGTGAATATTCGACCCCGATGAAAACCTCATCGCCGAGATGCAGCAAGTTGTCCGTCTCAAAATACAGCCCATGCTTGCTGTAATTGAGCATTCTGGCCTGATAAATGATGCCGGCTCTCAAATTTTCGATCGTCACCGGCGACTTATAGCTGATGCGGGCATTATTTCTATTTTCCGGATTTTCGTCCATTTTACATGTACCGTGCCATCCTGAAATTTTTGAGCGTCTCTGATCGACTTGCGATTCGAAGGCAGCCATGGGCAAGATATCTGATTGAAATTGCCCCTTAGGGTTATCGGCATTTTGATGATATTCTTGAACCCAGCTGTCGTAGTATGTTTCTGATTAGGCCTCAAATGGATAAGTTGGCTGTCCAGGGGACAGCAACGTTGTGATCACTTCTGCCTGACCGAATTTTTCAAGCATCCGGGCGACCCGATCCCGGGTCGTAACTGCGCGGGTTTCACTGTCCTCACCCAGGGCGTCGATATTCATAACAATGATGCGAGTGTCTTCGGCAATGCGGGTGTTATGCCCATTGCGCCAGTTCCAGCGCCGGCACATCACTTCTTTTGTTTCAGAGACCACATAGATGACTTCCCCGGAGACCGGATGTTCACTGCTATCAGGGTTGCCCAGTGGGGTGAAGGTCTCGCTGCCGTCGGCATACCGCAATTCCAGGCTGCCGCCAGCCCGTATGACGTCATCACCCCCAACGGGCATTTGTGCCTCAATCGAGTTGATGTTCATAATGGCCACTATTTTACTGATGAACGGCATTCGGGCCCCCGGCTTCTGAACGCGTTTTAAAAGGGCGCAATGCGCCGGCGGGAATTTATTCGGATTCGAACCGAATAGGCGGTGGGCCTCATTCCAGGTCGCAGCCGGCGGGTCTGTTTTTAAATCAATGGGCTTCCGGGCCGCTTGCGCGATAGCTTGGCCGAGCATGTCCTCCAGTCCCGGTGAATGGCCTTGATTAACTATATTTCTGGCTATCACTATCCCGCGCCGAAATGTGGGATAGTCCTCAAATATTTTCGGGTGGATTCGGATTTCAATCATATGATCAATTTTAGCATTCGGTTTTTACCCGAAGCAAGCATAAAAATCCATTTATCAATGGGGTGCGCATCGTGGTTAAGCTTTGATTTCAGGTGGATCCTGTTGCCCGTCTTTTTTCAGGCGTTTATTTAATGCCTGGCGCGAAATCCCTAAACTGAGAGCTGCAATCGACTGATTTCCGTTGGATCTTTTCATGGCCTCATCGACCAACATCTTTTCGATTTGTTTGAGCGTGGGCAATTGATCGTAAAAGCTGACCTGTGAGCCTTGCGGAGGGATTGCAGCCGTTGAATCGATAATTGAGAGCGGATGTTTTTTGACAATATGAGCTTTAAAGGTGTCCATGGAAAGTTTGCCGGACGTATGACTGCTGACCGCATCAAATATCATGGACTCGAGCTCTCTGATATTGCCGGGGAAATGATAGGTTGACAGTAGCGTGATCAACTCCTCCGGGGGTGTCGGTTTCCTTTTGTTTAAGGTTTTGGCGGCCTTTTGTAGAAAGTGCGTTACCAGGACCGCTAAATCTTCGCGGCGATGGCGCAACGGCGGAATATGGATTTGATGATCACAAAGCCTAAAGTACAGATCTTTGCGAAATCGTCCGGATGACTGCAGGGCATCAAGATCCTGGTTTGTCGCCACCACGATCCGGGCATCCGAGCGTTTGGTCACATCGGATCCCAGGGGAAAAAAGTCCCCCTCTTGTAAAAGACGCAACAGCTTTACCTGGGATATTGTGTTCAAATCTCCGATTTCATCTAAAAACAGGGTGCCGCCGTTTGCTTGTTCGATCAATCCTTTGCGTGCCTCGCGGGCGTCCGTAAAAGCGCCTTTTTTATGGCCGAAAAGGGTGTCTGCAAACACCTGGTCATCCAGGCCGGCCACGTTTACCGGTATAAATGCCCCGGCGCGATGGCTCAAGGTATGGACAGCTCTGGCAATCAATTCTTTGCCCACTCCGGTTTCACCGGTTATCAACACCGGACGCGGACTGCCGGCAATGGCTTCGGTGTATTGAAAAATGGAGCGCATCGCGCTGCTGGTGGTAATGATTTCCGAAAAGGCTTCGGGCGTTTCCAGTTTGTCGGACAGCACATGAGCTTTGAGCAATTGATTTTCGCGATGTAATTCTCGCAGCTCGACCGCCCGCTTTACGCCGCTGATCAGGCGGCTTTTCTCCACGGGCTTCAATATGTAGTCAAATGCGCCGATTTGCATGCATGTTACAGCCGTATCGACATCGTTTGAGCCGGTTACCACGACGACAGGAATTTCCGGATAGCCGGCGGTTATCATCGGCAGTAATTCCTCGCCCGATATATGCGGCATTCTCAGGTCCAGCAGCATGACTTCAATCTCCTGGCTGGAAAGCAGTGGCATGACATCACGGCTGTCATGACAACGAATGAAGTTATTCATATTGGCAGAACGCAGTGTCATTTCAAAGCTGGTTATCGCCTGGGCTTCATCATCCACCATCATAACGGGAAAATGCGGATAGGTTGATTCAGTCATTCTGGATTCCCTTTCACGGTTTATTTTTCGCTTTCAACCGGCAGGGTGATCGTTGCCGTGGTGCCCACGCCGGGTTCAGAGGTGAAGTGCAGGTTGCCCCCATGCTCTTCTACGATTCTTGATGAAATAGATAACCCCAGACCGACCCCGCCGGCATCATTTTTGGTTGTAAAAAACGGGTCCATGATATGCCGTAAGGTCCTGGGTGGAATTCCCATTCCTTCATCTCGAATGATGATCTCGATATTCGATGGTTCGTTATCATTTGTGGTTGAAATAAAAATACCCTTGCTGGCGTCTGGAAGGGCCTGGCAGGCATTTTGGATTAAATTAATTAAGACCTGTTCGAGTCGCTGGAAATTTCCTTTTAAAAGGGGTAAATTCTTTCCGTACGCGATTGAAAATTTATGGGTGGCGGTTTTGATCATATTGGCGAGAAGTGAAACTGCTGATTCTAAAACCGCATTGATATTGATCAATTGGCTTAGGTCGGCGGTGTCTTCTCTGACATAATTTTTGAGATCATCAACAATCCGTTTAATCCGTTTGGAACCATCTGATATACCGGAAAACAGAGTCGGAATATTTTCGCGCATTTGGCTAAATTGCATACCGCCTACTATGAAATCACCGTTTTCCTCAAAATATTTTTCCAAAATAGGCATGGCATTTTCCCAGGCCTCCTTTAGAATAGGGGAATTTAACATAATAAAGTTGTTGGGGTTGTTGATCTCATGAGCGACACCGGAAACCAGCGTGCCCAGTGCCACCATCTTGCTGGCCTGCATGAGCTGCTGCTGATGGATTTTGGCCTGTTCTTCGGCGTTTTTGCGTTCGGAAATGTCGCGGGCCACCCCCCGGAACCCGATTGGCCGGCCTTCTGAATCCCGCATTAACGACACTGAAAGCTCGACAAATTTTTTGCTGCCGTCTTTTGCAATCATCTCCCAGTCAACTGCTTTGGCAGCTTTGCCGGATTTATAAACAATGTTAAAGGTCTCATATACCCGCTTGGCTGCCTCTGTATGCATAAACTCCCGGTTGTTCATTCCCATGAGCTCATCTTTTGAATATCCCAGGTGCCGGCGCAAGGACTCATTGAAGAATGTCAGATTGCCGGATAGATCGACCTCATAATACCCTTCCTCGATGCCGTGCAGGATAGTCCTGTATTTTTCTTCAGATTCTCGCAACGCTTCCTCAGCCTGAACCCGATCGATGACCTCCGTCTTGTATGATTCAAGGGTATCCCTTAATTCTTTGCGCTGGGTTTCAACCATTGTCAGGGCTGTTGAGAAGCGGTAGGAGAGAAGAAACGACTGGGACAGAATAAAGAAAAAGAACCCAAACTGTGCATAAAACCCGGTTTGTATAATATTTTCAACGTGTAGCATGTCATTTATGATGGCAACAAATAAGGTGGAAAACCCGAGAAGAAATACGAATGCCTCGATGGGCTTCTGTTTAAAAGAGACAAAGATCACATATAGTCCGTATATAAGAGTGACAAGGGTAATGATCTCGTATATGTTGAGGGTGTGTGAGAAAAATCTTGCCGGGGTGAAGATCACAATACCTGAAAAAACAATTGCCAGCATTTCTGAGATACGGAGAGCTCGCGTTGAAAATTTCTGAAAAATTGATTGCATAAACATCCCGAAAGCCGGGACGGCCAGATAAAATGATAGATATTCGAACTTGATCGTAAGCTTCCAGCTTATATCAGGGAAAGAAAGCATGAGATATCTTCCACCGGTGGTAACTGATCTTAGTACCATCAGAAAGCAGAAGATGCTGAAGTAAAGCGGTGAATAATCCCTTTTTCTGACGATAAATAGACCCAGATGGTACAGGGCCATCAGGAAAATACTGCCGATCAGAAAAAGATCAAAACTAAACCTTTTCTCCTGGGCCTTGCGTATATCCTTTTCTCTTCCCAGTTGAATAACTTCCCAGATTCCGCCGCGCCTATGGTGGAAATTAGAAACTTGAATAATAATCTCCATCTGATTTGTTTTATGCGCAAAGTCGATGATCTGGGGGTATTGTTGGGGGACTGTTGTTTTAAGATCTTTCCCGAGACTACCCAAAGAACCCACCCTTTGCCCGTTTACATAGATGACGTATGCATTAGAAATTTCCACCGTTCTTAAAGCAAGGGGTTCCTTCTGTTTATTTAGAACAACATTTAGACGGTAGGTGGCGTATCCATGTCCAGGCAGTTCTTTGCCTGCTAATTTATAGCCATTCCAATACCCTGGCACTTTGATGAATTTTGTTTTTCCATCTGAAATTATTTTAGAAAATTCAACCGGCATCAGGTGTTGCATCCAGTAAAATTGATACTCACCGATAAGATCAACCGGGCCGTCTTTTTTGAGGTCCCAACCGCTTAGGTCGAGAACACCTTTGACCGCTTTAGGCGGAATCCGCCGGGGGGAATCATTGCGGCAGGCGCTGAAAAACCCCAAATATGCAATAATCAGCGGCAGTGCGATCAGGTAGAGATTATGACGCCTTTTTAATTGTTGCATTTTATAAAAATAATAGTTTGAATTTTCAAAATCAGTTTCTGCAATGCCGGATATAACGTAACTATTAAATTAGGCCATTTAGAAAAGGCTTGATTACGCAACATTGCAAAACTAATGGACCGGCGCGGTCAGATACGGGGCAGAAGGAGATGCAGTGTCTTGTCGTGGAAAATGCTCCGGATCGATCATGGCTGTTGAATAGCGAATCCCCATTAAAAACAATATTATACCGGCGTCAGTCTGTCAATTAAAATGCCCTTATCGATCCTTTGCCCATTCTGCCCAATGCATTCTCAATCGGATGTCCTCATTTTGATCCCGGTTATCACCAGGATGCAGGCACCCGTCAAGCCGCCGGCCAGACACAACCCTAAAAAAATTAAGCTTAACGTTTTAATTTCAGATAGCTGCGTTACGGTTGCGGCGGTCCACAACGCTGCGGGCATCCTGCAGAATCGCCCACAGCAGAAATAGCAGCCCGGCGATGGCCGGCAGATAAAGCGTCGTACAGCGCCAAAGCAAATTATAATAGGCCATCGATCCTGCCGGTATGGCACCATCCATCATTAACATCGAGGCACCTTCAGCCAGGCCCGCACTTCCGGGGGTTGGCGCAAAGTATATCAGAAAAATCAAGCTCAACTGGGTTTCAAGCACATTGCCCGGAGCGGCTGCCTGAATCCCCAGAAAGCGAAGACACAAAAAGGCCATGATCGCGCGCGCAAACATGAAGACCAGGCTCAAGAGACACACCCACAAAAAACTGGCACTATTTAGCTTAAAGAACCGGCGCATGTTGGCCTGATGGTGATAGCACAGATCAATCAATTTATCCGACAGGGTATGCAGGTATTCAGACGTACGCTTACTGCGGGTGTTCTGCGACGACCGGTAGCTGTCCTGTGAGCGGCTGCTTTGACTGGCTTTACCGATCGCCCTGGAAATTCTTAAAGCCACCCAACGCACGGATCCGGGCCAGCACACAGCGAAAATCACCGCACCAAATACAAGAAAAAAAATTAAGAAGGCTCCCTGGAAAAAGGCACTGAGGTGTTCAGCTTTAGATGTCAGAATGGACCGGATACCAACAAACAGTAAAACGACCATGCTGCCCATAAACGAGATTAAACTGACCGTCAAGGCGGTTCCAAGATTCATTCCCCCGCGACTCAACATGTAAATCTGACCGAATCCGCCGCCGGTTTGTGACGGGGTCAGCATGGCAAGACCCAAATTGGCCCACTCGGCCTTAAGGCAGATCCAGAAACTCACGCCGGGATGCAAAACGCGGCCGATCACCCAGATCCGCAAGCCGGCTGCAACCGTATCGAGCGGCAGAAAGAGCAACAGCCAGAACAAATAGCCCCATTGCAGCTGATTCCATATTGGCGGCCGGCTGCCGGCCGGTATTTTAGAAAATTGGTACCAGAATATGCCAAGCGTCAATCCAATGAAAATCAGCCCGCCGCAGACCAGCCTGTAAGTGCCTAATTCTTTGATACCATTTTCCGATAAGGCTGGCGGTTCAGACTGGCCCGCAGCCGGGGCTTCACATAATCGAGAGTCCCTTTGCATCTTATTTTCTGAATTGCTTAAAAGCATATCAATAATCGATATTGCGGGTTCATGCTGCGCGTTGCTGAATGATGCCCCTTCTTCCATGACGCTGGAAATGCTGAGTGACTTGATGCATGAAAGTTCTGATGGCCGTATCCCTGCCCGGTTGCAAGCTTCCGTCATAAGGTGTATCCAGATAAGGAATCCGCCGTTTGTTCATGACAGGCTTGACAATGGCCGAAGTGGTCATGCCCGGCATGCAGGTAAAAGGGTAAACATTTACAATCCCGTTGTAGCCTTCTTCTGCAAATTGCAAAATCGCGGCTATGCTTAAACAGGTTTCGGTTGTGACATCAAAAGTAAAAAGATCTTCTTTTTGGAGCCGTTGTTCCAGATGGCGCACTTTATGATCATGTTCAATATCGATCAATTTGGAAACCCGGTTGTAAAACTGTTTTTGTTTCAATTCCTGATATAAAAGGTCGCTCCCGAAACGGAGCATCTGCCGTAGATTCTTTTTCAAACGGCCGAAATTGAGTTGCTTGAGGTTTAACCGGAAATTGATCTTATTTTGTCTCAACTGTCCATAGGTGATATAGTTGACCCATTCGGCCAGTGAGGAATTGACTACTTCGGCACCATGCTTTTCAAGAACCCGGATCAAATCCTGATTGGAATCAACATGCATTCTTAAAAAGATTTCACCGACAATCCCGATCAAAGGCTTTGCGGGGATAGCCGGATCAATAAGCGCTTGGCCTTCCCGGACAACCGCTTCGAGTCTATGAAGTATTTTGTCGTAGGCGCCGGCGGCAGCATGCATTTCAAAAGATGCTTCGACGGCATGCATGGCGCGTTCGATAAAATCATCTGTGATGCCCGCTGCCTTTTCATAGGGCCGGATTCGCCACAGAAGCCTTTCCATGATGTCAGCCACCACCACGGCCATATAATTCGCTTTTCTAAAATCCAGCACCCGGTCTTGTTCAATCACCCCTTCAAGTGAATAGCCGTCGGTTGTGGTGAGCGAGACAATTTTTACTCTGTCAAACCCCGGGAAAGAATCCAGCACCATCCGCTGGTACTTATTGTACATGCCGAATCTACAGGGCCCGTCTGACTCCGGTAAAAAATACAGATAATTTTCCGGATCAAATGCGGCGCCCCGTTTCTTCTGCTCGGTTTTAAGGAAAAGCAGAATGTCTCCCAAAGTAATCTGGCAGGGGAAGCATTCTTTGCCGGAAGTGTGTGTTTTGCCCAGGTCAAGACCTTTGTAAGTTTGAAGCACCCTTGCTTTGATATCGAAACTTCTAAAGGCTGCCGCCAACAGATGAGTAGCGATACGATTCATCGCAGGAATGAGGACGGTCTTATTGTGAAGATGAAATTTACCGATGTTTTTTGCGAGCGAATCAAAGTTATTTTCATTTTTAGATTTCATTTGTTTTACCTCTTGCGTCCATTGATCATCAGGCGTTGCGTTTGGGGTCGCGATTTTTCCATGCTGTTTTCGATCACGTTTTTGTATGCTTCAAGCCGTGTCATCACACCGGCGGCTGCACTGTGCTCATCTAATTCGAGGATCAGGTAGGGTTTGTCTGCCATGATGGATTTATAAAAGTGCTCAATAAATGAATCCGCACCGCAGCCGAAATTGGTCAAGTGCAATCCGAAGACATTTTCCGTTGCGGCGACGATCTTGGCCGATTTGAGGATCTGCGCACCCAGACCCCAGAACATTGAAGGAAATTCGGTCAGATCGACTGAAGCGACATCGATAAAATCCATCGGCAGGGCTGTCAGTCCGGTTTTGGCCAGGTTTTGACCGAGCCTTAAATTTAAGCGGTCATCGTAAAGATTGTAAGGGCGACCGGTAACAATAAGCAGCGGCATGTGGGGCTCTATTTTGTCAAGAATTCGATT
>Ga0265303_10000281_pt1 | contig 27719 bp, 22 predicted proteins | sample Helome_2_FD_192494 | JGI IMG/M metagenome (GOLD analysis project Ga0265303, IMG submission 192494) | Marine sediment microbial communities from subtidal zone of North Sea - Hel_20160317 (Illumina Assembly) | ecosystem: Environmental > Aquatic > Marine > Subtidal zone > Sediment ... | reverse complement strand
CTGGGTCGCTGGAAAAACTCGTCACCGGGGTCCACACGTCGTGGGCCAGCAGCGGATCGAGGTTGGCTTCACCGGCGCGCACCACCAGGCGCCCGGCGCCCGGCAGCGCCCGGATCAGCTGGTGGAACTGACGCTGAATGGCTGCGAGGTCGGGATAGATGTCAGCGTGGTCGAACTCGAGGTTGTTGATTACCAGCGTGCGCGGCCGGTACAGCAGGAACTTTGCACGCTTGTCGAAAAACGCCGTGTCGTATTCATCCGCTTCGATCACGAAGGCCTCACCCTCGCCGAGCCGTGCGGAGATGCCAAAGTCGCTAGGCACGCCACCAATCAGGAAACCGGGCGACTGGCCGTTCGCTTCCAGGATCCATGCCAGGAGGCTCGCGGTGGTGGTCTTGCCGTGGGTACCCGCGACGGCCAGCACGTGTCGGTCGCGAAGAACTTCACGGGCCAGCCAGTCCGGCCCGGAGGTAAACGGGATTCGGCTGTTCAACAAGGCCTCGATGACCGGCAGGCCACGCGTCATCACGTTACCAACCAGCACCACGTCGGGGGCAGACTCGAGCTGACCCGCGTCATAGCCTTCCGTCACGTCGATACCGAGGGCGGCCAGCTGGTCGCTCATCGGCGGATATACGCCACGGTCAGAGCCGGTAACGCGATGGCCTGCGGCTCTCGCCAGCGCGGCCACGCCGCCCATGAAGGTACCGCAGATGCCAAGAATGTGTACGTGCATCGTGTCTTTGTCAGCGCGGCATTAATGGCCGCTTTGTGCGCCGGTGGCTGATGATCCTCTACACTCGAGGCTTATGCCAGTGCCCCAACCAGAAGTCTTGCCGCTGACCGCCGACGCGGAAATCGCCGCCCTCGTGCCCAAACTATCGGGACAAGAGGTGATAGCCGTCGATACGGAGTTCAATCGCACCAGCACCTACCGACCGCAGCTTTGCCTGGTGCAACTCGCAGCCGGACCCGACAGCGCGCTGATCGACATGCTCAGCGAAGCGAATTACGCCGGGTTGCGGCAGCTGCTGGCGGATGATCCAGGCCTGAAACTTTTTCACGCGGGCAAACAGGATCTCGAAGCGCTGCAACTGACTTTCGGCTGGCTACCAAACCGGATTCTGGACACGCAGATTGCCGCCGGCCTGTTGGGCCACCCAGCGCAGGCCGGCTACGCCACGATGGTGGAAAAACTGCTTGGGCTGCAGCTGGACAAAGCGGCGACGCGCACAGACTGGTCGCAACGCCCGTTAACGGAAGCGCAGCTGCGCTACGCGCGCGAGGATGTGGTCTACCTGCTGCAGCTCTATGACCAGCTGCGCGAACAGCTGTTGGCTGCGGGCCGCTACGAGTGGGCGCTGGAAGACAGCGCGGCACTGCTTGATCCCACGCTGTATGTCGTCGAACCCACCAATGCCTGGCAGCGCCTGGGTGGACTCGCGCGGCTGCCATTGCCCGCCCTGGCGCGGGCGCAAGCCCTTGCGAGCTGGCGCGAAAGCCGGGCGCAGACCAGCGACCGGCCACGGCAATGGGTGCTGGCGGACAAGGCGCTGCTGAATATTGCCCGGGCGGACCCGCCCGACGCTGCGGCGCTGGCGCGCGTACCCGACGTTCCCCCGGCCGTGGCGCGCCGCCAGGCCCGCCACCTGCTGGAGGCCCTGGCCGACGGCAACGCCGCGCTGAAGACAGATGCCAATGACGTGCAGCAGGAACGGCGAAAGGAAGCGCCTGACCCGGATGCATTGAAGGCGCTGGCAAAGCTGGTGGGTAATCGCGCTGCGCACCTTGGACTCGCCCCGGAGATTCTTGCCACCCGCAAGGAGTTGGCAGGACTGCTGCGCGGCGAGCAGGAACAGCGGGTGACCGGCGGGTGGCGCCGCGAAGTGATCGGGAACGAACTGCTCGCCGCCGTCTAGACGCCCAGGGCCGTTTTCAGCCGCGCGTAGACTTCATCCATCTTGCCGTCGCCCGCCACGTCGCGCAGCAGGCCCGCGTCGCGATAGAACCCCACCAGCGGTTCGGTCTGCTCGCGATAGACCTGCAGCCGGTTGCCAATGGTTTCCTCGTTGTCGTCGGCGCGCTGAACCAGTTCGCCCCCAGCCTCCACGCAGGCATCGAGCTCGCTCTGCGGCGAGAAATAGATATTCAGCAGCTTGCCGGTCTTCGAGCATGTGCGCCGACCGGTCAGGCGTTTCATCAGGATGTCAAAGTCCACATCCAGCAGGCACACGGCGTCGAGCGGCTGGCCGATGTCTTCGAGCACGCCGTCAAGAGCCTTCGCCTGGACCAGGTTGCGCGGAAACCCGTCGAGGATAAAGCCGGCCCGGGTGTCCGGCGCCTGCAGCCGGTCGCGGATCATGCCAAGCACGATCTCGTCGGAAACCAGTTCGCCGGCGTCCATTGCGGTCTTGGCGCGCTGGCCCAGCTCGCTACCCGCAGCCACGGCTGCCCGCAACAGGTCGCCGGTAGAAATCTGCACGACGCCGAAATCTGCGACCAGCCGGTGGGCCTGGGTCCCTTTACCGGAACCCGGCGCTCCGAGGAAAACAATTCGCATGACGTGCCCTAATTGGCCTGGCGAGGACGGCGAAAGCTACCGCTACGGCCCGGGCAGGTCAAACCCGTCTGCACTCGATCCGGCTGTGCTATGTTCCGGGCCCGCCCAAACAGAGGTGAGCCCGATGCCCAAGCCCAATGCTTTCTATGCGCAGTCCGGCGGCGTGACCGCGGTGATCAATGCTTCTGCATGCGGCGTGATCGAGACGGCCCGCCGGCATCGCGGCCTGATCGGGAAAGTGTATGCCGGCAACGACGGCATTATCGGCGCGTTGACCGAAGACATGTTCGACACCAGCAAGGAATCTGCCCGGGCCATCGCGGCACTGCGCCACACGCCCGGCGGCGCCTTCGGCTCGGCCCGTTACAAGCTGAAGAGCCTGGAAGCAAACCGCGCCGAGTACGAGCGGCTGATCGAGGTCTTCCGGGCCCACGATATAGGCTACTTTTTCTATAACGGCGGCGGCGACTCGGCAGACACCTGCTACAAGGTCTCGCAGCTGTCGAAGACCATGGGCTTCCCGGTGCAGGCCATTCACGTGCCCAAGACCGTGGACAACGACCTGCCGATTACCGACAACTGCCCGGGTTTCGGTTCCGTGGCTAAATATGTCGCCGTTTCCACTCGCGAGGCTGCCCTGGACGTCGCCTCCATGGCGCGCACCTCCACCAAGGTGTTTATCCTGGAAGTCATGGGCCGCCACGCAGGCTGGATCGCTGCCGCAGCGGGGCTGGCAGGCAACGGTCGGACGGAAGCGCCCCACGTAATCCTGTTCCCGGAAATCCCGTTCAAGAAGGCCGCGTTCCTCAGCCGCGTAAAACAGTGTGTGCGCGACTATGAATACTGCGTGGTCGTGGTCAGCGAGGGCGCCCAATACCAGGACGGCCGCTTTATTGCCGACGCCGGCACCGTCGACGCCTTCGGCCACAAGCAACTTGGGGGCGCCGCGGAAGTCATCGCGCAGATGGTTCGCGACGAGCTGGGGCTGAAATATCACTACGCCATTGCCGATTACCTGCAGCGCTCTGCCCGCCACATCGCATCGGCCACGGACGTGGAGCAGGCTTACGCGGTGGGCCGGGCGGCGGTGGAAATGGCGCTGGCGGGCAAGAATGCGATCATGCCGGCCATCACGCGCACTTCGGACAAGCCCTATCGCTGGAAAATCACCGGTGCGCCGCTGAGCCGCGTTGCGAACCGCGAAAAGATGATGCCGAAGCGTTACATAACCCGGGACGGTTTCGGCATCACTGCTGCGTGCCGCAAATACCTGGCACCGCTGATCCGTGGCGAAGACTACCCACCGTACCGCAACGGCCTGCCGGACTATGTCGAGCTTAAGCTCGTACCCGTGGCCAGGAAATTGGGCAAGCGCTTTGTGCTATGATCCCCGGCGGTTCGCGGTGGGGCTTCGCCTTTCGGCGGATATCTTAAGCAAAATCAAATTCTTATAGCCGGGCTGCTCACCGCTCGGCCACGCCTGCCTGTCGGGAGGGAGTCAAGCATGTCTGGGGATCTTGCCCTGTTACTGAGTGTTGGTGCGGGCCTGCTCGCGATTTTTTTTGGTGCGGTCCAGGTGCGCTGGATCCTGGCACAACCTGCAGGCAACGCACGCATGCAGGAGATCGCCGGGGCGATCCAGGAAGGTGCAAACGCCTACCTGAATCGTCAGTACGCCACCATCGGCGTAGTTGGCGCAATCATCCTGGTCATTCTCGGCTTTGCCCTGGGCTGGGCCACGGCCATCGGTTTTCTGATCGGCGCGGTGTTCTCCGGAGCCGCCGGCTACATCGGCATGAACATCTCCGTGCGCGCGAATGTGCGCACCGCGCAGGCGGCCCACGAGGGCATGGGCAAGGCCCTGGACGTCGCCTTCCGCGGCGGCGCCATCACCGGCATGCTCGTGGTGGGCCTTGGGCTGCTCGGCGTGGCCGGCTACTACTGGATCCTGCTTGGCGCCGGCCTGACCATGGACGATGCGCTGCATGCGCTGCTCGGCCTGGCCTTCGGCGGTTCGCTGATCTCTATATTCGCGCGGCTTGGCGGCGGCATCTTCACCAAGGGTGCCGACGTGGGCGCCGACCTGGTGGGCAAGGTCGAAGCTGGTATCCCGGAGGACGATCCGCGTAATCCCGCCGTGATTGCCGACAACGTGGGTGACAACGTCGGCGACTGTGCCGGTATGGCTGCCGACCTGTTCGAGACCTACGCAGTCACGATCATTGCCACCATGCTGCTTGGCGGCCTGATACTCGGCGAGTCGGGCGCCGCGGGCGTCTACTATCCGCTGGTTCTCGGCGCGGTTTCCATCGTGGCCTCGATCATCGGCAGTCTGTTCGTCAAGACGAAGGAAGGCGGCAGCGTGATGGGCGCGCTCTACAAGGGCGTGATCATCTCCGGTGTGATCGCCGCGATCGCTTTCTATCCCGTCACCACGATAATGATGAGTGGCATCGAAGGCTTCACTGCAAACAATCTGTACTTCGCGTCGCTGCTCGGCCTGGTTCTGACGGCCTTCATGGTCTGGATCACCGAGTACTACACCGGTACCGAATACAGCCCGGTGCAGAAGATTGCGCAAGCCTCCATCACCGGCGACGCCACCAACATCATCGCCGGTCTCGGCATTTCCATGAAAGCCACAGCAGCGCCGGTCATCGCCGTGTGCATCTGCATGTGGGGCGCCTTTGCACTGGCTGGCGTCTACGGTATTGCAGTTGCCGCGACCGCCATGCTGTCCATGACCGGCATGATCGTGGCGCTGGACGCTTTCGGCCCGATCACGGACAACGCCGGCGGTATTGCCGAGATGGCGGGGCTGGACGAGAAGATCCGCAACATTACCGACCCGCTCGACGCTGTGGGTAATACCACCAAGGCGGTTACCAAAGGTTACGCCATCGGCTCCGCCGGCCTCGCCGCGCTGGTGCTGTTTGCCGACTTCACCAACAACCTGCGTACCGAGGGCAAGCTGGAAGACTTCGTGCTGAATGATCCAGCCGTGATCATCGGCCTGTTCATCGGCGGCATGGTGCCTTATCTATTCGGCGCAATGGCCATGGAAGCCGTGGGTCGCGCCGCGGGTTCGGTGGTGGAAGAAGTGCGTCGCCAGTTCCGCGAGATCAAAGGCATTATGGAAGGCACGACCAAGCCCGACTACACGCGCGCTGTGGACCTGCTGACGCGCGCCGCCATCAAGGAGATGGTCGTGCCGTCGATGCTGCCGATTCTGGTACCCGTCGTGCTGGTGGTAGCCGCGAACCTCGCCTTCGGCGCAGGCGGCGGCATTCGTGCGCTGGGCGGCATGCTGATCGGCACGATCATCACCGGCATCTTCGTCGCGATTTCCATGACCGTCGGCGGCGGCGCGTGGGACAACGCCAAGAAGTACATCGAAGACGGCAACTGCGGCGGCAAGGGCACCGCCGCCCACAAGGCCGCGATCACCGGCGACACGGTGGGCGATCCCTACAAGGACACCGCAGGACCAGCCATCAACCCGCTGATCAAGATCATCAACATTGTCGCGCTGCTGATGGTGCCGTTGCTGTAGGGCTTCGCTGTCAAGCCTGCTGGCTCAAAACCCCGGCCCTGGCCGGGGTTTTTTATTGCAGCGCGGATCTCCGCCCCTCGCCCAGCGGTGACGGGCGCTCGACGAAGTAGCCCTGGATGAAATCCACCTTCAGTTCACGCAGCGCATCGAAGTCCGCCTGCTCTTCCACCTGCTCGGCGACGACGCGGAAGCCCATGGTGCGGGCGAGACGGGTAATGGCCGACACCACCTGGTGATTGACGCTGTCGTTTTCCAGGTCACGCGTGTAGGCACCGTCGATCTTCAGGTAGTCAATGGACAGTTCCCGCAGACTCGCCAGCGCACCGATGCCACTGCCGAAATCGTCGATCCCGAACCGGCAGCCGATGCCGTGCAGCACCCCGACAAAGCGCCGGGCGTGACTGAGGTCCGACATGACGGCTCGTTCGTCGATTTCGAAGGACACGCGTGACGGTGGCACCTGGCTGTGATCGAGGCATTCCACCACGAATTCCAGGAAGTCCTCGTCGCCCAGTGTTTGTCCAGACAGGTTGATACTGCAGCTGCGCTGGTCGGGCAGCCGGATCATGCCCTGCCCCACCGCGGCCAGGGTCGCGCGTACGACCCAGCGGTCGATCTGCCCCATCAGGTGGTAGCGCTCGGCGGCCTTCAGAAATTCCTGCGGTGGCACCAGCGCCCCGCGCTCGTCGCTCATCCGCAGCAGCACCTCGGCGGCCGGGCCGTCGGCGACCCGCCCGCCGACGGAGATGACGGGCTGGGTAAAGAGTTCGAATCCGCCGTCTTTCAGCGCCGACTGCAGCTGCTGCAGCCAGTGAATCTCGCCCCGCTGGCGAGCCTGGGCCTCGTCTTTCGCCGAATACACGTGCACCCGGCCGCGGCCTTGCTGCTTGGCCACGTAACAGGCCGAGTCAGCCGCTGCCAGCAGTTCCTTGATGGTGCCGCTCTCCGGCCCCACTTCCACCAGCCCGACGCTGGCACCCACCGTAAAGATCTTGTCCTGCCATACGAAACGATGATCGCGCACCACCGTGCACACGTCGTCGGCAATCTGCCGGGCTTTCTCCAGTGGACAGCGAGTCAGCAACAGGCCGAACTCATCGCCCCCCAGCCGGGCCACGCAATCAGACTCGCGCACTTGCGCCTGGATCAGGCCCGCAATTTCCCGCAGCAGGTTGTCGCCGGCCAGGTGGCCGCAAGTGTCGTTGACCGCCTTGAAGCGGTCGAGATCGAGGTAGCAGAGCACGTGTGACGCGTTGTCGTTGCGCACGGTGCGTAAGGAGTCTTCCAGGCGCCGCTCGAATTCACGCCGGTTGACCAGCCCGGTCAACGCATCGTGCGCGGCCTGGTAGCTCATGCGCTGGGTCAGACCGCGCACCTCCGTCACGTCGTGCATGATCACGACCACGCCCGCTACCTGGTCTTCGGGACCTTTGATCGGTGACGCCGTGAGCTCCACCGACAGCTCGCGTTCGTTGTCGGCCGGGATCATCAGCGCCCGCCGACCGACGTTGACACGCCGGCGATCCGTCAGCGCCCGGTCCACCGGATCGGCCAATGCGCGACGGTCCGCTTCATCTACCAGGCTCACCAGGTCGGCCATTCGCTTGCCCGCGGCCGCGGCTCGCTTGACGCCCGTGAGTTGTTCAGCCGCCGCATTCAGGTAATCGATCCGGCCCTGCGTATCGGTGGTAATCACCCCTTCACCGATAGACTCGAGCGTGAATTGGGCCTGCTGCTTGCTGCGACCCAGGGTAGCTTCGATGCTCTTGCGGTAACTGATGTCGCGGGCAATGGTGAGGATCACCTCCTGCCCCCGGTAGTTAATGGGCGCACTGCTGAGTTCTACCCAAAGACCACGCTCGTCGGCCGTCACCAGCTGCACCTCCGGGTGATCCGGCACGGCTTCACCAGCCAGCAGGCTCTCGATTCGCTTGCGCGTCATCGCCCGGTAGGCTGGCCGCAGCAGGTCCGCCACCGGCCGGCTGACCAGCTGCGCCGGATTGACGCCCAGCAGGCTAGCCGCGGCCGAATTCGCAAACACCACCCGGTTGCGGTGCACGAGCACGACTTCGGGCATGGTGTTGGCGAGGTCCTGGAACAGGCTCTCACGCTGGTGCAGCGCCTGTTCCTTATCATGCAGCGCATCAAAGAGGCTGTTGATACTGGTGCCCAGCTCGGCGAATTCCGCCGGTACCGCGGTTTGTGAAATTCGCTTGCCAAAGGCGGCATTCTCCGCCGCGTCCACGACCTCGCCGTGCAGCGCGCGCACCCGGTCCAGGTCCTTGCGCCGTGCCCGCCAAAGCCATACGCACAGTCCCCCCAGGCCGACGACGACGGCGGCAAGCAGGTAGAGGGGCCAGGCTTCGATCATGGGCATCACTCAGCACGGTTAGGTGGGTACCGCGAGTGACGCCGCCGGCGCGCCAGATTCGCGGAACGACCGGCAGAGTTAGGATAGCCCACGGCCCCTGACGGCAACCCGGGTATTCACCATAATGCGAAGCCGTTACGATTCGGCGGCATCAGCTGAACAGGGGAGAGAATGGATGAGTGTGAACGTGGAACTGGCTCGCACGGTCATGCTTCAACAGCAGCTGCGCGCCGGCTCCGTGCTGGACCCGCGGGTCCTCGATACGCTGGCCACGGTGCCACGCGAACAGTTCGTACCGCCGGCTTATCAGGGCGTCGCTTTCGCCGATGAAGCTATTCCCCTGGCCCGCGGGCAGTGGATGATGACCCCGCTGCAGGAAGGGCTGCTGCTGCAAGCCCTGGACATCCGCCCGACTGATCACGTTGTGGAAATCGGCACCGGTAGCGGTTATCTCACCGCGTGCCTCGCGCGCCTGGGTGCGCAGGTCACGAGTATTGAACTGTTCCCGGAACTGGCCGACGCGGCACGCGAGCGACTGGAGGCCCATCGCGTCGGCAATTGCGAAGTCGTGCTGGGGAATATCTTTGAGCTGGATCCCCGGCGCACCGACGTGATCGCGGTGACCGGCTCGCTGCCCTTGGCCGATACGCCCTTTGCGAACTGGCTCAAGCCTGGCGGCAGACTGTTTCAGGTGACCGGGCAGTCCCTGCCCATGCTTGCCTGGCGCATCGAGCGCAGGGCCGATAACGAGTTCCGCCGCGAGCGGCTGTTCGAGACGTCGTTGCCAGCCCTGATCAACGCCCCTGCAGCCGAGGGTTTTGCCTTCTGACGCGGCAGCCCTGCGGTCACACCTGACACCGTCTCTGGGTTAGCATGGCGCGTCGCCACTCCCGGCCGACCCTGTATCGACGCTATATATATCGGAGCCCTGGAGCTGACATGAGAATCCTGCCCTCCTTACTGTTGGCCGCGAGCCTTGTCGCGAGCGCGCCCACTCATGCTACGGACCTGATCGAGATTTATTCCATCGCGCTGACCAGCGATCCGCAACTGCGGGAAGCGGATGCCAACCTGCGGGCCACCATTCAGCGCAAGCCCCAGGCCATCGCGGCCCTGTTACCGCAGGTATCTGCCGGCTGGACCTACGATGACAACAAGAACAATACGCGCGCGATTCGCGGCGTCGGCAATGTTGTGGCACCGAGCATCACCGATACGACTTCCGACGGCTGGGGCTGGACCGTCGACCTGACCCAGACGCTGTTCCGCGCCGACCAGTGGCTGCGGGTCCGCCAGGCCGATAAGGAAGCCGCGCAGTCGGAGGCAGACTACCAGGCAGCCCGGCAGAACCTGATTACCCGCGTGGCCACGGCCTACTTCGACGTGCTCGCTGCGGAGGACACGCTGAAGTCCGAGCAGGGAGCGAAGGACGCCATCGGCCGGCAGCTCGAGCAGGCCCAGAAACGCTTCGAGGTGGGCCTGATCGCGATTACCGACGTGCAGGAAGCGCAGGCCGGTTACGACACCGCGGTGGCTGCAGAAATCGTCGCGAAGCGGGTACTGGCCAATCGTCGCGAGGTGCTCCGGGAAATCACCGGTCAGTACACGCCGGATCTGGACGGACCGCAGACAGAGATCCCGCTGGTCAGCCCGAACCCGGTGGACGAAAACCAGTGGGTGGAAATCGCTTTGCAGCAGAACCTGGCCTTGATGGCCGCTGACATCGGGGTGGATATCGCGCGTGACGACGTTCGCATCGCTCGCTCCGCCTATCTGCCCACCCTGGACCTGGTGGCGCGCCGGCAGGTGCAGGACATCGACGGTTCCGGCACCAATACTGCGCAGAATTTCACCAGTGGCGCTATTGAACGTCAGCTCGTCGATACGCTGAACGATTCGACGGCTGAAGTCATTTCAGTGCAGTTTTCCGTGCCGATCTACTCGGGTGGCGCGATCCGGTCGTCCTCTCGGGAAGCTGTCTGGCAACGCCGCGCTGCCCTGGAGCGGCTGGAGCGCACGGCCAGGGAAGTCGAACGGCAGACGCGCGACTCATACCTCGGCGTGATCTCGGAGATTGCGCGCGTGAAGGCGCTGCGGCAGTCACTGAAGTCCTCGCGGACCGCACTGCAGGCGACGGAGGCCGGTTTTGAGGTCGGCACACGCACGACGGTGGATGTGCTGGATGCGCGCCGCCAGCTGTTCCTGGCGGAGACCAACTACGCGCGCAGCCGCTACGACTACATCCTCAACGTGTTGCTGCTAAAAGAAGCCGCGGGCACGCTAAATGAGGCCGACCTGACTGAGGTCAACGGCTGGCTGGAGTAAGAATTCTTCTAGCCGCACTTCGACTCGCCGCAGTTCAGGCAAGTCATGCAGCCGTCCATCATCACGACGGCCGTCACGCTGCACTTGCCGCATAGCTGGGCGCCAGCCGGGAATTCGCTGGTCACAAAGGCGTCCTGCTGCTTGGACCGGTCTTCGAACTCGCGGCGCTTGGCCTCTACGAGGCGTTGCTGGTGTTCGTCCAGCCCGCTGTCCGGGAGCATGCCGATGAAGCGCAGGTGCTTTTCGATGATGTGTCCCAGTTCGGCGATGATGGACGGCATGAACTTGCCACCCGGCTGCCAGTAACCGCCCCGGGGATCGAACACGGCCTTCAGTTCGTCAACGATGAACGTCACGTCGCCGCCCTTGCGGAATACGGCTGACATGATGCGCGTCAGCGCCACAATCCACTGGTAGTGATCCAGGTTCTTCGAGTTGATGAAAATCTCGAAGGGCCGGCGCTGCTCGAACTCGGTGTCCGGATTCAGGATCAGGTCGTTGATGGTCACGTACATCGCGTGGTCGGAAATGGGCGTTTTCACCTTGTAGGTGGAGCCCCGCAGCATTTCCGGGCGCTCGAGCTTCTCATGCATGCGCACGACTTTGCCGTCGGCGCTGGTCTCCAGGGGCTGCGGCCGCTCCGCCGGTTTCGCTGCACCTGCCGGTTCCGCTTCAACGCGGAAATCGACGATCGTCTTGCTGATTCGAATCTCTGCCATGGTTGCCCAGCCTCACTTGCCTCGTGCGCCCTCGGCGGCGACGAGTCAGATTTAAAACTTGCCGTAGTAGCCTTCTTTCAGTGCGTCGAACAGGTTCGCCGCGGTGTGAATCTCGCCGTCGTACTCAACTTCCTGATCACCCCGGGCTTCGATCTCGGTACCGTCTTCGAGCACGAAAGTGTAGGTGGTGTTTTGCAGATCTTTTTCCTTAACGAGCACGCCCTGGAAGGCTTCCGGGTTGAAGCGGAAGGTCGTGCACCCTTTCAGCCCCTGTTCGTGGGCATACAGGTAGATGTCCTTGAACTCTTCGTACGGAAACTCCGTGGGCACGTTGGCCGTCTTGGAGATGGATGAATCCACCCACTTCTGCGCCGCTGCCTGAATGTCTACGTGCTCGGTGGGCGTAATGCCGTCCGCTGTCACAAAGTATTCCGGCAGCTGTTCGCCGGGCTTGTCGGACTCCGGCATGGCTCGCGTGTTGATCAATTCGCGATAGGCCAGCATCTCAAACGAGTACACGTCCACCTTCTCCTTGGTTTTCCTGCCCTCGCGAATCACGTTGCGGAAATAGTGGTGCGCAAAGCTCGGCTCGATTCCGTTGCTGGCGTTATTAGCCAGCGACAGGGAGATGGTTCCGGTGGGCGCGATGGAACTGTGGTGAGTAAAACGCGCACCGGTCCGCTCCAGCTCTTTGACCAGTTCCGGCGCCACCTCTGCCATGCGCTGCATGTAGCGGCTGTAGCGCGCGTGCAGGATTCTTCCCGGCACCTTGTCGCCCACCTGCCAGCCGTCGGCTGCCATCTCAGGTCGCCGCCGCAGCATTTCCGGCGTCACCCGGAACTCTTCCAGCATGATCGGGGCCGGGCCCTTTTCGCGGGCCAGTTCCAGGCCGGTCTCCCAGCCCGCCTGGGCCAGCTCCCTTGCCACGGTTTCCGTGAACTCCACCGATGTTGTCGAGCCATATTTCATGCGCAGCATCGTGACGGTGGAACCGAGCCCCAGGAAGCCCATGCCGTGGCGCCGCTTGCGGAAGATTTCGTGGCGCTGGCCCTCCAGCGGCAGCCCGTTGACCTCGACCACGTTGTCGAGCATGCGTGTGAACACTTTCACGACCTTGCGAAAATCATCCCAGTCGAATTGCGCCTTGTCGGTGAACGGGTCGACGACGAACTTGGTCAGGTTCACCGAGCCCAGCAGGCACGATCCGTACGGCGGCAAAGGCTGCTCGCCGCAGTTGTGGGCCCAGATGCCGTTGGCGTCGAAGGCGTTGATGCCCGGCACCTGGCAGTCATAGACCGCCTCCGAGCCATCGGCCTCTACCGCCTTGACGCGGGCCACGAAACGTTCCGTGCCCTGGGCTATGGCCGGATGAGTCAACGCGACTTGCAGCCGGTCGCTGCGGTCGGCATCGCTGAAACCGAGCAGCTTTGCAAACTGCGCCAGGTTGCTGGCGCCAATCCACAGGCAGGCCCCCGTGACGGCCGACGACCGCTGGCCGCTGCGCCGGGCCACGATGCCAAGCCGCAACAGCATGCGCTGGATGCCCGGCAACGCGTCGTCGCGCACATCCGTGTACCGGATCGCGGGCCCGGCCGAGCCTTCTGCCACGAGTTCACCCCGCAGGTCGAAAGCCGCCTTGAGAAAGCCCCGGTAAAACTCGCTGGAGGTTGTTTCCACGCCCGCCGTCAACGCCCCGGCATCGGCGGCAAGATCCAGCGCCGCCGCTACGCGCCCCAGCCCGGGAACCGTCAGCTCGCTCTGCCCGGTATCGGCCATTGCCTGCCAGGCTATGTCGGTACCAGCGTCAGCCAGGGCCCGCGCCGCGCCCTCAGCAATACTCATCAGCCGCTGGGTGCCAGCCGGCAGCGGTGCCGTTGAACCGTTAGCCACTGCCGCCGCAGCGCCGAGCCGGATACTGGCATCCGTCGTGGAGACCTGGCCCGCCTCGGTGCGCAGCAGACCCAGCAGGTAGCCCTCTTCGCGGCCGAAGGCCCCCGGCCAGCGCGCGGACTCGCGGTGGTCGTGCAGCATCACGCGGTCGCCCGGTCGCAGCTCGCCCGCCGCACACCAGTCTGTTTCAGTGGCGTCGGCATCGAAGCGAACCACACGGCGCACGCGATGATCCGCCGTGAGCCGGAGGCTGTAACCGCCCGCGGTTTCCAGCCGAACAACGGGCTTGGTGCCGGTCTGGAAAAAGCCCTCCGGCGCAGCTGGCCAGGCCTCGCCGTCCAGCAACGCGGTGAAGGACCGGCCCACGAGCTCTGCCACCTGCCGTGGCCCATCGACCGTCTGCACCCATGTATCGGCGGTGACACAGGGATTGGTCGCGCGAATGTTTTCGCAGAACCAGTTGTTGTTCATCTCGTTCACGCGGTCCACCAGGACGAAACCGGGTTCGGCAAAGTCGTAAGTGGAGGCCATGATCATGTCCCACAGCCGCCGCGCCGGCAGCTTGCGGAAAATCTTGCAGGCCACCTGGCCCTGCTCGTTGGTCACATAACCGTTGGCGGGCCAGTCGCGCCAAAGCACCTGCTCGGGATCGTCCAGGTCTATATCGCTCTGGTCGCACTCGCGCTGATCGATGGGAAATGCCAGGGCCCACTCGCCGTTGGCCCGCACTGCGTTCACGAAATCATCAGTGATCAGCAGCGACAGGTTGAACTGGCGGAGCCGGCCGTCTTCCCGCTTGGCGCGGATAAAATCGAGGACATCGGGATGGCCCACGTCGAAGGTGCCCATCTGGGCGCCGCGGCGGCCGCCCGCAGACGACACCGTGAAGCACATCTTGTCGTAGATATCCATGAATGACAGCGGGCCCGAGGTGTAGGCGCCAGCGCCGCTGACGTAAGCACCCTTGGGGCGCAGCGTCGAGAACTCGTAGCCAATGCCGCAGCCGGCTTTCAACGTCAGCCCGGCCTCGTGGACCTTGTCCAGGATGTCGTGCATCGAATCGCCGATGATCCCGGAGACGGTGCAGTTGATCGTGGAGGTGGCGGGCTTGTGGTGCCGCGCCCCCGCGTTCGACACGATCCGGCCCGCCGGCACCGCGCCGCTGCGCAGCGCCCACAGGAACAACTCGTACCACTGCTCGCGTTCTACCTCCGCTTCGACATCCGCCAACGCCCGGGCCACTCGCTGGTAGGTGTCGTCCATGGTTTCGTCCACCACCTCACCGGACTTGGACTTAAGCCGGTACTTGGTATCCCAGATGTCCATGGACGCTGCCTGGAAACCGATGGCGGAGACCTTGACGTGACTGACCTGCGCTGCACTTTTCATTGCGACCAAACAACCCCGTATCTGAAGGCGGCCCGGGCCTGCCAAGCCGCGAGTCGCTGCCGTATTGTCGGGTTCACCCCTGACCCGTTCCCCTTTTTCAACGGACAGTCGTCCCCTGCAGCCACGAGCAACACCCTCGGTCCTCGTGGCCGATACGACGGTCCTGAAGAAAATCGCCGGCACAAGATGTTGTGCCGACGTCTGCTAGATTATGACTCCGGGAAAATTCTGTCAAGGGCTTCCTTGCTTTTGGCCCCCAGTATCTTTATCTTTAAAAACAATAACTTAAAAATCTTTCCGAAAACAACCTGCAGAACGACATGCATTGACTGTAGCGTGGTCGCCAGCAATGCCAACCACAACATCTTGTGTTCAGCCTATACCCGGATAATCCCCAGCTTTTCCACCGGATATTCCATTTGAGGCCCCCCCCAACCGGCGCCACCGTTGCGACCAAAGCCGGCACCGGCGCATCCAGACAGGGACTCATGGGCGAAACCCTGCATCACCGCGGCCGGCACCGCGACCCGCTATGATTCGCCTCTTGTCCACCGTTTTCCCGGGAAACATTCCAGCATGACGACCAAGCTAAAGCTGCGGGCCGCCCTCGCCGCCACGACACTGTTGTTCGCGTCCTCCCCATGGGCCGCTTTACCTGCCAAGCTGGGCGACCAGGAGTTGCCAAGCCTGGCCCCATTGGTGAAGGAGGTGTCGCCGGCCGTGGTCAATATTGCGACCCAGGGCACCCGGGAAGCGCCGAACAACCCGCTGATGGACGACCCGTTCTTCCGCCGTTTCTTCGGTTTCCCGGAACAGCAGAACCAGCGCCCGGTGCGCAGCGCCGGCTCTGGCGTCATCATCGACGCTAAAAAGGGCTACATCATTACCAACCACCACGTTGTCGAAAACGCCGACAAGATCGAAGTGACCCTGGTGGACGATCGATCCTTCAGCGCCGAAGTGGTGGGCTCGGACGCCGGCACCGATATCGCGGTGCTCAAGGTTGAAGATGCGAAGAATCTGACGGCAATGGACCTCGGCGATTCCGAGCGCATCGAAGTGGGCGACTTCGTGCTGGCCATCGGCAACCCCTTCGGCCTGCAACACACGGTGACCTCGGGAATCATCAGTGCGCTCGGCAGGCGCGGCATCAGTCGCGACGGCTACGAAGATTTCATTCAGACCGACGCGTCCATCAATCCCGGCAACTCCGGCGGTGCCCTCGTCAACCTGGACGGCGAACTGATTGGCGTGAACTCGGCGATTTTCAGCAACAGCGGCGGCAACATCGGGATTGGCTTTGCGATCCCGGTGAATATCGCCAAGTCGATCATGCTGCAGCTCATCGAGTTTGGTGAAGTCCGCCGCGGCCTGCTGGGTGTCAGCATCAGCGACTTCAACGCCGAAACCGCCGAAGCTATCGGCGCCGATGAGGGCGTCCAGGGCGCCCTGGTGCAGGAAGTCGTACCCGGATCTGCCGCGGAAACCGCCGGCCTCAAGGTGGGCGACATCATCGTCGAAGTCGACGGTGAAGAAATCACCAGCGCCAACGATCTGCGCAACACCATTGGCCTGCGCCGCAGCGGTGAGGCCGTGAAGATTCAGGCGGTGCGCGACGGCAAGCGCAAGAAGTTCGATGCCAAGCTGCAGGAACTGGCGTCCATGCAGCAGGTGTCTGCAGAAGACGTCCACCCGGGGCTGGCAGGCGCAGAACTGGCCGACTACCCCGATGACATCGAACGGCTGGGCGCTGGCGCGGTGCGGGTCGACAGCACGGCGCCGGGCAGCCCGGCGGCCATGCGTGGGCTCGAGGAAGGTGACCTGATAATTTCCGTGAACCGCGTGCGGGTTCGGTCCGTGGAGGAAATGCAGGAGGTCGCCAGCGGGCAGAACCTGCTGATCCTGGGTATCCGGCGCGGCAATCGTGACCTGCTGCTGCAGGTAAAATAAACCGCCACTGCCGCCATGAATGCGCAGTCAGCAAACGCAGGCGCCACCATTTGCGTGCTGGGCGGCACCGGCTTCCTCGGCTCAAAGGTGGCAGCCCACCTGGCTGCGGCCGGCTACCGCCTGCGGCTGCCCACCCGGGATCCGGCGCGCGCGCGCCACCTCGCGGTATTGCCCAACGCGCGATTACTGTGGGCAGACGTGCACGACCCGGACACGCTGGCGCGCCTGGTGGCCGGCTGCGACCGGGTCATCAACCTGGTGGGTATCCTGAACGAAGCCGGCTATGACGGCAGCGGCTTCCGGCGCGCTCATGCCGAGCTGGCCGCGAAGCTGGTGCGCGCGTGCGAAACAGCCGGCGTACCCAAACTGGTTCAGGTCAGCGCGCTGAACGCCAATGTGAACGGCCCGAGCCACTATCTGCGTTCCAAGGGCGAGGCCGAGGCGGCCATCGCCAGCGCACAGTCCCTGCGCTGGACGATATTGCAGCCATCGGTAATTTTTGGTCCCGGCGACTCGTTTCTGAACCGCTTTGCCGGACTGCTGGGACAGCTGCCACTGGCGCTGCCGCTGGCCTGCCCCAATGCCCGCTTCGCGCCGGTGCACCTCGACGACGTCGTCGCCGCAGTGGCGCTGGCGGTTCGCGACGGCGCCACGGACGGGCGCACCTATGAACTCTGCGGGCCGGAGATCTACACGCTGCGTGAACTCGTGCAGTTGATTGCTGCGGCGACAGACCGGCGACGCTGGATCATTGGTCTGCCCGACTGGGCGGCGCGCCTGCAGGCCCGCGTCATGGAGCGGCTGCCCGGGAAGATTTTCACGCTGGACAACTACCGGTCCCTCGGCGTGCCGAGCGTCTGTCGCAGTAACGGTTGCGGCGAACTCGGCATCTCCCCGCGCTCCCTGCAGCTCAATCTGGCCGCCTGCCTGGGCGTGCGGCCACCGCCGGCAGACAATTCTCCGCCGGCGCCGGCGCACTGACTGCTACCCGCCCCAGCCCCTCCAGCGCAGCTGTCCGCGCATCGCCGTCGTTGTTGCCGATGACCTCGGCCGCCGCGTAGAACGCCGGGAAATTGCCACCCTGCTGCGCCAGCAGCGCGGCGAAGGCCGGGACGTACTGGTCGTACGTCGCCAGGGCGGCAAGGCTGGCGTTATTCAGCGCGGGCCCGAACCAGCCGTCGAAATACGGCGGCCCCGCCCAAACCGCGCGCAACGCCTGGTAGTCGGCCCGAATGTTGTCCATTGCCGCGCTCTTGCCGGCGGCCAGCGCGTCGACATTATCGGTCCCGGCATACACCACCTCGAGCTGTATCCGGCCGCGGCCAAGTACCTCGCGCACCGCGTCCCGTCGGGCGAGCCAGCGTTCGTACCTGCACAGTCCGTCGCCATCGCCGCGCTTGCGCAGCCAGCGCCGGATGCCCGCCTGCTCTACGGCGCTGGCAAATGATTCGTTGAAGGCGGAATCGCCGGCGATATACAGCTGCTGGTGGGCAAGCTCATGGAAGATCAACCCGGCCAGGCGGTAGTCCGGCATGCGCAGCATGACATTGGTCAGCGGGTCGGCGAATTTGCCTAGCGTGGAATAGGCTGTCGCGCCACCGACGAACACGTCGTCGCCGTCGGCCGCGCGCCGGGCCGCAAATTCCCGTGCATCGGCCTCGGCGAAATAGCCGCGATAGCTGACGCAGCCGGCCACGGGGAAACACCAGGTACGCGGCTGCAGAGACCATTCCGGCGCGGCAACCACGTTCCAGACCAGGTAAGGCCGGCCGGTATCGGCGTACTGTCGATAACTGCCGTTGTCAGGCAAGGCCAGCTCCGCGTGCGCGAAGTCCACCGCTTGCTGGGCAAATTCCAGTTGTTCCCGGGTTTTGGCCGCGGTGCCAGGGTCAGACAGCACATCGGCGACGGGCTCCCGCTGCCCCATCAGCTCCATGTGGCCGCGCATGGCCTGCCAGTAGTAACAGCCCCCCAGGGCCATGCAAGCCATCGCCAACACGGCAAGGCGCGGCAGGCGGCGCAGCGCGGGACCCGGACCAGTGAGACATTCAACCAACATGCGAGATCAACAGATAGCTCTTAGAATGCAGCCATGCAAACCTACCTCGTCGGCGGTGCGGTGCGCGACCGCCTGCTTGGCGAACCGGCCGCGGAACGCGACTGGGTCGTCGTGGGCGCGACGCCGGCGGAACTCGAACAGGCCGGCTTCCGCCGTGTGGGCCGCAGTTTTCCGGTATTTCTGCACCCGGACACGGGTGAGGAATACGCGCTGGCGCGCACCGAACGCAAGACCGGCCCGGGCTACCACGGCTTCGAATTCTGCACCGACCCCGCCGTGACGCTCGAGCAGGACCTCCAGCGCCGCGACCTGACCATCAATGCGATCGCCGAAAACGCCGCCGGCGAACTGATCGACCCATGGGGCGGCCAGCGGGATCTCGACGCCCGCCTGCTCAGGCACGTGGCCGATGCCTTTCGCGAAGACCCGGTACGCATCCTGCGCGTGGCAAGATTCGCGGCCCGATTTCACCGGCTGGGATTCCGCATCGCCGCCGACACGCTGCAGCTCATGACAGAGATGGTGGCGGCCGGTGAAGTGTCCGCGCTAATGCCGGAACGGGTCTGGAAAGAAACCGACACCGCGCTGGGCACGGATCACCCCGAGGTCTTCTTCCAGGTACTCCGTGACTGCGGCGCACTGGGGGTCATCTACCCGGAACTGGAGGCGCTGTTCGGCGTGCCGCAACCCGAGCGCTATCACCCCGAGATCGATACCGGCGTTCACATGCTGATGTGTCTGCAGCAGGCAACGCGCCTCAACGCCAGCCGGGAGGTGCGCTACGCAGTTCTGGTGCATGATCTCGGCAAGGCCACCACGTCGCCTGACCTGTGGCCGAGCCATCCGGCCCACGAACAGCGCAGCGTGGAACTGGCGCGCCTGCTATCCCGCCGCATTGGCGTCCCACGCCGCTACCGCGAACTGGCCGAACAGGTTGCCCTCTATCACACGCTCTGCCATCGCGCCGCCGAACTCCGCCCCGGCACCCTGCTGAAACTCCTGGAAGGCACCGACGCCCTGCGCCGGCCGGAACGCTTCGAGGATTTCCTGCTGGCCTGCGAAGCGGACGCCAAAGGCCGCACCGGCCTGGAAGATCAACCCTACCCCCAGGCCCAACTCCTGCGCCGCGCCCGCGAAGCCGCCGCAGCCGTCACCGCCGCGGATCTGAAGGACTCGGGGCTCGAAGGCGAAGCCCTCGGCCAAGCCCTGCGCGAAGCCCGCCAGCAAGCCATCGCCGCCATCAAATAATCCGTCTGGCAGTGCCCGACTCCGTTCCGCTCGCCCCACCCCACCGATTGCTGGTGGGGGAAAAACACCCGCCACGCGATCCCGGGCGGTGCGGCAGGCCGAGCACCAGCCTGAAAAGGCTTCCTACCAGAACACCACCACAATCACCGCCGCCAAAATCAATCGATAAACCACAAACGGCACCATCCCGATCCGCTGAATCGCCGCCAGGAACAACGTGATACAAAGCCACGCACTCACCGCCGCAACCACAAGCCCGAGCGCAATCCCGCCCCAGGGCACTGGCTCAACAGACTGCAACAACCCAACCAGCTCCAGCAGCGATGCCCCGGCAATGGCCGGGATCGCCAACAGGAACGAGAAGCGTGCCGCGGTCTCCCGATCCAGACCGAGGGCCAGGCCTGCGGTCATCGTGATGCCCGAACGAGACGTGCCGGGAATCAGCGCAAGCACCTGCGCAAGACCGATCAGCGCCCCGAGGCGCAGGTTGACGGCACGCAGGCGCCCGACGCGGTCCGGGCGCCGGTCGGCGACCCACAGCAGCACGCCGAAAAACGCCGTCGCGCCGGCAATCACCAGAGGCGAACGCAAGGTGGTGCCCACCAGTTCTTCCAGGAACAGCCCGGCAACGACCAGCGGGACGGTGGCCGCCAGCAGGGTCCAGCCCAGCCGGGCGTCCTGCACGTCGTGGGGCCGGCGCAGCACCGCGCGGGTCCAGCCCGTCAGGATCGCGACGACTTCGGCACGGAAGTAGTAGACGACCGCGAGCAGGGTGCCCAGGTGCACGGCCACATCAAAAGCCAGGCCCTGGTCAGCCCAGCCGAGAAGCCGCGGCACCAGGATCAGGTGCGCGGAGCTCGAGATCGGCAGGAACTCGGTGATCCCCTGGACCAGCGCCAGGATAATGGCGTGCAGGCTATCCAATGCCACTCCGTCGGGGACTTTCTGGCTTCAGAATGGTCCCGATTTCACAAGCGATCCCAAGGGGACATTCTGACGATAGAAAGCCCCCACGTTCTGGCGGCACACCCTAAACGAAGCGTGTAACCGCGACTAGAGGAGGTGTCGCAGATCGCGGCCCACCTGCAGCTGACCATCTGGCAGTGCCCGACCCAGGGCCAGCACCTTGAAGCGCTCGCCCATTTCTCCCGGCAATAACAGCCGGCGCAGGTTGGCGGCGTGGCGAGCCTGCTCGATGGGGTCTTCCGACGGCGCGACGTCGAGCAGGCCGTTGGCCATCAGGAACTGCGCCTGCGTCGTATAAGCGGCCAGCGTGAAACCGGCCGCGACGCCGGCTTGGGCCGCGGCAGTGAAATCCACCCAGGCCGTGATGTCCTGCAAGCCCGGCCAGCGGAAGGGGTCGGCATGGGCGCGATGGCGGTAATGGCAAAGCAGCGTGCCGTCGAGCCGCTGCGGGTGGTAATACTCGCGTGCCGGCAACCCATAGTCGCTGATCAACAGCAAGCCACGGGTCAGGCAGGCCGCGAGCGCCGCAATCCACGGTTCGAGGCCCGGACAGAACTCCGACGTGTAACCCGCCGGCCACGAACCGTCCGCTGTGGCGAGCCGCGCGCTGACCTCGGCGGCCAGCGCTGCGTCTGCATCCCGCGCGGCCCACTGGAAGCCCTGCCCGGCTCGCACGACACCCAGGGCCTGCGCGCCGGGCGGTTGCCAGCGGAAGCGCCGCACCGGCAGCGCGTCCGCGACCTCATTGGCCAGGATCACGCCGCGAAAGCCCGCGGGCGGCAGCGCGTCCAGCCAGCGCACCGGATAGGCCCTCAGCCGCTGCTGCTGGCGGTGGCGCAGTTCAGCGCTGACCTCGAGCACCTGGTAGTCGATGACCGGTGCGCCGGACTGCGCCAGCTCGTCGAGCACCGAGGCGGCCAGGGCTCCGGTCCCGGCCCCGACTTCCAGGATTGAGTCACCGGCTTGCAGCAGCGGTTTGATGCACCGGGCTATGCAAGCGCCAAACGCCGGTGTGAGTTCCGGCGCGGTGACGAAATCGCCGTCGGCACCGAACTTGCGCGCGCCTGCGCTGTAGTAGCCGAGACCCGGTGCGTAGAGCGCCAGATCCATGTAGGCCGCAAAATCGAGCCAGCCGCCTGCGGCGTCGATGCGGGCACCGATCTGCTCGGCCAGCTGCTTGCTCAGTGCCAGGGCCTCCGGCGGCGGGACCGGCCAGTCAGCAGCCATGATGCATTGCCTGGTCCGGACAGTTATCGTATCGGGCGCCGCGCAACGCCCCGGGACGAACCAAGACTCTATGCAGACTGCAAAACACACGCTGGATGGCCAATGGGTTCTGATCACAGGCGCCGGTAAACGCATCGGCGCGTGCATCGCCCGCACTCTGCATGCGGCCGGGGCCAATGTGGCGGTGCACTACCGGGCGTCGGCCGACTCGGCCAATGAAATCGCAGCAGAACTCAATGCCGAGCGCGCTAATTCGGCGCTGACGGTGCAGGGCGATCTGCTCGACGTCGGCCGGCTCGCCGAGATCGTGGCGCATGTCGTCGAGCAGACCGGCCGGCTCGACATCCTGGTGAACAACGCGTCCAGCTTCTACCCCACTCCGCTGGGCGAGATCACGCCGGAGCACTGGGAAGACCTGATGGGGACCAACCTGAAAGCGCCGCTGTTCCTGAGCCAGGCGGCCGCGCCGCACCTCAGGCAGCGACAGGGCAGCATCGTGAACATTGTCGACATCCATGCGCAGCGGCCGCTGCGCCACCACATCGTGTACGGGCCCGCCAAAGCCGCACTTGCCATGCTGACCCGCACGCTGGCCCGGGACCTCGCCCCCGCGGTGCGGGTCAACGGCGTGTCGCCGGGCGCGATTCTGTGGCCGGAGGACGGCGTATCCGACAGCTATCAGCAAAGCGTGTTGAAACAAGTGCCGCTGGGCCGCGCGGGCGCGCCCGAAGATATCGCCGACTGCGTGCTCTACCTGGTGCGCGACGCTCACTACGTGACCGGACAGATCATCGCGGTGGACGGCGGGCGCAGCATCGGCTGGTAGCCTCAACCCGCCGACAGATCTGCGGCCACCCGTTCGATGGGCTCTTCGCGGCCCGGGAATTCCTCCCAGAGTTCGACCATGGTCCGACCCGACACCGGGTGGCGGAGCGCCGGTGCAATATCTGCCAGCGGTTTCAGCACAAACGAATATTTGGTGATGTCGTCCCTGGGCACCTTCACTGGCCGCTCCGGAATGATTGCATCACCGTAAAGGAGCAGGTCGAGGTCCAGCGTCCGCGGCGAGAAGGAACCGGGCCCGCGCACCCGCCCGGCCAGTGTGTGCAGGTCTTCCAGGCACTCCACGACGGCAACGGCGGACTCCCGAGTCGTCAACTCGAACACGCAGTTGAGAAACGGTTCGCCGGCGAAACCCACGGCGGCGGTTCGATACACCGGGGACACGCCCACGTCGCCAAAGCGGTTTTTCAACTCCCGAAAAGCCAGCCGCAGGTTATCTTCCGGTGCAATGTTGCTGCCACCGCTGATGTAGACCACCACGCCGTCGCCGGCCGTCACCTTGCGCCGCGCTCGATGCTGAGGCCGACATCCCGCGAACCGCGAATCGCGAAGGGCTTGTGCACCGTCACCCTCACCCACGGCACCTCGAATTCGCCCGTCAGGATCTGGGCAATGCCCTCGGCCATCGTTTCTATCAGCTGAAAGCGCGACTCTTCTACAAAACTGATGATGCGTTTGGTCACCGCCTTGTAGTCGAGGGTGGCATCGATGTGGTCGCGGGCTGCAGCTGCCGCTACATCGGCGGCCATTTCGAGATCGATGCTGACCGTCTGGGGCACTGCCCGCTCCCAGTCCCAGATGCCGACCACGGTCTCGATGCGCAGGTCTTTCAGAAATATCGTGTCCAAGACAATGTCCTTTTCAGACCAGGGACGCCAGGTCCCAGCGGGGGTGCACCTTGACGACCCGACTCGGCGCCGTACCAGACTGCAGCCGCAGGCAACCGGTCAGGGCCACCATCGCGGCGTTGTCCGTGCAAAAAGCGATGCGCGGATAGTAGACGCGCCCGCCGCGCGCTTCCAAGGCGGCGCGCAGACTGGCCCGCAGTTGCTCGTTGGCGCCCACACCCCCCGCCACCACCAGTCGCTCGCGGCCGGATGCGTCGAGCGCGCGCAGGCTCTTGGCCACCAGCGTGTCCACCACGGCAGCCTGGAATGAGGCGGCCAGGTCGGCCCGGTCCTGGTCACCTGGCCCACCCAGCTGTTCCAGTTCGCGTACCTGCATCATTACCGCGGTTTTCAGCCCGCTGAAACTGAAGTCCAGGCCCGGTCGTTTCAGCATCGGGCGCGGCAAGTCATACCGCCGCGGGTCACCGGTCCCGGCCAGCCTGGCAAGCTCCGGCCCGCCCGGGTATGGCAGGCCCAGGAGTTTCGCGGTCTTGTCGAAGGCCTCGCCGGCCGCGTCATCCAGGGTCTGACCCAGCACGTCGTAGGCGCCGAAATCAGCAACATCGACCAGCATCGTGTGGCCCCCCGACACCAGCAATGCCACGAAGGGGAACGGCGGTGGCGAATCCTCCAGCAGCGGTGCCAGCAGGTGGGCCTCCATGTGATGCACCGCGATTGCCGGCAGGCCCCAGGCCCGGGCGAGGCCCATGCCCGCCGTCGCGCCCACCAGCAGCGCCCCGATCAGACCCGGACCCGCGGTATAGGCGACCCCGCCCAGGTCCCGACCCTCTAAGGCGGCCTCGTCCAGGACCCCGGCGACCAGCGGCAGCAGGCGACGCAGGTGGTCGCGCGAGGCCAGCTCGGGCACCACACCGCCATAGCGGGCGTGCAGTGCGACCTGGCTGTGCAGGGCATGGGCCAGCAGCCCCCGGGCGGGGTCATACACGGCCGCGGCCGTCTCGTCACAGCTGGTCTCGATTCCCAGGACAGGGCCTGTCGGCGCCGCGGTATTTTTTTGCAATTCCATGATTCAGCGGCTATATTCCACGCCCGCTCCGGCCTCCCGCCGGTTTTTTTGGTGCCGAGGATCAGCACATTGCCCAGCGTCCGAGTGCGAGAGAACGAAAACTTTGACGCCGCCCTGCGGCGCTTCAAGCGTGCCTGTGAAAAAGCCGGCGTCCTGACGGAAGTCCGCCGGCGCGAGTTTTACGAAAAGCCGACCCAGGAACGCAAGCGGAAGAAGGCCGCGGCGGTGAAGCGTCAGGCCAAGCGGATCGCGCGCGACACCACCCTGCGCCGCCGGCTCTACTGAGCCGCCCCCCCGGCCAGCCATGGCCCTGAAAGACCAGATCCTGGACGACGTCAAGGCGGCCATGCGCGCCGGCGAGAAGACCCGCCTGGTGACGCTGCGCATGCTGACGGCTGCCATCAAGCAACACGAAGTGGACTCCCGGACTGCAGCTGAGGATGCGGACACGCTGCGCATCGTTGAAAAACTGGTGAAGCAGCGGCGCGAGGCAGCGGGACAATATCGCGAGGCCAATCGCGCCGACCTCGCCGATAAAGAACTCGCTGAAGTCGACATTCTGAAAGCTTACCTCCCCGAGCCCCTGGATGACGCGGCATTGGACGCGCTGATCGACGAGGTTATCGCGGCCACCGGCGCTGCATCGCCCAAGGACATGGGCAAGGTCATGAATGCAATCCGGGCCCAGGCGCAGGGCCGGGCCGACATGGGCGCCGTCAGCAAGCGCGTCAAGGCACGCCTGGCCGGCTGACGCACTCGGCCAACGTCCCGGCGGTGCTAGACTGCCGCCAAACCGCGCCGCGCACCGCGACGCCGATAACGACATAGCTAGTGGCTGGCCGCATTCCGCAGGATTTCATCGACGACCTCGTCGCCCGCGCCGACATCATTGATGTGGTGGGCTCGCGCGTGCCGCTGAAAAAGGCCGGCCGCGAATACAAGGCGTGTTGCCCTTTCCACAACGAGAAGACGCCGTCGTTTACGGTGAGCCCGGAAAAGGGGTTCTATCACTGCTTTGGCTGCGGCGCCCACGGCACCGCACTGGGTTTCCTGATGGACTACGAACGCCTGGAGTTCGTCGATGCGGTGGAGGAACTGGCCCAGCTGCTCGGCCTGGACGTGCCGCGGGAAGCCAGCACCGAAGCGCGCTCCCCGGTAGCGCCAATATTCGACATCACGGGTGCTGCGGCGAAGCTCTACCAGCAGGCCCTGCGCGAGCACCCGATGGCAGTGGACTACCTGAAAGGCCGCGGCATCGACGGTGAAAGGGCCCGGGATTTCGGAATTGGCTATGCCCCCGCCGGCTGGGACTTCCTGCTCCAGCGGCTGGGCGACGGCGACGACAAACGGCAACTCCTGCAGTCGGCCGGGCTGATCACGGCGCGGGAAAGCGGCGGCTTCTACGACCGCTTCCGCGATCGCATCGTCTTTCCGATACGCGACAGCCGCGGCCGGACCGTGGCCTTTGGTGGCCGCGTGCTGGGCGAAGGCGAGCCGAAGTACCTGAATTCGCCGGAGACTGCTGTCTTTCACAAGGGTCGCGAGCTTTACGGGCTCTACGAAGCGCGGCGCGCCGCCCGGCGCCTGGACTCAATCCTCGTGGTCGAGGGCTACCTGGATGTGGTGAGTCTCGCCTGCCACGGTGTCAGCAATGCGGTGGCGACGCTCGGCACCGCCACCACGGCCGAACACCTGAAACGGATATTCCGGGTCACACCGGAAGTGGTCTTTTGTTTCGACGGCGACCGGGCCGGGCTCGATGCGGCCTGGCGCGCACTGCAAAACACGCTGGCCGAAATGCGCGAGGGCCGCCAGGTGCGCTTTCTGTTCCTGCCCGATGGCGAAGACCCCGATTCGCTGATTCGCAGCGAAGGCGCTGCAGCATTTCAGTCGCGCCTTACCGCAGCGCTGCCGTTGTCAGATTATTTGCTCAAGGAATTGAAAAGCCGCGCCGACATCACCACTACAGAAGGCATGGCGCGGCTGGCTGAACTGGCCCGTCCGCTACTCTCGCAACTGCCGCCGGGCGTTTACCGGGAACTGCTGACGGACCGGGTCGCTGCCGAGGTCAAAATTGGCCCGGACAGGCTGTCGGCGCTGGTTGCCGGCGATGGCGCGCCGACGAGACCGCCGCGACGGCCGCGGCGCGGGCCGGCTCCGGCGGGTCGCCCCAGCCTGGTGAGGCGGGCCATACAGATTCTGCTGCACCACCCGACTGCGGTGCAGCAAGTCCAGGTGCCGCCCGGCCTCGGCGATGCCCGGCAACGCGGGGTGCCGCTGTTGGAAGAACTGCTGGCCCTGCTGGCGAAGCACCCGGAGCTGAGCAGCGCCGCGGTGCTGGAGCGCTACCGGGACCGGTCGGAAGGGCCGCACCTGGAAACGCTCCTGACCGAGGAGTTGCTGATCGGCCAGGATGCTGCAGCGCAGGAATTTGCTGGCTGCCTCGCGCGGCTCGCCGAGCGCGGGCGGGAAGACCGGCTGGCAGAATTGGTTCAGAAAGCTGAGTCGGGAGCGCTGAGCGACGCCGAGCGCGAGGAATTGCGGGGTATCCGGCGAGGCGGGGCCCGCCCCTGAGCCGGCGACTTTATGAAAAGTCCCCGCATCTAAAGCGTGGATCGGACGAATACTGATGTACACTTACGCGTTTTTTTACGCCAACCAATGAGGGCTGCCGGGTGAGCGAAGGCGCAGAGAAACCAAAGAAT
>Ga0265303_10000280_pt1 | contig 27759 bp, 21 predicted proteins | sample Helome_2_FD_192494 | JGI IMG/M metagenome (GOLD analysis project Ga0265303, IMG submission 192494) | Marine sediment microbial communities from subtidal zone of North Sea - Hel_20160317 (Illumina Assembly) | ecosystem: Environmental > Aquatic > Marine > Subtidal zone > Sediment ... | reverse complement strand
CCCTTCGCGAACATCCCGTAGAGATTATTGGCGACAGATTAAGGGAATCAATGACCGCAATGAAACCGATCGTTTAAAAAAAATTGATTTCCCTAATTTGCGAAAAATTTTAGTTGCTAAAAAAAAGAATTATATGGAAACTACACTATCGATAATTCCTGAAGCCTATTGCATAAATCAACCAATTAATCAAAAGATTTATTTGGTAAATGGTGAATTGAAGGAATGGGAAGGCGCTACAGCAGAAGTTTATTCTACCATTTCCAGTACATCGGAATATTCTCCGACATTACTGGGCTCAGTTCCAGACATGGGAGAAAAAGAAGCGTTGGATGCCCTGGATGCGGCTGTAAAAGCCTATGATCAGGGTCAGGGTGCATGGCCAACTATGAAGGTTAGGGATCGGATAGAATGTATGGAAAAGTTTGTACGTATAATGGAGACCAAAAGAGATGTTGTGGTCAAATATTTAATGTGGGAAATTGGTAAGACATTACCAGATTCTGAGAAAGAATTCGACAGAACTGTAGAATACATCTATGACACAATTGAGGATTACAAACAATTAGATCGTAATTCAGCGAAATTTGCAAAGAATGGGGGCGTTTACGCCCATATAAGACGAGGACCTCTTGGAGTGGTGCTTTGTCTTGGACCTTATAATTATCCTTTGAATGAAACTTTCTGTTTGCTTATTCCTGCCATTATCATGGGGAATACCGCAGTTTTTAAACCTGCCAAACAGGGCGTACTATTAATTGCTCCATTAATAGAAGCATTTAAAGAAAGTTTTCCTAAAGGAGTGGTCAATGTCCTATTTGGTCGCGGTCGTGCTATTGCAGGGCCTATAATGAAGACAGGAAAAGTAGATGTATTGGCTCTGATTGGGCATAGTTCATCTGCCAATGCATTGCAAAACCAGCACCCAAAGAGCAACCGTTTACGACTTGTATTGGGCCTGGAAGCAAAAAACCCTGCTATTGTCCTACCTGATGCAAATATGGAGTTGGCTATAAATGAATGTTTGGCAGGTGCCTTATCTTTTAATGGCCAGCGCTGTACCGCACTCAAAGTATTATATGTTCACAAGGATATTGTAGAAGAGTTTAGTGAAAAGTTCTCAGAAAAAGTAGATGAACTTAAATTTGGTAATCCATGGGATAAAGGTGTGACTCTTACACCCCTGCCTGAACCAGATAAACCAGCCTATATACAGGATTTAATTGATGATGCTGTAGTTAAAGGAGCTGAAATACTTAACGGAAAAGGAGGTGAACATTATGATAATTATATCTGGCCTGCAGTTCTTTATCCTGTCACTAAAGATATGAAGGTATATGAAGAAGAACAGTTTGGACCTGTTATACCTATTCTGTCTTTTGAGGATATTCAGGAACCATTAGATGACATGGCCGAATCTAACTATGGCCAACAAGTAAGTTTGTTTGGTAGTGATGTATACGCTCTTGCACCTTTAATTGACAACCTGGCAAACCTGGTATGCCGTGTAAATCTTAATAGTTCATGTCAGCGAGGACCAGACGTATATCCTTTTACGGGAAGAAAAGATTCGGCAGTTGCTACATTAAGTGTTCATGATGCATTAAGATCCTTCTCTATAAGAACTTTGGTAGCCTCAAAGGATACGGATTTAAATAATGAAATTCTTGAGAAGTTATTAGAAACCAAACTGTCTAATTTTATCAGTACTGACTATCTTTTATAATTCCAGTAAGCTAAAGGACCAGGCGTAAGTTATATTTGAATGTACTAGTTACTTAAATAGGCTGCTTCCTATATATGCGAGGCGAGCCAATCTCCAACTTCACTTGTTTTATAAGCTGTTCCACCTTCGGCAAGGTCTTCAGTAACGATACCTTCTGAAAGGGACTTATTAACCACCTTGCGTATTGCCTCAGCCTCATCTAACAAATTAAATCCATCAAATAACATAGCTGCAGATAAAACTGTTGCAAGTGGATTAGCAATGTCTTTTCCGGCGGCTTGTGGATAGGATCCGTGAATTGGTTCGTAAAGCGCAATGTTTTCTCCAATAGAAGCAGAAGGCATTAAGCCCATAGAACCAGAAATTACAGAAGCCTCATCAGTTAGAATATCGCCGAACAGGTTTTCAGTTATTAATACGTCATATTCACTTGGCCACTGAACAAGCCGCATAGCTACGGCATCAACAAATTCATATGATACCTGAACTTCCGGGTAATCTTTTTCCATTGCCTGTACGGTTTCACGCCATAAACGGGAAGATTCCAATACATTGGCTTTATCTACACAACATAGGCGTTTGGAGCGTTTCTCGGCCATCTCAAAACCTTTTTTTGCCAAACGCTGTATTTCCTTGCGTGTATAAGTACATGTATCATAAGCTGTGTCTCCATTATCTTCTCTTCCCCGTTTTCCAAAATAGATACCACCGGTAAGTTCCCTTAAAAAAATGAGATCTGTACCTTCAATCCGTTCTCTTTTTAAAGGTGATTTATCAATAAGAGATGGAAACGTAAACGTGGGTCTGACATTAGCAAACAATCCCAGCTTTTGTCTCATTCTCAATAAACCTTGTTCCGGGCGGACTTTTGCCGATGGATCGTTATCATATTTGGGATGGCCAATAGCACCAAAAAGTACAGCATCCGAAGTAGTGCATATATCATGGGTTTCGTCCGGGTAGGGGTCTCCAACAGCATCAATCGCCGCCGCTCCCGTTAAAGCCGGTCTCCAATTTATCTCATGATTAAATTTTTTGGCCAGAGCATCACATACTTTTACGGCCTGATCTATCACTTCGGGTCCAATTCCATCGCCGGCTAAGAGCGCTATATTTAATTTCATATTATTTCTGAGATCTAATTAATAGAAAATAGTTGTCTTTAGTGAGATACTTTAAATGATATTCAGCATTTTTTCGGTTGCCTTTATGGCAGAAACAGTCTGATCCGAATCCAAACCACGGGTAATAAATTCTTTTCCATCATCCTGCCAGGTAATGATGGTTTCACATAATGCATCAGAGTTACTTCCCGGAGGTATTCTAACGGCATAATCAGTAAGAATTGGCAGCGCTATTTCTTTCGATTTATATACTTTTCTCAATGCATTCATGAAGGCGTCAAACTGCCCATCTCCCTGGGCATTCTCTTCGTAGGACTCTCCATTTATTTCCACCGCTACTGTAGTAGAAGGTTTAAGACCTTTAGAATGTGTAAGTACATAAGATTTAACGAAAACCTTTTGCTGATAAGATTCACTATCCAAAACATCTGAAATGATATATGGAAGGTCTTCCTTCGTTACTTTCTCTTTTTTATCCCCTAGTTCAATAATACGTTGCGTTACTCTTTTTACTTCATCATCATTAAGCGTGAGTCCCAATTCCTGAAGATTCTTTTGGATATTAGCTTTTCCCGAAGTTTTGCCAAGAGCATATTTACGTTTTCTACCGAATCGTTCTGGTAATAAATCATTAAAGTATAAATTCTTTTTATTATCTCCATCTGCATGTATTCCAGCTGTTTGTGTAAATACATTATCTCCAACAATGGGCTTATTCGCCGGAATACCAAATCCGGTAAATGTTGATACAATTTTACTTACTTTAAAAAGTGAAGACTCATCAACATTAATCTCGATTTCCGGCAAAAAGTCATTTATTACTGCAACAACACTGGCCAATGGAGCATTACCAGCGCGTTCTCCCATTCCATTTATTGTTAGATGCAATCCGTGACAACCGGCCTTCAGTGCTTCCATAACATTGGCTACGCTTAGGTCATAGTCATTATGGCCGTGAAAATCAAAATGTATATTCGGATAACGAGCTACAATTTGTGATATAAAATCAAAGGTTTCTCCGTGAGTCAAAATGCCAAGAGTATCCGGTAATAAAATTCTTTTAATAGGTTGTAAGGAAAGGAAGTCGAGATATTGAAATACATACTCTGGGGAATTACGCATCCCATTGCTCCAATCCTCTAAATATACGTTTGTAGTAATCCCTTGCTTTTCTGACAAGCGTAGTACATTTGCAATATCTGAAAAATGCTCCTCAGGTGTTTTTTTAAGTTGATATGTCAAATGATTCAAAGAGCCCTTGGTTAAAAGGTTTTGAATTTTCGCACCAGTCTTTTTCATCCATTTGAGCGAAAGACCATCATCTACAAATGTAAGCACTTCAATACGATCTAAATAACCTACACTCTTTGCCCATCCCGTTATTTGCTCAACAGACTTAAATTCACCTTCTGAAACTCTGGCTGATGCAATCTCTATGCGATCCACTTTCAATTCGTCTAAAAGAAGTTTTGCCAGCGTAAGCTTCTCTGCGGCAGTAAAGGATACTCCTGAGGTTTGTTCTCCATCCCTCAATGTTGTATCCATAATTTCAATCTTCCTCTTATTCATGCTAAAACTTAATGACTTATGAAGTATTATCTTACTTAAATGCTAGAGAGGTGTGTCTTTCGCAAAAGATTCAATTTCACTCTTAATATTTAGTAAATAATCAATATCATCAAATCCGTTGAGCAAGTTTTCCTTTTTGTAGTCATTTATTTCAAAACTTTCCTTTTCTCCTGTTGTCTTAATAGTAAAGGTTTGCTCCGGAAGATTCACTTCAAACTCGGTGTTTGGATCGGCTTCAATAGCTTTGAAAATCTTTACAAGAAAGATTGGACCAACCTGTACAGGTAAAACACCAATATTCATGCAATTACCTCTAAATATATCGGCAAAAAAACTACTCACAACACAGCGAAAACCATAATCATAGATAGCCCAAGCGGCGTGTTCTCTCGAAGAACCAGATCCAAAATTTTTCCCCCCTACCAAAATTTCCCCGCTATAAATAGGGTTGTTCAGTACAAATTGTTCTTTTGGAGTATTGTCTGAATGATATCTCCAATCTCGAAAAAGGTTATCACCAAAACCCTTGCGTTCGGTAGCTTTAAGAAACCTTGCGGGGATAATCTGATCCGTATCCACATTTTCAATTGGCAGTGGAACAGCTGTAGTGCTTAGAACTTTAAATTTATCGTATGCCATTAATATTTGTTTCTGTTAATTATTGATATAAAATTAGGCCGTTTCATAAACCATCAACTCCCTAGGGTCTGTAACCTTTCCTGTAACCGCTGCCGCTGCTGCAACCAATGGACTAGCCAGAAGTGTTCTTGCTCCTGGCCCCTGTCTACCTTCAAAATTTCTGTTAGACGTACTAACAGCATATTTGCCAGCAGGAATTTTATCGTCATTCATTGCCAGGCAAGCAGAACAGCCGGGTTCTCTTAATTCAAAGCCAGCCTCATTTAGAATATCCAACAGGCCTTCTTTTTTAATCGCATCTTCAACTTTATGGGAACCTGGAACCAGCCAGGCCGTAACGTTATTGGCCTTTTGTCTTCCTTTAACCAAACTTGCAAAGGCCCTGAAATCCTCAATTCTACCATTAGTACAACTTCCAAGGAAAACAAAATCTATTTCTTTCCCCAGCATATTGTCACCTTCTTCAAAATTCATATATTGAAGCGATTTCTTATAGGTAGTGGCACCTCCTTGAATGGTATCAGATTTAGGGATACCACCTGATATTCCAATACCCATTCCCGGATTAGTCCCATACGTAATCATTGGTTCAATATCTTCACCGTTGAATGTGATTTCTTGATCAAAAACAGCATTGTCATCCGTATATAATGTTTCCCAATAAGTCATTGCTTTGTCCCAGGCTTGGCCTTCAGGAGTAAACTCCCTATTTTTAATATAGGCAAATGTTTTCTCATCCGGAGCAATCATACCACCACGTGCACCCATTTCAATACTTAAATTGCATACAGTCATACGCCCTTCCATTGACATCTGTTCAAAGACATCCCCTGCGTATTCAACAAAATATCCGGTAGCACCCGAAGTACTCAATTTAGATATAATATAAAGGGCAACATCTTTGGGTGTAACCGCAATATTTAGTTTTCCATTTATCGTAATGCGCATGCTTTTCGGTTTCGGTTGCATAATGCATTGGCTAGCTAAAACCATTTCTACTTCGGAGGTACCAATACCAAATGCTATAGCACCAAAAGCGCCATGTGTAGAAGTATGTGAGTCGCCACAAACAATAGTTGCCCCGGGTAATGTAATTCCATTTTCGGGTCCAATTACATGCACAATACCGTTTTTTTCATGACCTAGACCCCAATATGGGATTTGGTGTTCTTTTGCGTTTTTTTCCAAAGCCATTAGTTGGTTGGCAGATAAAGGATCTTTAACCGGCAGATGTTGATTTATTGTAGGAGTGTTATGATCTGCTGTTGCGAAAGTGCGTTCAGGATATAAAGCTTTAATATTTCTATTTTTTAAGCCCAAAAATGCCACCGGACTTGTCACCTCATGAACAAGATGACGGTCAATAAATAGCACATCAGGTCCATTCAATACTTTTTTGACTACATGTGAGTCCCAAACTTTATCAAATAGTGTTTTTCTCATAAATAATTAAATAACTAAGGAATAGCTTTTAGCACAGCCAACAAATGTATGAAATACCAGCAAAATCGAGTAAAACAATGTGCCTTTAAATTACGATGTTCAATGAGCTTAAGTCTTATTTAAAGTTTTGATAATCAATAATATAAATGCATTATAAGCACTTAATAGATTTATGTTAATGGCAGACACTATTCTATCATTTTAGTTGTACATGAAAATTTCAATGGCTTTTTTGTGTAATTCTGGTTTAACATGGCCAGACTTTGGTTTAACATTACTGTAACGATTCCAAGAAAATGCTATACCTATCTTTAGTAAAATCTAACAGCTTATTTAACAATTAAAAAACAAACTAATGAAAAAAAGTTACAAGAAAGTTTCGACATTTTTACTTGTTACCCTATTGTTTTTTTGCTTTAAGGGTAATGCACAATTGGATTTGCCGAGGGGAAGTCAAAAAGCAAAAGTTGCACAACGAATAGGGATAACCGATATCTCAATTTCTTATTCAAGACCTGCAGTAAATAATAGGGAAATTTGGGGTAAGCTGGTGCCATATGGCATGAATAATCTAGGATTTGGAACGGCAAAGGAATCCCCATGGCGTGCTGGAGCAAATGAGAATACAATAATCAAATTTACAGATGACGTAAAGATTGGAGGGCAGCCATTAGTCGCAGGTAAATACGGACTTCACATGATACTTAATGAAGACAATAAAGCAACTGTGATTTTCTCTAAAAATTATGAGGCCTGGGGTAGCTATTTTTACGATCCTAAAGAGGATGCATTAAGGGTCGATGTTATTACAAATGAGATTCCACATGTTGAGGAGCTAACTTACCTTTTCACTCAGGTTGGTGCTAATTCAGTAATGGCTTCCTTAAACTGGGAAAAGAAACAAATACCTTTTAAAATTGAAGTTGATGTTTCTGACATCGTCCTGGCAGACATACGTCATAAACTACAGAATTCACCTGGTTTTATCAGGCAAACATGGGAGCAGGCCGCTAATTATTCACTTAATAATGGAGGTGATCTCGACGAGGCACTTGGGTGGATTGATGCTACTATTGCGGGGATGTTTTTTAGTCAAAAAACCTTCAACAACCTTAGTATAAAAGCAAAAATCCTCACAAAACAGGGTAAAACATCAGAAGCAGATGCGGTTATGGATGAAGCATTGGGTGTTGCAACAATATTTGAGGTTCATGCCTATGGCAGGCAATTAATTGCTCAGGGAGAAAAAGAAAAAGCATTGGAAGTTTTTAAAATGAATGCAAAAAATAATAAAGGACAATGGCCTGTTGATTATGGACTTGCAAGAGCTTATTCCGCCATGGGCGACTATAAAACTGCTTTAAAGCATTTAAAAATTGCAGCTAAAAGAGCCCCGGACCAACAAAATAAAGACGCCATTGCGGCTAATTTAACCAAACTTGAAAACGGTGAAGGAATTAACTAAATAGTCTTCTGCCTTGATGTAATATTAGGAGCCGGAATCTATCCGGCTCTTAACTAATATAATTCCAGATATTATTGTGTTTCATTATTTGGCCAAAAGTATATCTGATTTGTTTATTTTCTTCTTTTTGCAATCGGGGATCTTCATTAAGAACCTTTATAGCATAATATCTGGCAGTTTTTAAGATATCATTATCCTTGACAATATCAGCTATTTTCAGATTCAGAATACCGCTTTGTTGTGTTCCCATAAGATCACCAGGCCCACGAATTTTAAGGTCTACTTCCGCAATTTCAAATCCGTCATTTGTACTTGTCATAGTTTCAAGTCTGGTTTTAGCATCTGAAGATAGCTTATGGCTTGTCATAAGTATACAATAGCTCTGTTCTGCTCCGCGACCAACACGCCCTCTTAATTGGTGTAATTGCGATAGTCCGAAACGTTCTGCACTTTCAATAATCATAACGGAAGCATTAGGGATGTTGACACCCACTTCAATTACCGTTGTTGCAACCATTATTTGTGTTTCTCCTTTAACAAATCGCTCCATCTCATAATCTTTATCTTGTGGTTTCATCTTACCATGCACTATTGAAATCTGATAATTAGGTAATGGAAAATCGCGTGCAATACTCTCATAGCCATCCATTAAATCCTTATAATCCAGTGCTTCTGACTCCTGAATTAGCGGATATACAATATATACCTGTCTTCCCTTCTTTATTTCATCTCTTAAAAATTGAAACACTTTTAATCGGTTTTTGTCAAATCTGTGTACGGTCTTCACAGCTTTTCTTCCTGGTGGAAGCTCATCAATAACAGATATATCAAGATCACCATAAAGGCTCATAGCCAAAGTTCTTGGAATTGGCGTCGCGGTCATTACTAAGATATGCGGAGGAACCTCATTCTTGTGCCATAATTTGGATCTTTGGGCAACACCAAATCTATGTTGCTCGTCAATTATTGCCAACCCAAGATTTTTGAATAGTACTTTGTCTTCTAATACGGCATGTGTACCAATAAGAAGATGAAGAACACCATCTTCGAGTTGCTCGTGAATAATCTTCCTCTCTGCCCTTTTAACTGATCCGGTAAGTAAAGCTATATTAACGCCAATATCTCCCAGCAATTCTTTTATGCTTTGGAAATGCTGATTAGCCAATATTTCAGTAGGGGCCATTAAGCAAGCCTGATAGCCATTATCCAGTGCTAATAAGATAGTCATTAAGGCCACTACGGTTTTACCAGATCCCACATCCCCCTGTAAAAGGCGGTTCATTTGGGCTTTACTACCAAGGTCTGCCCTTATTTCTTTAATGACCTTCTTTTGAGCAGCTGTAAGTTCAAAAGGTAAATGGTCTTTATAAAATCTGTTAAAAAGTTTACCCACACTTTTAAAGGGATAGCCTTTTATTTTTTGTTTTCTAATTAATTTCTTTGAAATGAGTTGTAGCTGAATGTAAAACAACTCTTCGAATTTAAGCCGGAATTGTGCTTTTGATAATAATTTAAGATCCTTTGGAAAGTGTATGTTGAACATGGCTTCCTTTTTGGAAACCAGCCGAAGTTCATCCCTTAAAACAGGGGAGAGAGTTTCTATAAACTCTCCCTTTTTTTCTATAAATAATTGTTGCATTAATTTGCTGACTACTCTGTTTGTAATACCCTTGGCACTAAGTTTTTCAGTAGAAGGATAAATAGGCTGCAACGATACCCTTATCCCTTTTTCGTGCTCAACAAGCAATTCCATTTCCGGGTGTGGCATTGAAAATTTACCGCTAAACCAATTCGTTCTTCCAAAAATGACATAGGGGGTATTCAATTTGATATTTTCCTTAATCCATTTCTGTCCACGGAACCATACCAGTTCCATTTCCCCGGTTTCATCCATAAAAGTGGCAACAAGCCTGTTTCCTTTTTTTTGCTCTACAGTTTTAATATGGATGATTTTCCCAATAAGTTGAACATCTGCATTCCCTCTTTGTAACTCATTAATTTTATAATACCTTGATTTATCAATATACCTATTGGGAAAAAGATTAATTAAATCCTGGTAAGTTACTATCCCCAACTCCGACTTCAGTATTTCTGACCTGTTTGGGCCAACACCTTTTAAATAGGTAACAGGGGTTTGAAGATAGTTTGCATTCATAGAACGAAAATAATGGTTACTGCATAATAGTGCAATACCGCAAATTGCTAATTTTGGATTCAGAATTGTATATTAACTATTATGAACTTTATTAAATCGCTTTTAGCAGTTCTTTTTTCGTGTTTTTTGTTTAGTCAGCCTCAACCTTCAGTAGATTTCTATAAAGCAGATATTGATGTAATTCCCAATAAAGATGATAAAAGAATAAGTGGTAAAGTAACTTATTGGTTTAAAGCTCTCAATAAGACTGATTCTGTTTTTTTAGATGCCAAAAACATGGACTTCTCCTCTGTATTAATAAACGGCAAAAAAGTTCGTCATAGAAATACCGCAGATAAAATAGTTCTTTATAAAAAACTTAAAGCAGCCAAGACATATAATATAACATTGGGCTATTCTACAATTCCAAAGCAAACGGTTTACTTTTTAGGTTGGGAAGATTCAGTACCCGATAATAATCAAATATGGACTCAGGGCCAGGGAAAATAGACCAGTTACTGGCTTCCTAGTTTTGATGATATGAATGAGAAAGTTGAGTTTGATCTTAGTATCACCTTTGATAAAGAGTATGAAGTTATTGCAAATGGTAAACTAAAGGATACGATTTTAAAAGATTCGCTGAAAACCTGGTTCTTTGATATGAAAAAGCCAATGAGCAGTTATCTTCTGGCTTTTGCGATAGGGAATTATAATTTTAAGAAAATTAAAAGTAAGAGTGGAATTCCTATAGAGCTTTATTATTATCCGGAAGACAGCTTAAAACAAGAACCAACATACAGGTATAGCAGTGAAATATTTGATTTTCTTTTAGATGAAATCGGGGTAGACTATCCATGGCAAAATTACAAACAGATACCTGTTCGTGATTTTTTATATGCCGGGATGGAAAACACCGGGACTACCATTTTTTCTGATGGATTTGTAATAGACAGTGTAGCTTTTGTAGATAAGAATTTTGTAAATGTAAACGCCCATGAAATGGCTCACCAGTGGTTTGGAAATCTGGTTACCGAAAAAGATGGGAATCATCACTGGCTCCATGAAGGTTTTGCAACATACTATGCTCTGCTTGCCGAAAGAAAACTATTTGGTGACGATTACTTTTATTGGAAACTTTATGAATCTGCAAAACAGCTTCAACAATTATACAGTCAAGGGAATGGAAAAGCGTTAACCGATCCAAAAGCGAGTAGTTTAACTTTTTATGAAAAAGGGGCCTGGGCTCTTCATATATTGAAAATAAAGCTTGGGGATAAGGTTTTCAAGGAAGGTATTCAGTCGTATCTTAACAAATATCAATATTCTAATGTCACAATATCTGATTTTATCTCAGAGATGCAACGTGTAAGTGAATTAGACTTGCAAGAATTTGAACAAAGCTGGTTGAAAGACACACAATTTCCATTTGAGAAGGCAAAGCGATTACTTGCGGCATCTTCCCCTGATTTGCAGACCTTTTTTAACCTTCAAAGGGAATTAACATCAAGTAATGCTGAGAATGAACAAATTATTAAAAAAGTATGGCATAGTAATTCATCATCCAGGCTGAGGGAAAATATCATTTTGGACTATCATAAATCACTGTCCGAAAATTTTATAAGGGATGCATTTATTACAAAAGATTTGAAGATAAGGCAGACTTTATGTATTACAGCCGATAGAATTCCTTACGGGCTTAAGAAACAATTTGAATCATTATTGGAAGATAAAAGTTATCTTACAATTGAAAATGTACTTTACCGTTTGTGGATATCCTTTCCGGAGGATAGAATAGCCTATTTGGAAAAAACTAATGGCATCATTGGCCTTCCAAATAAGAATGTACGTTTGTTATGGTTGTTTTTGGCAGTATTGACGAAGGACTATTTAAGTGACACGCAGAAGACAGATTATACCAGGGAACTATTCGGATATACTTCAATGGAAAACTCTTTTGAGGTAAGGCAGAATGCGTTTTCCTTGATTGCCGATGTTTTTCCTATGACAGATCATAACTTGAAGGATTTGGTGAATGCATCGATTCACCATTCCTGGCAATTCAGAAATTTTGCCAGAAACCTGATAGATAGGTTATTAAAAGACGACAAACAAAAAGAACGATTACTTGAACTAGCAAAAGAACTAAAGGGTAAAGAATTGCGTTATATACAAAGTAAACTGCAAGTAAAATGAGAGCTTTAGTAATATCTGGCGGTGGTAGTAAGGGCGCTTTTGCAGGAGGCGTTGCCCAATACCTGATGCAGGAATTAAACCATAATTATGACCTATTTCTGGGTACATCAACCGGAAGCTTGTTAATTTCACATCTGGCACTTCAAAAGATTCAAAAAATTAAAGAAGTTTATACATCAGTAGATCAGGACAGCATCTTTAGTAATTGCCCTTTTGTAATTCAAAACAAATATGGTGTGGCCAATATTGGCATAAACCATTGGAACGTGTTAAAGAATTTCTACAAGGGTAGCCGAACTTTTGGTGAGAGTCATAATTTATTGGAGCTTATAAAAAATACAATTACACCTGAAGAATTTGAAATTCTGAAATCCGGTCCTAAGGATATAGTAGTTACGGTATCCAATCTCTCGTTAAATGCTGTGGAGTATAAGTCCATTAAAGATTTTGAGTATGAGGATTTTTGTGAATGGATTTGGATTTCATGCAATTATACACCTTTTATGAGCTTGGTGCGAAAAGAAGGTTGTGAATATGCCGATGGAGGACTTGGAAGTATGGTCCCTATAGAAGAAGCTATTATGAGAGGGGCAACAGAAGTAGATGCAATTATTTTACATACTGAAGTAACTCATTTTAACAGAATGCCTTCTAAGAATGCATTTTCCCTCCTGACCAGTATGTTTGCATTTATGTTAGATAGAATTGAGCGTCAGAATATCCGAATTGGAAAATACGTTGCCAATAATAACGATGCAATAATTAATTTTTATTATACGCCAACCGTATTAACAACAAATTCTTTAATCTTCGACAAAGAGAAAATGACATCATGGTGGGAAAAGGGGTTTGAGTTTGCAAAAACTAAAAATGTGGAATTAAGTGCTTTTGAACCCGAACAGTAGAACGTATTCCTTCAGAAATATTACCAAATTTCTCCAATTTCCTTTTTTACATAGGCTAGTGCCGTTGCTGAAGGAGATTGTTTATCCATAGTTTCATTAAGAATATCTTCACGCAACTTGTCGGCGGAGTCAGATTCAGACATGCCTGCTTTTCTAATTGATTGAATCGTTGCATTTTTGGCAGCTTTAATAATATTCCAACAATCATCACTCATATAGATCTGCTGTGATAAATTGTGATCGAATTCGTTTTCAATAGTTCGGATCAATAATTGCTCATATGCATTTTTATCCGCAGATTTAGGTCCTACCCGTACTACAAGACTTGGTATTGAGATACGTTCTAAAAACAGTGCCATACGCTCATAGGCCTGTAAACGTATAGGCATGGCATTTTTTTGAGAATCTTTGTGAAGTAAAAATCTTCTACGACCTTCCTCGTTTCTCGTATGTAATCTAAAGAAATAAAAAGCTACAGCTCCGGTAACCACGGCAGGTAATAAATATGCGAAGAGTTGAAAAATTCCGTCCCCAGTCATGTTTTGGTAGTTTAGTTTGGTTTATGGATGTAGAACGCTAGAATATTCAAAAAATTATAGCTTTTATTTATCTATTTTAGAATGTAACATTATAACGATAATCAAGAATGACTTCTATCAATTCTTCATGTTTTGTCTTAGTTTAAGGTAGAACAAATTGAAGTTGGGATGAAGCCTGATATACAATGATTCAGCCATGTCGGTTTTTCTTGTAACTACTATTCTTTCTGCTTTTACATTGGCAATATTTCCAATAATTGCTGTTACAGAAGCAGCCTTTGAAAATAAATTTTCCCAGCTGTTCGCATCATCCGTATGGAACTCAAGTGTAACAGACATATCAGGATTTGCTTTAATCACTCCTGCTATTTTGTTTAGCATATCGCTAGCTCCGGCCTCAAGTTTAACGCTGTTTGGATTAGCTCCAAACAAAGTGGAATTATCCATGATTACAGAAACGGCACCACTTTCCACTTTAATATTTGCGTTTTCTCCCAGTGTTTGTTTAAAATTAGTAAGTACAAGTATCGTAATTGAATCATTGCTCGTTAAAGCGTCATTAATAAATTTCAGTTCTTCTTCTTTCTTTCTCAGTGCTTCCATGACACCACTAAGCTTGTCCAGTCTCTGATTAGCTTGCCCGGTAAAACTATTTAAATTTTCTAATAATGTAGCGTTATTCTCCTCAAGCCCTTTTAACTGGCTTTCAAAGGAATCTGCTCTGGCTTGGCTTATTTTTTCATTTTTTTTGGATTCTAAAAGTTCAGTTTTGGTGCTTTCCAACTCAGCATTCAAACTGTTAACCTGGGCTATGAGCTCTTTTTTATTCTGAGCTTGCAATGTACTTCCAAGTAACAATAAAAAGAGAAATGATATAGTAATTCTATTCATGGGCATTATAGATTAATTAAAAAACAGGATTATCTCCCTTTCTTTAAATGAGACACAAAAATAGTTTATTTAGACGTTTATCAATTTGTCTTTGTCAAATAATTGTATTTCAAAATTGACCAATTTGAATTAAAATTGTTTTAGAAAACATACTATATTTCAGTTCAATCACCCATGTTCAGGTAATCAAGACTCATTTCTGTTAGTGTTTTTACTCCCAAAATCAACCCACTATCATCAATTATAAAATCAGGAGTATGATGTGGGAATGATTCAGTTGTTCCAGGTGTCATTCCTCCTAAAAAAAAGAAAAACCCAGGGACTTGTTGTTGAAAATAAGAAAAATCTTCGGCACCCGTTATAGCTTTTTGAATTTGAATATTTTCATTCCCGGCTACACGTTGCATAGTGGGCAACATTTTTGTAACCAGATCCGGGTCATTATAAGTTATGGCAGTTGTTGTATGAATTTCAATTGAAGCATCACCTCCATAAGCTTTCGCTATTGCAGGTACCATTTCCTCCATCCTGCGATTGATCATTTCTTGCATATTGTAGTCCAGGGTGCGGATTGTACCTATCATTTCTGCACTCTCCGGAATAATATTAAAACGAACCCCGCTTTTAATTTTACCTACCGTTATGACAGCTGCTTCATTGGTAAGATCAGATTCTCTGCTAATGATTGTCTGTAATCCATCAATTATTTTGGCACTTATTAGAATAGGATCAATACCTAACCATGGTTGTGAACCATGACTTTGTTTGCCTTTTACATTGATTACAAAGCGCTGTGCTGCTGCCATTGTACCCCCCGATTTATATCGAATTACTTTTATTGGTATTTCTGATTTAATGTGTAATCCGAAAATTGCATCTACATCCGGGTTTTTCAACACACCTTCCTTAACCATCAAAAGTGCACCACCTTCTTCCCCAGGAGGGGCGCCTTCCTCTGCAGGTTGAAAAATAAACTTCACAGTACCTTTTATTTTATCCTTATTTTTAGATAATACTTCCGCTACACCCATTAAAATAGCTGTGTGTGTATCATGACCGCAGGCATGCATAACTCCCACATTCTCACCAAGAAATTGCGAAGTAATTGTAGACTTAAACGCAAGATCATTACGCTCAGTTACTGGTAAGGCATCAATATCGGCCCGCAGGGCAACAACTTTTCCAGGTTGATCTCCTTTCAGAATACCAACCACCCCGGTATGTGCAACTCCCGTTTGTACCTGTATATCCAGGGAGTTTAAATGAGCCGCTATTTTGTCGGCAGTCTTGAACTCACGATTTGATAGTTCTGGATTTTGGTGTATTTCTCTTCGCCATTCGATTACCTTGCCTTCAATTAGTTCATAATCGCCAGATAAGTCTGGTACTTGTGCCATAAGGATACCTCCCAAAAGGAAGGCTATCGTAGCTAATAATTTGTTCATTATATCAGATTTAAAATTTTATTAGTTGAAAACCATCGTCCTGAAGCTGAATTAATGCTGTCATCGCAGATAAGGCCAAATCAACACCATCAATAGTATCAGAAACGGGAACATTTCGTGAAAGAGAGGATTGACCGCAAAATACAACCTCAACACCCACATCTAAAAGTTTTTGTATTAGTACTTCGTTGGGGTTATCAGTATCGTACCGATCTCTATATACGGTACTTTTTAATAGATCTTTTGAAGCCTTGTTGTGAACAACCAGGGCAACTTTTAGATTTGAAAGTGGCACACCACTCTGAGCGTGCATATTTAGAAAACGAGCCGCAGTTTCAATGCTTTTATTCAGTTTATCAGGTGAATCAGAAGTGTTCATAATATCAAAAACCACTTTGTACTCTTTGGAAGAATTGGTAGTAAAATCAGGGTTCTTTATATTCCAAACTTCCCCATACTCTGCTATAATCGGACCGGATTCTTTAGTTTGTGAAAGCACAGGTGTAAATCCCGGGAGAAGGATTGCCAAGAGATAAAAGAAGATGATTTTTGACATATAGCTCAATAGAATTTCTAAATATATTCAAATTGTGTAAAATACGAAGTCAAAGTTCATAAATAATGGTTCGTCACTTTTTCATGAGGTTAATTATGGCTAAATTCACATCATAAAATGCCGATGACTTGAATACATTTCTTGATGATTTAAATGATGCCCAAAAAGGCCCTGTTTTACACAAGGAGGGACCCCTAATGGTTATTGCAGGGGCGGGTTCAGGTAAAACAAGGGTTCTTACCTATAGAATTGCTCATTTAATGAGGCAAGGTGTTGATCCTTTCAATATTCTGGCTCTGACCTTTACAAACAAGGCTGCCAGGGAAATGAAAAAGCGAATCGCTAATATTGTTGGGGGCTCTGAAGCAAAGAATTTATGGATGGGTACGTTTCACTCTATTTTTGCCCGTTTATTACGTTTTGATGGTGATAAATTGGGCTACCCAAGTAATTATACCATTTATGATACACAAGATTCACAGCGTTTAATTTCATCGATAATAAAGGAGATGGGATTGGATAAGGATATTTATAAATACAAACAAATTCAAAATCGTATTTCATCCTACAAAAACAGTTTAATTACAGTAAAAGCCTATTTCCAAAATCCTGAATTAATGGAGGCGGATGCTATGGCCAAGAGGCCCAGATTAGGGGATATTTATCAAAACTACGTGGACCGATGTTTTAAAGCAGGCGCAATGGATTTTGATGATTTACTTTTACGAACCAATGAATTATTGAGCCGTTTTCCGGAAGTTTTAATGAAATACCAGGAGCGGTTCCGATATATTCTTGTGGATGAATATCAGGATACCAACCACTCTCAATATCTTATTGTAAAAGCACTTGCTGACCGGTTTCAAAATATTTGCGTTGTGGGTGACGATGCCCAGAGTATTTACTCATTCAGAGGCGCAAACATCACAAATATCCTAAACTTTCAGAGAGATTATGACGATGTTGCGGTTTATAGATTAGAGCAAAATTACCGATCTACCAAAAATATAGTCAATGCTGCAAATTCTATTATTGCCAACAATAAGAATCAATTGGAAAAAGTAGTATGGACAGCTAACGATGTGGGTACCAAAATTAAACTTCACAGAAGTGTAACTGATGCTGAGGAAGGAAGATATGTGGCAGGTTCAATTTTTGAAAACAAAATGCAAAACCAGCGCTTAAACAGCGATTTTGCTGTTCTTTATCGGACAAATTCCCAATCGCGTGCCATAGAAGATGCCCTGCGAAAAAGAGATATTCCTTATAGGATTTATGGGGGTCTTTCCTTTTATCAACGAAAAGAAATCAAAGACTTGCTGTCTTATCTTAGGTTGGTGATCAATACGAAGGATGAAGAAGCTCTAAAAAGAGTTATAAATTTCCCCACTCGTGGAATTGGCCAAACCACAGTGGATAGGCTTACAGTTGCGGCTAACCATTACTCAAAATCCATTTTTGAAGTAATGGAGAATTTAGATAAAATTGATTTAAAAATAAACACCGGGACTAAAAGAAAACTCGAAGATTTTACCAATATGATTAAGAGTTTTCAGATAAAGAATGAGACTTCAGATGCATTTATCCTGGCCGAGCATGTAGCAAAGAAAACTGGTATACTCCTTGAGTTTAAGAAGGATGGCACGCCTGAAGGCATTGCCCGAATGGAGAATATAGAAGAATTATTAAATGGTATCAAAGACTTTGTGGAAGGTCAAAAGGAACTGGCAGATGCAAAAGGAGATTTAACTGAGTTTTTGGAAGATGTGGCACTGGCCACGGATTTGGACAAGGACACCGGCGATTATGATCGTGTAGCTCTTATGACTATTCACCTTGCTAAAGGATTGGAGTTTCCTTTTGTGTATATAGTTGGGATGGAAGAAGATCTTTTCCCTTCAGCAATGAGCATGAATACTCGAAGTGAATTGGAAGAGGAGCGCAGGCTTTTTTATGTTGCATTAACCCGTGCTGAGGAAGAGGCATATTTAACCTACACGCAAAACAGATATCGCTGGGGTAAATTAATTGATGCTGAGCCCAGTCGTTTCATTGAGGAAATTGAGGATAAATATATGGAGAACCTTACTCCTGTAGATACATATAGATATAAATCTTTAATTAATACTGATATTTTTGGAGAAGTTGATAAGTCAAAAATTAGAATAAAAAAACCTGAAAATGGTGTTCCGCCTGGGATTAGAAAACCAAATGAAAGTCAATTAAGAAAACTAAGAAAACTTAAACCGAAATTAGCCAAACCTATTGGAAATGGTAATCCTATAGATCCAAATCTATCTGAAGGCGCTTTGGTAAATCATACACGTTTTGGCCGTGGCAAGGTATTGCGAATTGAAGGAGCTGGGAACGATAAAAAGGCGGAAATACAATTTGAGAAAGGAGATATAAAAAAGTTACTTCTTCGTTTTGCAAAGCTTGAAATAATCGCTGATTAGTTAAAACACACTTATTATTCAATTATTAGGGAGGATTGGTCCTATCGAAAATATAATTGCTATGGCATGATTAATTCATACTATATTTGGATTGTATTTTAAATTAATTCACATAATGCATAAGAAGATAATTATCCTTTTTGCAGTACTACTGATAGGATGCAGTACGAGCAACCCACAAGAAGATCAGGGAGGGGTTTTAACCGGGCCTATAGATATTAGCGGGTTACCAGATGTGAATGCACCTGACTACTGGGATAAAGCGGTTTTGGTTTGGCAAGACGAATTTGAGGGAGATTTTTTATCTAAGGAGCATTGGGTTTCTGAGACAGGTTCTCATGGTTGGGGTAATAATGAACTACAGAATTATACTGAAGGCGAAAATGTAATAGTTAGCGACGGAACGCTTAAAATAATAGCCAAGAAAACAGAATTGGTTCCTGGCACGTTTGGCTACACTTCAGCGAGGTTAAATAGTACTGCCAATTTTATCTATGGGAGGATGGAGATCAGGGCAAAAATTCCTGAACATAAGGGTAATGGTCTTTGGCCCGCCTTATGGATGCTGGGCAGTACTATTCATATAAATGGATGGCCCGAATGTGGCGAAATAGATATAATGGAGTATGTAAGTTTTGAACCCAACCAGGTCCACTTTTCCATTCACAGTGTTGCCAATAATCATAAAGATGGAACGCAAGTAACTTCCGGTCCGGTATTATTGGAGACTATAGAAGAAGAATTTCATAATTACGGCATTCTATGGACAGACAAGTACCTGAAATTCTACATAGACGTCGTAGATAATATTAAGCTTTTATTTTCTCGACCGGCTATTACCAGTGCGGAGAATTGGCCTTTTTCAGGATCATTTTACTTTTTAATGAATATAGCTGTTGGAGGCGATTGGGGAGGTTTAGAAGGAGTTGATAATAACATTTTTCCGGCAGTTATGGAGGTGGACTATGTAAGGGTCTATCAGGTAAAATAGAATTCCTATTTATTATCTTCGAAAAACCATAATTTATGATTCCTCCAAATATTTAATAAGAAAATGGCCGAATTCATTAAGATTTATGAGCAGAATCCTAATCCAAAGGAAATAGATAAGGTTGTATCTATCCTGCAAAAAGGAGGTTTAATTATATACCCAACAGATACTGTTTATGGCCTGGGTTGTGATATTACCAATACAAAGGCCATGGAAAAAATTGCCCGAATAAAGGGAATTAAACTGGAAAAGGCTTACTGGTCATTTATTTGTGCAGATCTCAGTAATCTTTCAGATTATGTCAGGCAATTAGATACTCCAACGTTTAAGATTCTTAAACGAACCCTTCCGGGCCCTTATACTTTTGTTTTAGCCGGCAGTAGTAAATTGCCCAAGGAATTTAAGAAAAGAAAGACCGTAGGGATAAGAGTTCCGGATAATAATATTGCTCGGGCTCTGGTAAAAGGCCTGGGCAACCCTATTATATCTACTTCCATTCGCGATGAAGATGAGCTTTTGGAATATACTACAGACCCCGAATTGATCTTTGAAAAATGGCATAATTTGGTAGACGTAGTTGTTGATGGGGGATATGGAGGTAATTTAGGCTCCACAGTTATAGATCTCTCGGGAGATGAACCAGAAGTACTAAGGGTGGGGAAAGGAGATCCGGATATTGTATAATAAAAAACCGCGGTTTTTGACCGCGGTTCTTTATAGGATTATTCAAAGTTTAGTCGTTTATGGCAGGATCTTTCATGCCTTCCTCGATCATACTATAGAACTGATCAATTTTTGGAAGAACAACGATTCTAGTTCTTCTGTTCTTAGCCTTATTTGTAGGAGAAATTGGAATATATTCAGATCTACCTGCGGCTGTCATTCTCTTTGGATCTACGCCATAGTCATTTTGTAAAATACGTACAACGGCCGTTGCTCTTTTAACACTTAAATCCCAATTGTCTAACAAAACACCTTTTCTGTAAGGGACATCATCGGTATGTCCTTCAACCATAAATTCAAAGTCGGGTTTGTTGTTAACAACTTTAGCAACTTTACCCAATATTTCCTTAGCTCTTGCCGTAACATTATAGCTTCCGGTGCTAAATAATAGTTTATCCGAAATCGAAATAAAAACTACTCCCTTTTCAACACTGATCTCTATATCCTGGTCATCTAAATTTCCAAGAACTCCTTTCAGGCTTTGCACCAATGCAAGGTTTACAGAATCTCTTCTTGTGATTGCATTTTGCAATTTACGTATGGTAAGATCCTTTTCCTGCAGGCTTTCTAAAGATTTCTCAAGATTTTCTGCACCCTTTGCTGTCAGGGTAGTTAAGTTCCCCATATTATTAATTAATTCCTGATTGTTTGCTTTAAGAAATGAATTCTGATCTTCCAAAGTTTTCAATCTAGCATCTGCAGTTGCTTTTTCCTCAAGGCAGGAATTCAATTTAACTGTCGCAGAATTTAACAGATCCTGCGTTTCTTTTTGTTTAGATTCTAAATCGGCATATTTCTTTTGCGATACACAAGAGGATAAAAGAACTGCCATTCCTAAAAAGCCTAGAATAAGTTTTTTCATAATATGATAATGTTTATATAAAATTAATTGTTTGTTTAAATCATCTTTCACCTAATTCAAGGTAAAATTATAACATTTGATTTCCTTTAATTTCTCAAAATTAGTTAATCTTTTACTAAAATGTTAAAATTCTTTACCTGATCTACGAAATAGGACCATACTATGGATTTTGTAACATAGTACATTGTGATAAAATTGGCTTTTTCCCTTTTCCTATACATTTTACCAAAATGCCGGTAATAGCTTAAATGTGCTCTAAGAATTGCCATACAATGTGCCGGTTTAAGTTGTAGAACAAATCGAATGGCAGCGATGCCATCAAGGATCAGGCGTACAAAAATAATGGGAAATGCCTTTTTACGGGGGAGGTTTTTAGTTATGGAATAAAGAGAGTTTCTAAAATTTAGAAAGGTCTTTTTTGGGTTCATATTACTAAGTGTTGAACCTCCAAGATGATAAATATGTGATGCTCCAACGTAGTAAACCTTTAGTCCTTTATTTTGTGCCCGCCAACATAGATCAACTTCTTCCTGATGAGCAAAATAATCCTCATCAAATCCGCCCAGGCCATGGAATACTTCACTTTTAATAAACATACAGGCGCCCGTTGCCCAGAAAATTTCCGTAATATCATCATACTGACCTTCGTCCTTCTCGATGGCTTGAAAAATACGTCCCCTGCAAAATGGGTATCCAAACTGATCTAAAAATCCACCACAAGCTCCGGCATATTCAAAATAATCTCTGTGTAAAAGGTCAAGAATTTTAGGTTGTATTATAGAAGCCTCGGGAAGCTTTAGAAATGTCTCTTTTATAGGCTCTAGCCAGCCGGGTGTAACTTCTACATCGGAATTTAAAAGACAATAAATATCCGCATCAACCTTTTTTAACGCATCGTTGTATCCTTTGGCAAACCCATTATTTGAATTATTTTGGATAAGACTTACATTGGGAAAGTTTTCCAGTACAAAAGCCACAGAACCATCCGTAGAGGCATTATCTGCTACATAGATATCGGCGTCACCGGAATATTTTACCACCAATGGCAGGTATCGCTCCAGGAGCGCTTCTCCATTCCAATTAAGTATTACGACTGCAAATTTCAAAACGCTTGCAAATTAACGGCTAAAATCAGGAATTTGCCTTAAAAAAGAATATTTTTCTTCATCGTATTTCATTTTACAATAAAAATGATCCAAACCATTGGTCACCATAAGGTATTCTGCTTGCATTTTCAGGTTATAGCGCGCGATCTGATCGAAAACAATTTGTGAGATTGTGATATTGGGTGATTTGCATTCTACCAAAATATGGATGCTACCATCTGTATTGAAAACTACCACATCATATCTTTTTTTTAAACCGTTTAATGACAAGGTTTTTTCAACATTAATTAATGAGGTTGGATATTTCTTATCCACACTAAGAAAATGAATGACATGCTGCCGAACCCATTCCTCCGGCTGTAGTCTAACAAACTTTTTGCGAATTATATCAAAAATCTGCTGCTTATTTTCGCTACTTTTGAATCTGAAATGGTAGCTAGGAAAGTTGAGAGATAACATAAAACAAATTTGGTAATTTTTTTTGGATGGAAGAAGTAAAGCAGATTGTAAATAACATCCGAAATGGGGTCATTTGCCCTATATATTTTTTAATGGGTGATGAACCTTATTATATTGATAAAATAGCTCAGTTTATCAGTAATAACATTTTAACTGAGGAAGAGAAAGGATTTAATCAAATGGTTTTATATGGTAAGGAAATATCACTAGAGGAGGTTTTGGCCAATGCAAAGAGATATCCAATGATGTCTGAAAGGCAGGTTGTTATCGTGAAAGAAGCACAGCATTTATCGAGAAATATAGAAGATTTATGTTCTTATGCCGAAAACCCACAAACTTCAACTGTACTGGTATTTTGTTATAAATATAAAAAATTAGACAAACGAAAAAAATTACACAAAACTCTTGTCGCTAATGGAAGTGTCATTTTCGAAAGCAAAAAACTATATGAAAATCAAGTTTCAGATTGGATAAGACTTTTATTAAAACAGAAGGGCTATGCGATTTCACATAAAGCTGCAATTTTATTAGTTGAGTACCTGGGAACAGACCTAAGCAGAATTAATAATGAATTAGAAAAATTACAATTAGTACTTCCAAAAAAAACTGAAATTAATCCCGATCTCATAGAAAAACACATTGGAATAAGTAAAGACTATAATAATTTTGAACTAAAAAAAGCGATAGGAGAAAAAAATGTTGTTAAAGCTACCAGGATCATCAATTATTTTGCCCAAAACCCAAAGGATAATCCCTTTGTTGTTACAGTAAGCCTCTTACATAATTTTTTTACACAGTTACTGCAGTACCATGGATTATCGGACCATTCTCCTAAGAATGTATCTTCCACTCTTCGGATTAACCCTTATTTTGTTGGTGAGATTCAGACTGCTTCCAGGAATTATCCAATGAAGCGGGTTAGTAGTATCATTACGTATTTAAGGGAATTGGACTTAAAAGGAAAAGGGGTAGGGGCGTATAATATTTCACAAGCGGATCTTCTGAAAGAACTCCTTGCCAAAATAATTTAGAAAATTTATTTTTTATCGATACTATAGCGTCCGGGACCAAGCAGTATTATAACAACAAAAACGACCAAATACATTAGAGCGAGTTCTTTTCTTCCCAAAGGATCTGAACCGTGCACAATAAAAGCTGCCACAGCCATAATTATTATAATAGGAATGGAAGCCCAACGAGTTTTAAAACCAATAATGACAAGAATCGGACAAATAACTTCCCCAATTGTTGTGAGAAATAGAGAAGGAGTAGAGCCTATTCCAATAGGGTCAGGAAATTGAAAATCTCCACCTAAAAGCTTCTGTAATTTGGGAATGCCATGAGACAATAAAAAAGCAGAAGAAAGAATGCGCAGTACTGCTAAACCAATATCACTTTTCAGTTTTTTAGTCATTCATATTAAGATTGGATAGTCTAAATTAAGCTTTTTCTACTAACTTTTAGTCGTATAGTTAAGATAGTTTAAAATTTGCTTAATGCTGTATGGCTGTATATTGGCGTCATATTTAAATATAATAATTTAAAAAATCAAGTTGTAAACAAGCACTTTAAAAATGTTGATCTAAGATTTCAAATTAGCATGAGCGACAAGTTCAAGTATTTATGAAGAATTAATTTTCTCAAAAGTGATTGCTAAAAGTTTATTTTTTTGAAGCTCTTTTATAATTATATCTATTCCGCCAAATCTTTTGTTCAGAATTCAGGTAGTCTACACTTTTTTCTACGCTGTATTCATTTTCACTTAAGGTATAGGTTTTATAGATAATTGCAGATTTATTGTTATCCTTACCACGATATTTTGTTACTAATTTCATAGTTCCCATTTCCTGATTTTTTTCAATAATCTCTTCATTACCTAAATATGTTCCATCTTTCTTAATTTTGATACTTTCTTTGGAGTTTGCTTTCGGTTCATCGGGGTATTGAGTATTAATCAAGATCTTATTTCCTTCAAGAAAAATTTGCATTGTAGTTTTTAAGGTTACTTCGTGTCCATCCCCATAATTCACGTACTTCAGATTACCTATCCATTTGCTATTATCAAGGTTTTCGAAATCTGCAATAGTAACTTTTGGCTGTCCGAAAGATGACGAGCCTGCCAAAATGCAAAGAAATAAAAAGTATGTGGTTCTCATACCAATATCAGAATAGGGTAAAAGACTGGTTTAAACAAATTTAAAGAATCCATGAGGTTTTATAATTGAAACTAAATATAAAAATCTCTTACTGTATTAGCATAAAGTTTATTGAGGTTTTCTTTCAGCGGAGTTTTGGATATTCAGTCGGATCGGCCTCATGCATTATTTGATATGCCTTTTCAAATATATCCTCTGAATTCGGTTTGGAAAAATAGTCTCCGTCTGAGGCATATGCTGGTCTGTGAGCTCTTGCCGTAAGGGTTTGAGGTGCGCTATCCAGGTATTCATAAGCTCCCTGACGCTCTATTATATCTTGCATTAGATATGCTGCACATCCCCCGGGTACGTCTTCATCAATAACCAAAAGTCTGTTTGTTTTTTTAATACTTGCCAGGACAGAGCTAGTAAGGTCAAAGGGCAGTAATGATTGTGCGTCAATCACTTCTGCATCAATTCCTACTTCTTTTAACTGATGCGCCACATTTTGAACTATTCGAAGTGTAGAACCGTATGACAAAAGTGTAATATCTGTACCTTCTTTTACAATTTCGACCACTCCAATGGGTGTGCAAATTTCGCCCAGGTTATTTGGTTTGTATTCCTTAAGCCTATACCCATTTAAACTTTCAATAATTAATGCAGGTTCATCACTTTTCATCAGAGTATTGTAAAAACCAGCTGCTTTAGTCATATTCCTAGGCGCCAATATATAAATTCCTCTAAGGAAGTGAATTATACCTCCCATTTGTGAACCAGAATGCCAAATACCTTCTAAACGATGCCCACGGGTTCGGATAATTAAAGGCGCTTTTTGTTTACCAACTGTGCGGTAAAGTAATGTTGCCAGGTCATCACTAAGAGTTTGCAGACCATATAAAAGATAATCCAGATATTGAATTTCCGCTATCGGTCGTAGACCCCTTAGTGCCAGCCCAATTCCTTGTCCAATGATAGTTGCTTCCCGTATACCTGTGTCAGCAACACGTAATTCCCCATATTTCTGCTGAAGACCTTCTAAGCCCTGATTTACATCGCCAATAGCACCGCTATCTTCTCCAAAAATGAGGGCCTTTGGATATTTACTAAAAAGCTTGTCAAAATTATCTCTGAGAATTATCCGTCCATCTACCTTTTCAGGCTTATCATCATATATAGGCTTTATTTCTTCAATATTTATTGCCTTGTTGTCTAATTCACTATAGAGGTGTGAGCTGAATTTTGTTTGAGAATCTAAAAGGAAATTTTCAACCCATTTTAACAAAGCATCTTTTTCTTTAGATGCTTCTCCAATCACATAACGAAGAGCCTTTCTTGAATTTTTAGCCAAATCCCTTTTTAGAGGCTCTTCAACAGCGATAAGGTCATTCTTTATTTTAGTTATAAATGCCCTATTAGGACTATTTGTAGCCAATTGGTTCAAGAGTTCTATAAGTACTTTTTTAGCCTCTCTATGAGGAGATAAGAATTCTAGCCAGGCCTCTTTTTTTGCGTTCCTGACTTCTTTTTTAATTGCTAGCTCTATAGCTGATAACGATTCATTATCGGTAATTTTGTTTTCAAGTATCCATTCTCTGAATCGCTTGTTGCAATCATTTTCTTTTTCCCAGAGCAATCTATCCCCACTTTTATATCTTTCCTGTGATCCTGAAGTTGAATGCCCTTGTGGTTGAGTCAGTTCTGTTACATGGATTAATACAGGTATATGTTCTTCCCTTGCCAGTTCTGAGGCATTCTCATAAGCATGAATTAATGCGGTATAATCCCATCCTTTTACCTTTAGAATCTCATAACCCTCATTGTTTTCATCTCTTTGGAATCCTTTTAATACTTCTGAAATATCTTCTTTGGTAGTTTGAAATTTAGCAGGTACTGAAATTCCATATTGATCATCCCATACGCTGATAATCATTGGAACCTGTAAAACTCCTGCTGCATTAAATGTTTCAAAAAAATGGCCTTCAGAAGTGCTGGCGTTGCCAATAGTGCCCCAGGCAACTTCATTTCCATTATTGGAAAATTTGGTACTATCAATCCCCTTGACATTTCGGTAGATTTTCGAAGCCTGTGCCAGACCAAGAAGTCTTGGCATCTGGCCTGCTGTAGGTGATATATCAGGACTACTATTTTTTTGAGCCGTGAGATCTTTCCACGAACCGTCTGGATTAAGACTATAAGAGCCAAAATGACCACCCATTTGTCTTCCGGCACTCATAGGTTCTTTTTCAATATCTGTAGTAGCATAGAGACCATGAAAAAAGTCTTTAGCGCTTAGTTGCCCGAGGGCCATCATAAAAGTTTGATCTCGGTAGTAACCGCTTCTGAAGTCACCATTTCTAAAAGATCTGGCCATTGCTAATTGAGGCAATTCTTTACC
>Ga0265303_10000278_pt1 | contig 27780 bp, 27 predicted proteins | sample Helome_2_FD_192494 | JGI IMG/M metagenome (GOLD analysis project Ga0265303, IMG submission 192494) | Marine sediment microbial communities from subtidal zone of North Sea - Hel_20160317 (Illumina Assembly) | ecosystem: Environmental > Aquatic > Marine > Subtidal zone > Sediment ... | reverse complement strand
GCGTTATAAAATAATGATGTCTGGATTATCTGAAAGTGAAAAAACTCCATATGAGTGTTTTTTACCAAATCAAATGATCACTAATCCCAAATGTAATTTGCGTCTTAGCGAAATTGCTGATATAGTAGGAAACACTGATACAACGCTTAATTATAAAGATGTTGTAAACATGCAAGATGCAACAAAGCTAAAAACAGTTGATTTTAGCGACAAATTTGAGGTTTTCCCACCTCAAAAATCAACTTCTAAAGTTGGATTTCGAGGTACAAAGAATTTTTGTAATTCGGGTAAGACTGTAAACTTTTTGGACAAATTTCGGGATTCTGAATTTGTCCCAGACACTCAAAAGTGGGATAATACTATTTCTATTCCACAAAATGGAGTTCAAATTCCGGCTGATGAGTTGTAAAATTTGTCGCCTTTAAAATAGGTCAAATAGTTTATTCAAAATCTACCTATTTTAAATTATTGGTTTAAGTGTTCTATCATTAGGACCAATGAAAAATGGGTAATATTATATCTATTTGTTAGTTAGTAAAAGTTATTAGTTAGAATAAATGGTTTAGAATGGAATCGTTGTGCAAAAGATTCGTTGCAGTTTATATAAATTAAAAAAACTCTTAATAAACGAGGTATTCTTGTTGAAGAGTTAGATATATTACAATATTTTTATGACTGTTTTTTAATACTCTAGTAAAGAAGCAAACTTAATTTTATTAAGTTAAAACTCCAAAAAAGGTATATAATAAATAGTAATGTGAATAGAATTAAAAACTTACCATTTATTAATCAATTAAGGAGCTACTATGTTTGAGAAGTTTACGGAAGGGGCAATTAAAGTTATTATGTTATCTCAAGAGGAAGCAAGAAGAATGGGTCACAATTTTGTGGGCACAGAACAATTATTACTTGGGGTAATAGGTCAACGTCATGGTATTGGTGCCCGAGCATTAAAAAAATTAAAAGTTACTTTAAAAAAAGCACGTAAAGAAATTGAATTATATATTGGTCGTGGAACAGGATTTGTTGCTTCTGAAATTCCATTTACTCCTAGAGCAAAAAGGGTGTTAGAAATGGCTGTACATGAAGGTAAAGATTTAGGTCAAAATTTTGTTGGTACTGAACATTTATTATTGGCACTTATTGCTGAATCAGATGGTGTAGCAATGAGAACTTTAGATAAATTAAATGTCGATATACATAAATTACGAAATTTAATTTTAATGTATATTGAAGAAACTCAAGAAGAAATTTTACGTCCTTTGACACAAGCAGAAAAATTTTTACTTGAACGAGAAAAAAAAGGTAGTCCAACTCCAACATTAGATGAATATGCAGAAAATATTACAAAAGAGGCTGTCGATGGAAATTTAGATCCAGTTATTGGTCGAGAAAAAGAAATTGATGATGTTATTGCTGTTCTTGCTAGACGTACTAAAAACAATCCGGTTCTTATTGGAGAACCTGGTGTTGGAAAAACTGCGGTTGCTGAAGGATTAGCACAATTAATATTAACTGAAAAAGTTCCTGATTTTTTAGATGGAAGTCTAATTATGGCACTAGATCTTGGTTCAATATTAGCTGGTACAAAATATCGAGGTGAATTTGAAGAGCGTTTAAAACGTATTGTCGAAGAGGCTCAAAATGATTCGGCTGTTATTATTGTAATTGATGAAATTCATACATTAGTAGGTGCTGGTGCAGCAGAAGGTGCTGTAGATGCAGCAAATATTTTAAAACCTGCTTTAGCACGTGGCAAATTTAGATGTATTGGTGCAACTACAAATGATGAATATAGAAAATATATTGAGCGAGATCCGGCATTAGAAAGACGTTTTCAACCAGTTCATGTAGAAGAACCAAGTGTAGGAACTACAATTGAAATTTTACGTGGTTTGCGCTCAAAATTTGAGCAACACCATACTTTAAGTTATCATGATAAAGCTTTAGAACAAGCAGCAATTCTTTCTGCAAAATATGTTGCTGATAGATATTTACCAGATAAAGCTATTGATGTTTTAGATGAGGCGGGTGCACGAGTTCGTTTAGAGAATCGACGATTACCTGAAGGGTTAAGAGGCATGATGAGTGAATTACAAGAAACTATTAAAGATAAAGAAAATTGTATTAAAGAACATGATTTTGAGACCGCTAAACAGTTACTCGATCATGAAATGGAACTTCGAACACACATTCGTATTATGAAACAATCATCATTAACTAATGAAGCACGTGGTTTCAGTCGTAAAGAGGTAGATAAAGTAACAGAAACTGACGTAGCAGATGTGGTTTCAAATTGGACTGGAATTCCTGTAACTAAAATTACAGGTTCGGAATCGGCTCGGCTATTAAAAATGGAAGAAACCATCCATGAACGAATTATTGGTCAAAAACATGCCGTTATAGCTGTTTCAAAAGCGATTCGTCGAGCAAGAGTTGGTTTAAGAAACCCAAATCGACCAATTGCAAGTTTTATTTTTGCAGGACCAACAGGGGTTGGAAAAACAGAATTAACTAAAGCATTATCGGATTATATGTTCGGAAGTGAAGAAAGTATGATTCGATTAGATATGTCAGAATATATGGAAAAACATACAGTTGCAAAATTAATCGGTTCACCGCCAGGTTATGTAGGTTATAATGAAGGGGGTCAATTAACTGAAGCTGTTCGCTCTAAACCATATTCTGTTGTATTATTAGATGAAGTTGAAAAAGCGCATCCTGATGTATTTAATTTATTATTACAAATCTTAGATGATGGTCGATTAACAGATTCAAAAGGTCGTGTAATTGATTTTACAAATACTTTAATTATTATGACTACTAATTTAGGGGCAAAAATTATTGAACGTGAAAGTGGTATTAAACCAAAATCAGAATTAGGAGAACGCAAAGTTAGAATTACTCCAGAAGCAGCTCTTGGTTGGGAACCAATTCCTGAACCTATTACAGATCCGGATCTTTTTGCAAGAGTAACTAAATTAGTAAATGATGAATTAAAAGACTTTTTCCGTCCAGAGTTTTTAAATCGTATTGATGAAATTATTGTTTTTAATCATTTAACAAGATATGATATTTGGCAAATTTGTGAATTATTAGTAAAACAAGTTGAAACTCGATTAAAAGATAAAGATATTGATTTAGTAGTTGATATTTCAGTTAAAGCTTTATTAACAGATGAAGGATATGACCCTTTATATGGTGCACGTCCATTAAGACGGGCAATCATGCGATATTTAGAAGATACACTGGCTGAAGAATGTTTATCTAAAACTTTATATCCTAAAACTAGAATTCTTGTAAGTCGAAGAAAAGTTGATGGATCAATATTCGAATATACAAATGATATTGATGTTAAAATAGATTTTAGTAAAGTTGATCCATACCTTCTTGAATCTAAAACGAAAGATCCTGAAAAGATTGATAAAGATTATGATACTAATTTTCAAAAAGAAAAAAAACAAAAAGAGAAAGATTTACGAAAACACGAAGATGACACGTTAGGTGATGAAATAAAAGAAAAAATTCGATTTGAGAATGTAGAGGAAGAAACAGTTGAGAAGTCAAAAAAAGAAGAAACGGAAAAAAATGTTCGTGGATTATTTTCATTGTTTAGAAAAAGTAAAATTAAAGATGATGAAAACGAAGATTAAGTGTAATAGAGAAAGAAATTCCTAACTAATTAATAGTTATATTAAACTCTTTAATTAATTATTATCTATTCTTATAAATAATTTTAGTAATGCCTATTAGATTATTAATAATCTAATAGGCATTACTAAAATTATTTATAAGACTAATAACAATATTATAATTTACTAATTTGCTCTAAAGGAGAACTTGAATTTGCATAATACTTTTTTTTCATTCGACCCGATAAATAAGCTAGGCGACCAGCTTTAACAGCTAAATTCATAGCATATGCCATTTGTTCAGGATTCTGCGATTGAGCAACGGCAGTGTTCAACAATACTGCATCAGCTCCTAATTCCATGGCAATCGTTGCTTCACTTGGCGTTCCGATACCTGCATCGACAATTACTGGTATATTGGCATTTTCAATAATAATTTGAATATTTGCTAAATTATTTAACCCTTGGCCAGAACCAATTGGTGAACCTAATGGCATTACAGTTTTACATCCTAAATCTTCAAGATGTAATGCCAACATTGGATCAGCGTTTATATAAGGCAAAACGGTAAAACCTTTTTTAACTAGAAATTCTGCGGCTTTTAATGTACCAATAGGATCAGGTAATAAATATTTTGGATCTGAAATTACTTCTAATTTAACAAAAAAATTATCTTCTTGTCCTAGTTGACAGGCTAATTCATGTCCTAAAAACGCCATTCGAATTGCTTCTTCCGCAGTTTGTGAACCTGCTGTATTTGGAAGTAACCATAATTTTTTCCAATCTAAATACTTTAAAAAACTTGTTGTATCATCTTTTAAATTGGTTGGTAATCTACGAATAGCTACCGTTACAATCTCACATTCACTATTTTTGATACTAGCAACTGAATCATACATAGTTTTGTATTTTCCTGTCCCTAACATTAAACGAGAATTAAAAAATTTATTTCCAATTTTTAACTTATCAAAATTTTTTATCATTTTTTTTTTCTTTTTATGATACTCCCCAGGTAGGACTTGAACCTACGGCCTATCGGTTAACAGCCGATTGCTCTACCACTGAGCTACTGAGGATATAACGACTACCGATATATTATCATAGCTTTTCTATAAATACAAATAATTTTATTAAAAATTATTTGTATTACAACAATTTTATAACAATCTATTTAAAACTAGAAATCTTAAAACATTTAAATCAAGTTTTAAAGAATTTGAGAAATTATTAATATATTTTGGCATACTCGAAAAATTTAATTGAATATAATTTCCTTTTACTTTATTTTTAATAGAATAAGCTAAATTATGTTTTCCACGAGAAATTACCGAAATATCACAAACATTAAATTTTCGTAAGCTCTTGGCATAATTAAATACCCAAGTCTTGAGTTCACTATCATTAAACTCTTCTGTTAAAAGAATCATGATTTCATATTTTCTTATTAATGACATAGTTTTTTATTTTATCAAAATTATAAATATTCTACTTCAAATTAATTGATAATGTCAATTACTATTGCAGTATCATTATTTTAGATAAATAATAATAATAGTATTATTTACTATTTTTATAGTAATTTACAAAAACAGATATTATTATCTGAGTGCAAAAATTATTTAAATTATTCTTTTATATGATTAAAATGATAGATTTAAGACTACTATTTAAATTTTAATAAATTATTTGTACAATAGTATTTTATAAAATTCAATTTAAAAAATAATTTAAATATTTTAGTTTTTTACATTCCACTATAAAAATTTCTTTTGAAATTGGCTAGTTATTAATAATTAATTATATCAAGTATTTGAACTTATTTTATTAAAGAATTTATTAAAAATAAAATAATTAATATTTCAAGTATACATAAAATATTCGATTTTTTATAAAAAAATAAAAATTAACAAAATCGAAGAATTTTTTAGTATAATAATAGAATAGAATATAACTCTTATAAAAAATTTTTATTGGAGAAGTCTAATGGATTGGAATGGAATTCAAAATTTTTCATCGAATATCGTTTTTGGTATTTTATTATTTACGATGATAAGTTCGTGGATTAACTTATCATTTTTCAGTGAAACAAACCAATTAGTCAAAATTGGTAAATATAGTACTATTCTAGCTAATATTTTATTATTTTTTATCCTTGGTTCTCGTTGGATTGTCGCTGGTTATTTTCCATTGAGTAATTTATATGAATCTTTACTGTTTTTAACTTGGAGTTTATTAACAATTTACTTATATATTGAAGAAAAAACAAAAAGTAGATTAATTGGTGCAATTTTAATTCCTGTTGCGCTATTGATTAATGGTTTTGCAAATTTAACTCTCTCACCTGAAATGCAAAAATCAAGCCCGTTAGTTCCTGCTTTGCAATCAAATTGGCTAATGATGCATGTCAGTATGATGTTATTAAGTTATGCAACTTTGATTATAGGATCATTGTTATGTATTTTATTTTTAATTATTTCTAGATATAAAGATATCGATTTAAATATTATTGATAATTCATCTTTACCATTATATAATATAATGTTAGATTATTATGAAGCCAAACGATTAACACCTTCAAATGAAATGGCGGAACTTGGTAAATTGAAATTATTGCAAAGTTTAGATAATTGGAGTTATAGAATAATTGGTTTAGGTTTTCCGTTTTTAACAATTGGGATTATTGCAGGTGGAGTTTGGGCAAATGAAGCATGGGGTTCTTATTGGAGTTGGGATCCGAAAGAAACATGGGCACTAATTACTTGGCTTATTTTTGCTACATATTTACATGCAAGAATTACGAAAGGTTGGGAAGGTAAAAAAACTGCTATTTTAGGTGGTTTAGGATTTTTTGTTATTTGGATATGTTATTTAGGAGTTAATTTTTTAGGAAAAGGTTTACATAGTTATGGATGGTTGTCATAAATAATAAAAGAATATCTATTTTTATATTCTCTTATTATTTATATCTATAAAATAATTTTATAAATTAAAAAATATATTGATTAAAAAAATAAATATGCAATATTCTAAGATTACTAAAATTATTATACGATATTTAGTAAGTGGGGGAATTCCTTATTTTTTGGCTCAAAAATTGAAAAGTGGTATTGGAAGAATAAAGAGAATGATAAGCTTACAGAGAGTTTTGAAAATCCATAATTGATCTTTCTTCATTAATTTTAATAAAAGGTAATCACGGATCTTAGTAATAGTATAGATTTCAATCCATAAAAGAAAACGATTAAAATACTCTAAATTAAAATTAATAAATAACTTTCTATGAATATTCTTAAAATTTTTCCAGAAAGCCGAGAGAAATTAATAGAATCATTGGAATTTTCATGTTTTCTGTTCGAAGCTCATAGTCATTTAAAAAGAAAATATCCAAGAAGTAAAAATCCATTAATCAAGTAGTAAAATATGCTCTGAAATGTTCGAAAATGAAAATAAATTGATTTTAGAAATTATCTAAAACCAATTTAATCTGAATTTTGACAAAAATCGCCCATATCTCCAATAAATAATGATGGAAGAACCATTTTGGAAGGGTCACTACAATAATAAGCTCCTCCACTTTCAGGAATTAAAAAGTCAAATAACCCACAGAATTTATCCATTAATGGTGAATCAGTATACCCACCAGAGACCGTTTCAACAGCCGCAGGACACATACCTTCTTCGCTTCCTGTCCCAAATAAATCAAAAAAATGACTAAACCAATTTTTTTGATCTTCTACTGGAGAACTCGACGATTCAAAAACAGAATCACCGGATGGACCGAAATCATTGTTTTTAGAATTCAAAATAATTCCATCTTCTGATGGTCCTTGACCATAATCATCATCAAATGGTCGAGAATACCGTTCTGGTCGATTACATAAATCATTTTTCATGAAATCTGGTACGAATTCCCGTATTACACCAGTTCCGCGGACACTAATAGGATTTAAACCTTGATCTTTAGCAACTTGTTTAAAAATTTTATCGTTTAATTTTTCTTGACTGTTTAAAGTTGCAGAGGTTTCAATCATTTCATCCATATAACGATCGGCAATTTTATTAGCGATAATTCCAGACGTAAATGCTCCAGCATCTTTTCCTAATTCACAAGATAAATTAATTGTCATTGTATCTTCGGCTACTTGCCAACATCTATCTCTCCATTGTATGTCACTCTGAGAGGTTTCTAAATATTCTTTTGCAACAATTAAATTCTCGAACGGTGTTTTGATTTTTTCTCCAAACTCCGGCATTTGACTAGATGAAGCACTGCCGGCAACAAACGAAGGCCAATGAACTGGGTTTACTGGTACGAGTGCGTCTGCAAACATGTTTGGATAATATCTTTGCAAAAAGCTAGTAGAATCTTGAGTTTGAGATGTCGATTTAGAAGTTTTTACATCTTCTAATGTAGACTTCATCTCGTTATAAAAGTCGTCCATAAAAAATTATATAAAGTATTTGCGATAAAGCTTAGTTATAATAAGTAAAAAGAGCCACATGTATGCGGGACTCTTGATATTTGTTAAAGTGTCTATTATTTCATTCACTTGTGATTGCCAATAATTGGTCAAAGAATCTGTAAAAAGATTAATTAAATTCATTCAAAAGTTGCTGTCATAAAAACATTTTTATAATTTTAATTCTTCCCAAGTAAATTACTTGTTACACATAATTATAAAACGAAATATTTCTTTTGATTAGAGATAATTTATTATTCTATGTTCTAAGACGGATAGAAATTTAAATTTTCAGAGTTAATTTTTGAATCTAATTTCAAAGTTGGACATTAATAATCGAAGTCGTTTTTTGAACCTCCAGGATTATTATTCAAATTTAATTCCATTCTCGGTCTTTCGATTTTTAGTGTTATTCTATATGTGGGTTTTTTATTTAAACCACGTGTTTTAAGGAAAGAACGATATGGAACGACTGCAAAATTACTCGGTGATTTAGTTTTTCCAGGAGAGCCAATCGGACTATTTTCATTTCTCACTAAAAAGATTTTTTCATCATGGTCTGAAAACTTGGATTTTTTATTTGATCTTAATTTTTGCTGAGCCGGTTGAATTGTAGTTTGATAATTTGTATTTTTACCTAAACTTTTTTTTAAAGATCCAAATAGTAAACTATTTGCTAATGCTAAAATTCTTTTTTTTTACCAAAAAAACTTCTTAATAGTTTCTTCATGAATTATTGATAATCATATTTTCGTTTACTATATTATATCATATGTTAAATTTTTATAAATTTTTAAAAAATTAATTTTAAGTATTAAATTTTTGTTAATAAATAAATAAGTACTATTTTTTACCTATCACTCATCCACTTTTCCAAACCAAAACCAAGGTTCTCAATTTTCCTTCTTTTTGATTAAAGGTATATCAAAAAAAAGTTTTTACTTTTTATTTTTAGTTCCACTTAATTTAATAATTACTTGTTTAGGAATTAGTAAACTTAATTATCTATCTCTTATCTATTTTTATCTGAAAATTTTACTAGATTAGAATTATGAAATATTTAAGTTTTCTCTAAACTTTTAATTTAGAAAATTAAAAGTTTAGAAAAATTAGAATTAACCATTAACAGCTGGAGCTGTTAAAGCAACTGGTAATACATCACCTGAAGCTAAATCTAATGGGAAATTATGAGCATTACGTTCATGCATTACTTCCATACCTAAATCTGCACGGTTGATAATATCAGCCCAAGTGTTAATAACACGACCTTGAGAATCAACAACAGATTGGTTGAAGTTAAAACCATTTAAGTTAAATGCCATTGTACTAACACCCATAGATGTTAACCAAATACCAACAACTGGCCATAAAGCTAAGAAGAAGTGTAAAGCACGAGAGTTATTGAATGAAGCATATTGGAAGATTAAACGACCAAAGTAACCATGTGCTGCAACAATGTTGTAAGTTTCTTCTTCTTGACCAAATTTATAACCGTAGTTAGTTGATTCGTTTTCAGTAGTTTCACGGATTAAACTAGAAGTTACTAATGAACCGTGCATAGCACTGAATAAAGAACCACCAAATACACCAGCTACACCAGCCATATGGAATGGGTGCATTAAGATGTTGTGTTCTGCTTGGAATACGATCATGAAGTTGAAAGTACCAGAAATACCTAATGGCATACCGTCAGAGAAAGAACCTTGTCCGATTGGGTAAACTAAGAATACTGCAGATGCTGCTGCTACTGGAGCAGAGAATGCTACGAAAATCCAAGGACGCATACCTAAACGGTAGCTTAATTCCCACTCACGACCCATGTAAGATGCTACACCTGTTAAGAAATGTAAAACAACTAATTGGTAAGGACCACCGTTGTATAACCATTCGTCAACAGATGCTGCTTCCCAAATTGGGTAGAAGTGCATACCAATTGCATTTGAACTAGGAATAACTGCACCACTGATGATGTTGTTACCGTATAATAAAGAACCTGCTACTGGCTCACGGATACCATCGATATCTACAGGAGGTGCTGCGATGAAAGCGATAATGTAACAAGTTGTAGCTGTTAATAATGTTGGGAACATTAAACAACCAAACCAACCGATGTATAAACGATTTTCAGTACTTGTAATCCAAGCTGAAAAACGCTCCCATAATGAAACGCCTTCGCGTCTTTCTAAAGTTGCTGTCATAAAAACATTTTTATAATTTTAATTCTTCCCAAGTAAATTACTTGTTACATATAATTATAAAACGGAATATTTCTTTTGATTAGAGATAATTTATTATTCTATTTTATAAATTTAAAAAATTCTAATTCTAATTTAAATTGAAAATGGGTAGGTTTGCGTGATGAAGACAAAAGATAAAATAATTTTGGTTCGCAAAAGGATATTGTAAGAAATCTAAGATTTCTTACAAATTATTAATATTAAAATCTATAAGATCGTAGTTTTCGATATCAATTGATTCACCCTTTTCAAGAAGGTGATCCAAAAGTTTATCTCTCGCAATAGAACGATCTTTTAATACGTCTAACGTCTTAGTATCTAACTCAGCAGAATAAAACTTTAAAGAATATGCATCATCATCTGCATAAGCTTGAATTGCCTCTTCAACAACCTCCTTAGTCATTTTTTTAACGATTACAATTGGATCTCCTGGAGATAGAAAATTACTTTTTTCGTTTTCCATTAATCTCAATAAATTTTTTGGAGTCCCTACAACTACTACGTAATTTCGACCATTTTCTAAATTGACGGACACATCCATATTATAATCAAAAATATCATCGATATCTTCAATGGGACCTAAGAAATTAATGCTTTCAACTCTCATGATAGTTTTTTTGAATTAAATTGGATTATTTATAGTTTTGTTTTAGATTATCAATTACTTCTTGTTGATTATCTTTATTAGATTCTGCTAACTTTTCAACCGCTCCTTTGTTATGAAGTCGTTCTTGTAATTTTAAGAATTCAAGTGTATTTCTACTACACCGATCGATTTTGGTGACAAGCAACAAATCATTTTCTTGTAATTCGTGATCGATGAGATGATAAAAAACAGGTAGGTCTTCAATCTTCTCAGCTGCAGAAGCTATTTCGAAACGAATATTCTTTTCTGGAACACCTTTTTGAATAAACTCTTGTTTCTGTGCTTCCAGAGAAGAGTTATCTTTTTGGGTTATCGAGCTTATCCTTGCATACGCATATCTACGATTCTTTGGAACGTCTTCGAACATAAATTTCTCCTTCGTTAGAAAGTGTTAATTAAATATAGTATAATGAACTTTGATCATAAAGTCAAGCTATTTAAAGATAAAATTACAAAATATTGGGGTTCGTTTAGGGTTTACCCCAGATGAACAGTGGTATGGGTTGAAAATGAATCGGATATTTCTATTCTGGGTACTTAAATTGAAATATCTTCTGAAATGACGCTAAAAGGCTCGATAATGAAAATAAATTAATTTTAGGTACATACTACCCTCAGCTAAACTCATCCCAAAATGGGCAGGTTTGAGTGATTAGGATAAAATATAAAATAATTCGGTTGTTTGAAAGAGTGGTACTTCTATTTCCACTCCTTCTAACGTCTCTAATCGTCCCGATTTGTTTGTTCTTCTTGTGAATCATATAATATATCTATTGAAGCCTTAGAAGCCTTCTAAAGGCTAAATTATTTACTATTTCTTCTAATTAGTTTTTTATTCCATTATATAATTTTTTTAATTGAGCCATAGGGCATTTATTTATCAACCATGATCAGGAGAAAAGCTTTTTCAATGCGCTCACGTAATTGATTTTCGTCAATTTCCCCATCCTCTCTCGAACCTCCTATTTCTACTAATAGTTCATCTGAGACGAATGAATCACAGTTTTGATCCACTAAATCAATAATATCTGCAAATCCAAATGCATTGAGATCGAGATTAAATTTATTTAAAAATTTAAAATTAATCTCTAATTGGCTCATTAATTGTAATTGCTTCATTAATTCATTAAATTCGACAATATGATTTGATCGCATATTAATTAACTGCTTTGAAAATTCCTCACCAGAAATATTATAATTCAGAAAACTTACAAATAACTTTAAATATGAATCCCGATATTTCCAGAGGAAGCAGTCGAATAAAAGAGCCTCATAGGTTTTTAATTTGACAAGTTGCTCTTTTGTATAAAATGAATCTTTTTGTTCTTGAAGCTTTTGAAAAAATAACATAAATTCTTTTTTTCTTTTTAAATCTATTTCCATATCGAATCTACAATATAATTATAATATTTTATATTTTATTTATTCTTCATTGACTGAACATGTGTCACTATCCCCAAATGGGTGTATTTGATTTGAACGGATTTTCATCAATTCTTTAGCTCGCATACCATGTTTTGCTTGTGAAATGTCTTTTCCATCAAAACCAATAATTCCATAACGTTTAAACTTCTCGTATTGATTTATACTAAGTTTACGTGGACCAACATAATCAAGGATTGGAGATTCTTCCATGGATTTCGTTTCTGAGTTCCACCGTTGTGTTTTCTTTAAAACCAAGCAGTGTTGAGTTTTATCGTCGATAACACATGCCGCATCTTTTGGTTCTGAACCGTCTCCTATTAAAATACAATCAGAAACATATTTGCTATCACTTTTATCTTTTAAAAACCTAACTTGAGAATCTTTAAATTCAGGATATGTGTCAATCGACGACCCGTCAGGATTTTCAAAAAGACCTTTATGTTTCGCTTTGGTATGAACTTGACGTTTCTTAATATCTGTTGTTAATGTAATTGTTTCAGTTTCAGTAACTTCACTTGCTTCTTGAACCGAATCATTTGGATTTTCCGGTGTCTGAAATTTTGCCTGTTTATGCTGATGCTCTACTCGAACAAATTTTTTATTTCGTTTGCCTAGACAATAACCATCTTGATCCATTTTAAGATATTTTCCTTGATCGTCTGGTGGACAACTATTCTTATGAGCTTTTCGACAAGACGGGATATTATCATTTTTATGATAATGATCACAATAGATATGATGATGGGTATATGGTACAAGGCCAAGTGCATCCGTACCTGGAAGTAGAGTACTTCCCAAACCTTTAGTTTTAAAATATCTACTCGCATCAGCCTTTGCTCGAGCACCTGGACCAGTTTTACTTAAATCACCGTTGCGGATTAATAATGCAGATTTTGAACCTTCAGAGATTTGTTGATTTAATGGAGCCATTTTTTCAGTTCCAACTGATTCAGATCGATCTCTTGCATTCCTTATTATTTGTGGTGAATTCAAGAGGTTTAGGGGAACCTCTGGACTCACTGGGAATGTAAGAAAAGGAAAAAAAATAGCAACTTTCAACTCGAATTGATCTATCTCAACTCGCTTATCAATCTCAAATTTTTCCTCCTCTGTCAAATTAACACAATATGAGTATGCAACACCTAATGTCATGACTTTAATTTTTTACACATTATTCTTTGCATATAATTATAAAACGAAATATTTCTTTTGATTAGAGATAATTTATTATTCTATTTTATAAATTTAAAAAATTCTAATTCAAATTCAAATATTGCACGACTCGTATTTCCACCAATAAAAACATTTTGATTTTTTTGAATGATCCAAATTTGTGAGTACGTTATATAACTTATTAAAGTACTTATCATTAAGAAAAAAAAACCTGTATAAATGATAGGAATACCTGGATCAGTCTTAATTTGTAAGCCTGTTGAACTTATAACTTCAATCAATGCAAAAGATTTATCTAACTTTAATATTTCATTTAATTCAATATTTCCTAAAAAGATTCCTATATCATTATACATGGAACAATAACCTTGCAAATTATCAATAATACCGACGATTCCTTCATTAAATGTTTGATTCGTTGGAATCCATGTTAACCAAACTTTATTTTGTTTATTTAAAATATTTACTAAAGGATATTCAAATATTTGATTCTCAAAATTTTGAAATCTTAAACCTAATAAATTCCAATCAGTTTGATAATAATAAATCCCTTTATATATTAAAGGAGAATTTACAAAACTTGTTGTTCTTTTAATTTCTTTTCCTTGAGGATTTAATACTGAAATATCAGAATAAAATTGTGAGATTGTATTTTGTTTTGTATATGTAATCCAAAAATCATTTATTCGGGTAGAAAGAATTGGAATAGATGCTAAATGTCCATTATTTAAAATATTCTGAATATGAAATGTTTCTGTTTTTGGAATAATTTCTTGTGCTTTAAATCCAAAAAATGAACCAATCATTGTTCCAAATAAAATTAAAATCATACTAAAATGAACAATAATAGGAGCAATTCGTCCTATTAATCCTTTGTAACAATAAACAATATTTTTTTGTTGAAATACGGAATATTGATTTCGTTTTAAACGTAATAGTATTTTGTTTAAAGAAAAAGTTGTTAATATAGTCGAAATTTTTAAACGACCAAATTGACAAGTTGTTCGAAAAAATTGACAGCGTCGAGCGATTCGTAGTGAAGGAAATTGTTGTAGAAAAGTACACGTTATCAAACTTATCCCAAATAGTAAAATAAGACTTAAAAACCACCAAGTTTTGTAAACATGATCTAAACCAAAATTAAGAATAAGATCCCATGACAAAACCCCAAAAACTTGATTAGTTAATGGATAATTTATTTTGTACGTTTCAATAGATTGGTCTTGTTCAATTACAGTCCCGATTATACTACAGAAACTAATTAATAATAAAATTATTATCGCGAATCTTAAATCTGCTAATAGTCGAAAAATTTTCTGTTTCATTCAATAAATTAATTAAAATATATGCTATAAGAAGAGATTATTCGAACTCACTAAAATATGTACTATTAGAAGAAGCTAATCGAACTAAACCAGATGTGGCCCAACTCTGTAAGTTCATCATTTCCTTAGTTTCGTAATTTATTAATGGAACTAATTCATTTAATGCTAAACATATATCATTAGTCGTAAATTCACGTTTTTCAGCAAATGCGTTGTACATACCTTCAATAATACTTTGTCGAATTTCAGCACCTGAAAAATCTTCCGATAATTTAACAAGCTTTGAATAATTAAATAACTCCCAAGTATTTGGTCTAAATTCTTGAAGGTGGATTTTAAAAATTTCTTCTCTTTCTTGTTTGTTTGGTATATCTAAAAAAAATATTTCATCAAATCGTCCTTTTCGAATAATTTCTAATGGCAATGCATCCATATCATTTGCTGTTGCGATTACAAAAACTGGTTTTTTTTTCTCTGATAACCAACTTGTAAAAGTTGCTAATATTCGGTTACTTGTTCCACTATCCCCTTTGTTTCCACTATTATTAAATGCTTTATCCATTTCATCAATCCATAAAATACATGGTGAAATTGTTTCAGCTATATTAATCATTTGACGAAGTCGAGATTCGGATTCTCCAACAATTCCACCAAACAATTTTCCAACATCTAACTTTAAGAGTGGTAATTGCCAGTCATTAGAAATTGCTTTTGCAGTTAAAGATTTACCTGTTCCTTGAATTCCAACTAATAATAGTCCGCGTGGTGTAGGTAATCCATAATCTGCAGCTTGTAGACTAAATGCTGTTTTTCGTTTTTTTAACCATTCTTTTAAATTATTTAATCCACCCACATTAGTAATTTTTTCATTAACAGACCAATATTCTAAAATACCTGTTTGACTAATAATTTGTTTTTTTTCACTTAACAAAATAGAAATACTATTATTATCTATAGTTTTATAAGTTGCAATTATTTTAGATAAAACTCTTCTAATTCTTTCTAAGGATAAACCTTGACATGCACGACTTAAACTTTCAAATAATGGATCTTCAATATTTAGATTTAATGAATCAATTAATCGACTCAATTCTTGATTAATTTCATTTTCTAACGGTAATTGAAATTGTAAAACAGTAATTAAATCTTGTAATTCTTCCGGTATATTAAGTTCGGATCCAATAATAATGAGAGTTTTTGGTTGTAATTTTAGAATACGACTAATATTTTTTAATTTGCGTGAAACTGATAAGTCAGTTAAAAATCGATTAAAATCTTTTAATAAAAATAATGCTGGAGTTTCAGGATTTAATTTTTCAACCAGTTCAAGTGCTTGCAAAGGATTTCTTTTTGCGAATCCCTCATTATTTGGATTATTTGTATAACCATCTACAAAATCCCAACTATAAATACTACGATTTAAATTTGTTTTTACATTTTTGCGGATAACATATTCTACACGCTCTTCTTCAAATGTATTAATACAAATTACAGGATATCGAGCTTTCAAAAAAATCATTAATTCATCAGTAAATTCCATAGAAAAGAGTATTTAAAAAATTCATTTTATTAAATTAGTATTTTATCATATTGTATAAGGAATAATCAGTTAATTTATTATTATTAGAGCAAATAAAGATAATTAACTCTAATAATTTTAACAATTAATGCTGTAATGCTAAATTTTTTCGACCTTTTTTTCGTCTATTTCGAATTGTTTTTTGCCCTTGTGCTGTAGACATCCGTGCTCGAAAACCTGATAATTTTAAAATTGAATAACGTGTTTTATTTGAAAGTGTACGTTTTGTCATAAAATTTAAATAAAGATTAATATAATTTCTTATAGTATTGATGATCGTTTTAAATGATCGAGTATTAATTGTCGTAGTATTATCTGAAATTCTTGAAATAAACCATATGCGTCTTGTCTATATTCATATAATGGATTTCGCTGTCCATATCCACGCCAGCCAACTGCTTCTCTTAATAATGTCATTCTTTGCAAATGTTCTTTCCAAATTAAATCATTGAAGAATAAAATAATACATCGTTCCTCACTCTCAAAAGAATCGTTTGCATAAGGGTATAATTCAAAGTGTTTCATATAATAATCTAACCAAATTTCACTAAAGAAATGTGGTTTTGGGGTTTTAAGTTTCATATTATTTGAAGACTTTTTTAATAATATAGAATTTTTTCCATAAAGAAAAATAGATATAAATTTTGAGAGTAAAGTTGAGAAACGATTTAAAATTTTTTTTCTTTTTGATGGAATTACTTTGAGATTTTCCACAATCGTTTGTTCACTATATTCGAGCATCTTATTTCGAATAGATCGACTTTCTAAAATCTTTCGTCTTTCAAAATAAATAATCTCTCTTTGTTTATTCAAGACATCGTCATATTCAAATAGATTTTTTCTTTGTTCATAGGCTCGTTCTTCCACACGTTTTTGTGCTCTATTTAAACTTTTTGTTATGAATTTTGATTCTAAGGGTGAATCATCAAACAATTGTGTTTGTATGAAATTTTGAATCTTTGGACCACCAAAAAGACGTAATAATGTGTCATCTAAACTTAGAAAAAATCTTGAAGTACCAGGATCACCTTGACGTGCACAACGCCCTCGTAATTGATTATCAACTCGTTGAGAATCATTACGTTCAGTACCAACTATATATAATCCTCCTAAATTTTTAACAATTTTTTGATCTTGTTTTTGGTGTTTTTTGTTAAATAATATTCGTTCATTAACTAAAACTTTAACAGAACATTGATAAGAAAGTGTTGGAGTTGCAATTCTATCATTTTCTCGTAAAATCCGTAAAATATCTGTATCGGATAATGCTAAAAATTTATTATCTTTACTTAATGATAATAAAACACTTATAAATTTTTGCGAACTATTATTAATTTGATTAAATACTTTAAAAATATTAATCTTTTTTTGATCTTTCCATAAGTTTTTCGTAAGTGTTAAGATTGCATATAATTCTTTTTGGATTTTAAACTGAATGTTTCCTCCTAAAATAATATCAGTTCCCCTACCAGCCATATTTGTAGCAATTGTAATACTACCTTTTTTCCCTGCTTGAGCTACAATTTCTGATTCTCGTCGAACATTCTCTGGTTTAGCATTAAGAATTTGATAAGATAATTTAAATTCATTTAATAATTGTGCTAACATTTCAGATTTTTCTACCGTTGTTGTTCCTATTAAAATCGGTTGACCTCTACTTGAAATATTATTACATTCTTGGGCAATAGCATTCCATTTAGAAAATTGATCTTTGTAAATAAGATCAGGTAAATCTTTTCGAATATTTGGACGTGCAGTTGGAATTTTTTCAACTGGTAATTTATAGATTTTTTCAAATTCGATTTCTGCCGTTTTTCCTGTTCCTGTCATTCCTGATAGTTTTGGATATGATAAGAAAAAATTCTGATAAGTTATGGATGCTATTGTTTCTGTATTTTTTCGAATTGGTATTTTCTCTTTTGCTTCTATAGCTTGATGAAGACCTTCTCCCCATCGACGATCTGGCATAATTCGGCCAGTAAATTCATCGACAATAATAATACGATTATTTTGAACAATATAATGAATATTATTAAAATATAAAGACTTTGCTTTAATTGAATTCATTATATATGGTATCCATGGTGTTTTTGGATCATATAAATCTTGAACTGTTAAAATTCCTTCAATTTGTTTCGTTCCCTCTTCCGTTAAAACAATATTCTTATTTTTCTCATCAATTTTAAAATGGATATTAGGTTCTAAATAATTTGTAATTTCAGTTGCTGTAACATAATTCTTAGTCTCTGTATCAATAGGATCAGCCATGATTAATGGTGTTTGAGCTTCATCAATTAGAATTGAATCTACTTCATCGACAATACTATAAGTAAATGGTCTTAAAACGATATCTTTAATATTTAACGCCATATTATCACGAAGAAAATCAAACACTATTTCATAATTTGTTACATATGTTATATCTGCATTATAATTTTCTCTTCTTTCAAGAGAATTCATACCTTGTTGTATTAAACCGGTATCTAAACCTAAGAATCGATAAATTTGCCCCATTGATACTTGATCACGATTTGCTAAATAATCATTTACTGTTACGATATGAACACCTTCTTTTTTTACTGCATTTAAAAAAGCGGGTAAAGTTGCTACAAGTGTTTTTCCTTCACCTGTTTTCATTTCAGCTATTTTTCCACTATTTAAAACAATACCGCCAAGTAATTGAACATCAAAATGACGTAATCCTAATGTACGCAAACTTGCTTCTCTTGTAAGTGCAAATGATTCTGCAATTAATGAATTTAAGTTTTGTGTTTGTTTATATTGTTTTTGTAAGTTGAAACTTTTAACTTGTAATTCATCATCATTTAGTGATTTCAAATTATTTTCTAATGCATTAATTTCTGTAATTAGTTTTTGATATTTGTTTACAAGAGAATTTTTTTTAAATAAATTTTTTAACATTTTAAAATTATCGAAATTTTTTATTAAACAATAATATTTATACGTTTATGTTTCCCATCTTGATAATCAAATTTAACAGTTCCATCTGTTAAAGCAAATAAAGTGAAATCTTTTCCACATCCAACATTGTACCCAGGTTTAAATTTCATACCTTTTTGACGAATTAAAATATTTCCAGCTTGGACTTTTTCCCCACCAAATTTTTTAACCCCTAATCGCTTTGAATTTGAATCTCTACCATTTTTTGTACTTCCTGCCCCTTTTTTATGTGCCATAAGTTTTATCCTTTATTTTTCATTAATAATTATATCTTCAATTAAAACTCTTGTTAATTCTTGACGATGACCTTGTTTTTTACGAGTTTTCTTTTTTGATCTCATTTTATAAACAATTGTTTTTTGACCTCGAAAATGTTCTAAAATCTTTCCTTTAATTTTTATAGTTTCTAAATAAGGTTTTCCAATTAGGATCTCACCTTCATTATTTAATAATAAAACTCGGTTTAAAGTAATTTTTTTACCAAGCTTGGTTGGAATACGATTAAAATCGTAATATTTACCTGTTTCAATCCAAAATTGTCTTCCACTAATTTCGACAATTGCATACTTCATAATTTTAAATTAATTATTGTTTTCTAAATTTATCATACTAAATAGTTTTAAAATTTGTCAAATTATTTAGAACTGTAAAAATTAATTTTCAGTTATCGTTTTTAAAATACAAAGTTCATTATAAAATAAATCAAATGCCTTTGATTTATAACAATCTGGATTGCTAAGGATTGCTAAGGTTCGAGCTATTTTAATATCTTCAATTTTAATAATTTCAATTGTTTCAAGTTCAATTTCTTTTTCAATAGCTGAGGATGAAACAAAAGCTGCTCCTAAGCCAAGACTTACAGCAGTTTTAATCCCTTCAATTGAATTTAACTGCAAAATAATTTTTAATTGTTTTATTTCAATATAATTTTGTAACAAAATAGTATTTATAAATTTTTGAATCGTAGAATTTGAGTTTAAAGTTATAAAATTTAAATGATATAAATCATCCTTTTTAATTGTTTTGTTTTTTGAAAATGGGTGAGATTTTGAGATTATTAAATTAAGTTCATCTTCTACAAAGTCTTCAACTTTAAGGTTTTCTTTTAAGTCATTCGGAATTTCACCTCCGATAACTGCGATATCAATATCTCCACGAATAATACTTTTTGCAATTAGTCGTGTTGAATTCACTTGAACTTTTAGTCTAATTTGTGAATAATTTTGAGCAAATAATGTTAAAATGCGCGGCATTAAATATGTTCCAGTAGTTTGACTTGCTCCTACTCTTAAATTTCCTCGATCACCATTTTTTAAATCTATTAATGCTCTACAACTTTCTTCACATAGTGCTAAAATTCGTTCGGAATATTGTAAAAAAACTTCTCCACTTTCGGTCAAAGACAGTTTATTACTTTCTCTATTTATTAATAAAGTATCTAGATTTTTCTCTAATGTTTTAATTTGTTTACTCAGTGAAGGTTGTGAAAGATATAATATTTCTGCTGCTTTAGTAAAATTTCTTTCTGTAGCAACTGCTTTTAATATACGTAATTGTTGTAACGTGAAAGGAAGTGACATTTTTTTTAATTAAATATTCTTTAAGATAGAAAATTACGGATGGAGAGATTCGAACTCTCAAAACTAAAGTTACTAGATCCTAAATCTAGCGCGTTTACCAATTTCGCCACATCCGCTTCTATATGATCAATTATTTTTATAATCTTTGAAATTTGTCTGCCTAATTTCTCAAAGCTGTCGCTATTGTATTACGTAATGGTTTAGAAAAATTGTATTTTTCAGGTCTAAAACCATAACCTGCTGTTAAATAATCTGTGAAATTTAAGTAAGGTAATTCAAATTCAATCCCTGTCGTAAATTTTACAAGTAGTACAATCGTTATATGATTATATATTACTTAACAAAGAACTACTGGCATCAAACAAGCGTCACGCGCGAAACCAGATACAGGACCAACGCTTATCCCATTAAAAGCTCGCTCTCAATTTCCAAAAAAACTAGATCCTGTAACTGAGATAACAAACCACGTAGCAGGATATTTACTAAAATAGCTTCATCCTGTAGCACCGGACACGTGTGAGGCTGCTGTACTATAAAACGCTTTTACTGTGCTTCCGCCTATTATAGTGGACATTTGGAATTTATAGAAAACGGATTTCTAACCACTTGGCAGTATACGAACATCGTGCTTATTAATGTACTCTACACCTTGATTTATAGCATTGAAATTATTAGTTTGTAAAGCTGCCGCTAATTCGTTAACGTAATACTCTGGATTAAGTAATAAATTACATAAATCATTTTCACTGATCGTGACTACTTTGGTCGCATCAGAAAAACTAAATGAACTAAATTTATCATTCAAACATTGTGTTATAGTACTAGTCCTATCACCGTAAAAGACTGTGGAATTGGAACACATTGGTTCTACATTAGAGCCAAAAATTTCTATGTTTGCAGCGTCTTGGCATAATGCTATTTCGTAAACTCGATAGTACTTTGATTTTGTTCTTTCAGAATCAAAACTCTTAGAATTAGGAGTTTTCATGAGTTTTTTTGATTCATCATTATTATGCGATAATTTAACTCTCCTCCGTAACCTTTGAAAAATCGGTTTCATCGGCTTTAACCTCCGATTATAGTTATTTTTAATTTAAAATTGAAATTTAAAACTTTTATTTAATAGTATAATTTAAATGTCAGTGTATGAACTATAAAAACTAGTTGTTCTACCTCGCAGTAAAGATTTTGCTAACGAAAACGACTTTTCTGCCTCTTTGACTGCTTTTCTTTTCCAGTTTGCCTTACGAGCATTTTTTTTAGATTTTGATGTTCGTTTTTTTGGTACCGCCATGATTTCGAAATTCTAAAAATATTTATTCTTTATATTGTATAAGAAATTTATCTAAAAGTCAACTAGAAGTAGACCCTTTTTCTATCATGGGGTATCTTTTATTTAATTTAACGTGATAAACGTTGAACTTGTTGTATAGCTAAACGGCCTATATTAAATAAAGCCCATGATCCTGCTATTAATAGTGGAGTAGCAATTACTAGTAAACGCGTATCCATAAATGATAATCCTTTATAAATATTAAAAAATTTAAATACAGAAGTTAATATACAATCATATTATCTTAATATAGAATGATATTATTCTATATAAGTATTATATATAAAATTTTTAATATTTATTAAAAATTTGAGAAATTCTTCTCAACATTTAGACGAATTTGTTTTCTATAGACCCAATATTTTCACTTATTAAAGTCGATACAATAGTAATTTTCGATCATGATTCAAACAAAATTTTTTTACTCTTTTATAAAAGTTAATTAAAAATTTGCTATATAGGAGGGGTTTAATTCCGGTTCAAAAAATTACACAAATTGTGTATTTTTAAACAATGTTACAAATATTTAAAACTAAACATGAAAAACCCATTACAAAATATGATCGATCTTTTCACGAACGGTTTACTAGAGACGCAAAATTTACAAATCAGTAACGAAAATTTCTTAGATGAGATTATCTGTAATGAACGTCTTTTTTCATCTAGTTTCAAAAATGCAAGTTTATTAAACTTAAATTTTACTAACGTAGATTTTGGATCAAGTTTTTTTCAAAACTGTATTTTTGACCGTACATCACTTCAAGAGGCTGAATTTAAAAATTGTAGTCTGATAAATTGCCGGATAAGAAATTGTAATTTAAGTAAAGTTGATTTTACAGAAACGACTTTCGACAAATGCTGTTTCGAAAAAATCGAAAAAGGATCTTTAGTAAAAGGTTGGTTTGAATCATGCCACTTCCTTGAAACAAATTTCAATGGTTTTGAGAAAGTGACATTAATTCAGACAGCTGTCGTGGATTCAAAATTTTCCAAGTTCAATAAATCGATTGAGTTTAAAGGAGAGTTCTTTCTTATCGATATATTATCATATTTTGAAAGATTGCAAACTAGTCATCCAATAGCTACGTATTTTTTAGACGGATCCTTTAAAAGTTATGTCATTTTTCCATATGTTGAATTGAAGAAAAGGTTTGAGAAGTATTGGTGTATAGAAATTGCGATAGCCGAGCAACTTTATACATTCCCTTATCCTTTTGGTTTTCCAAAGTCGTTTCTTTGTTCCCAACACAAGAATGATTTACGATTAAAAGTTAGACTAATTCAATCTTTAGTTGTTAAAGATCAGAAAAAAACATTTGATCTTGAAGAATTATTCAATCAAGTTTCTGTATCCAGTAGTCGGATGGTACAAATTAAAAAAGAGTTTGGCAAATTACTTAAAGAATTGGTTCAACAGAAACTTATTCAACCTGAATTATAAATTGTTTACAAAAATGGAAAACAAACGCAAATTAGAGTAGAAGAATTAACTGTTAATAGAATAACCAGAAGAATTTGATATGTCAAATTTAATGAAATTATTAAGAGTAAGAAATATTGATAAATCTTAATAATCAGAGATTCGAATACGGAAGGGAAACGTGCTTTTAAGCACGGTTAGACTGATCGTGCATTAACACGTTACAAATTTAACTTAAAAGTTGGGGTGAAACTACTTAAAAGCCCAGGCATAGCTTGAGAAAATGTTATTTTTTTCACTATAAAAACGTGTGAAATTGACGGTGTAAAAGATCCAACTTTGAATTAAAACGTTGGATCTTTTACACCGTCGAAAACCCCGTATTGAGCATAACAATTTACAAAATAGACACTTTTTCAACTTTCAACTATTATTATAAATAATTCAATTAATTTCGACTTGATTTTGGGCTTAGGAGTTATATTGAGGTTCAGAACTTGACAACTTTTAATATATTTGAAGGGTTTACTATTTATGAAAAGATAATCACTAAATAAACTTTTATTGGTTTTAGTTTGTTACCAGCTATAAGTGCAAAATGATATTTTTTCATAGTACATATTGTATTATAATTAGCAAAACCTATATTCTGTTAAAAACTGTTATATTTATGAAAGAAAAAAAGTCAGGACATACAAAAGAAATAAAAACTGGTTGTCAACGTTATTTTCAAATGTTTCTTTATCTAGGTTTAAGTGGATCAAAATTAAATTTATGGACAAAAAACATTACCAGTTTAATTGACCTTTTAGTCACTTTTGAATTTGTCCCGCAATTAATATTGGAAAAGACTTTATATAATTTAATAGTCGAAGATCGTGGCAAACTTATTTCCTTAAATGATTTCGATGGGCAATTAGAGCGTGATTTACGAGGTATGCCATATTGGAATGTCTACTTGCAAACCAGTGCTCTTACAACCTCAAGATGTATTCAAGAATATAAAAAGCATGGATTGGTCGATGAAAGCTATAAAATTATTTCGAAAGGGAAAACTTATAGTACAAAGGAATTAACCTCTAAAGCTATTTCAGAAGGTTTTATAGTGTATGAAAAACTTTGTCTTTAGTTTTTGTTGAAAAAGGGTTGTTTTTTTTTTCTTTTCAAACTTTGAAAAGAGTACTAAAAAAACTTTCCACTTACATGGAAAGTTTTTTAACTACTCTATTTTTTGAATACCCTTATAGAACAAGGGTAAAAGTGGCTTTAAGGATTTTAATAGGGATTCAAGTCTAAGTCTTACCCCATAGGTAAGTTTGAACCAGACAAAAACTAAAAGAATATAGAAAATTTGATGCCAATAATGGTTTCAATGCTTTTTTTGATAGAAATGGAAAACAAGATCGAACAGGAATGGTAGCAAACAGAGGTCATAAAATTGATATTAAAACCAATGGCAACATGATGTAAATCTTTAGTAACTATTTTAATTTTTTATGACAAATGATATTAACTTGGATAAAATTCGATACGTTGAATTATTGAAAAAAGAAGAAATTTTTAAATTTATTTATTATAATATACATTGTGACATAGTAGGATGAACTTTAGTTAGAATTAAAAAGGTAACAATAATTTTATGAAACTGCTAAAATATCTAATCTTTTTATCGATTCTCAGTAGTAGTTTTATTGTAATATATCGTCAATTTGATATAAAAGGTTTTCGCAGATGGTGGATTTGTTTTAAAATAGCAGTTTTTATTGCTGCAGTTTTATCGGGTTTAATTCTTCCTAGCACAGAAGCAGTTGAAAAAAAATTATTAAATTTTTATAAACTATTAAAAATTTTATATATAATACTAGTAGACCTTTAAAAGAAATTATTATGGCTTTATTTAAAAAAATTGCAGAATTAAGGAAAAATAAACGTATCAGAAAAACAATTGCAGTAGTGACAAGCGGAGTAACTTTGAGATTTGCTTCTATGAATTTTGATTCTTTGGCACCAGTTCCTGATGTGTCAAATAAATCACCTTCAATTATAGTATTCTCAGATCAAGAGTTGGATTCATTGGATGACCCAAATTCGGAAGTTACTTTGGTTAAAGCAGGTGATAGTACACCTTCAGCTCCAACTTCGGGTCAGCCGAGTAATTTTCCCACAGGAGGTCGACCTGGTCGTCCTGTATATGTCAATCCATATCGTGTAGCGCCTAAATTACTTGATCAAGAATTAGGTGCAGGAAATAATCCAGCTGGAGCAGGAGGAAATGGTGCTGCTGATTTTGATCCTAATTTGAACGATCAATGTCCAGCTTCACAACAAGGACAATCATCAGACCCTGACCCATCTTATCAAAAGAAAAAAAAGAAAAAACAATGTGAGCTCGAAAATAGCTCTAATATACCTGAATCTGGTGTAATTCTAGAGGGTTCAGAAGTCCGTGTGGAATCACTACTGGGTACATCGTCTGGTTTTACCTCTCAATACGAACGGCTAAAAAAAAATTCTTTAGCGAATAAACAAGCTACCTCAAGCATGGAAAAATTAGCTGATGGTTCACTCAAGATTGGCGATAAGAACGTGAAAAAAATTAAAGGTATGAAAACTATTTTTGAAGCTATAAGCAAAGATACTAGGGTTTATTTTAAAATGGCCGTGGACGGTAAAACTGTCCAAGTTATCTTGCCAGCTTTAAAAACCGATCAGAAGAAAAGTATCAAATTGCTTAAAAAGTATTTTGAATAATCAATAATTTAATAAACTTAAAAAATTTTATTATGGAAATTAAGGAAATTCAGCTCGTGACAGAAATTGAAAATATATACGATGATGCTGTAGATGTTAATGTTACATTAGATGATAATTTTACTTATGTAATTGAAGTTGTAACACCTCAGCATCTCCTATCCTTAATGAAAGATCGAAATCAACCTTTTATTGAACCTGGAGAAGATTATATTATTGTTGAAAAGTTAACCCCAGAAATTATTGAAGAAACAATAAAAGCATTTGTTCAAGAGAATCAGGCTTATTGGTTAAAATTACTTCATATATCATCATATTTTGATATTGAAACATTGCATAAAGTAAGGGATCACGTTATTAAAGAGTATCATATAGACGATACTGAAGATGAATTGTAAATTTGTCTTCAGTATTGTTCGGGATTTAACGTTTGGTTTTCGAATTCTAATTGATTCAAAAATTTCATACAGTAAACTTTTGAAAATAACTGTGATACATGATATTTCTTGTTTTTCAAAGCTAGAAATTGGCTTGCAAGAAATATTAAAATACCTTTTTAGATAATATTTGTCAAGTTTTGAATTGTTGGTAAAGGTTTGTGCGTCTAATGGTTTCATATTTAATGTTGTAGCCTTTAATTTGGAATAAGCTATATTCTTCTGTCCCTTCATAATATTTCTTTAACGAGATTTTTCCTTCTTGATTAAGACGAAATCCAGTTTGAAGATTATCAATCTTCTCCTCTTCCCAAATCTGACTTAGAGTAATGAAATTAAACTCATTTTGGGCTTGATTTTGATTAGATGATATTTTGCACCTGCGTTTAATTTACTTTTGTCACAACCAGAAATATCGAAGACAGGCGATTTAATTTCTAAAACAGTAGAAATTTCAGTTTAATGAATTCCAACAATGTTAAAATTGCCCAAACTTGATGCTAGAGATGCAAGAAGTATCTAATATCCAAATACTAGAATTGTGAATAATTCTTAACTACTGAAACTATCTTTAATAACATTAAAACCCGATGCTTTTCGATCTTCGATCTATCCTATATAAATTTTTAAATTATAATGTTAAATATAAATGAACTTATAATATATTTAAAAACTTTGGCATTGAACTATCTTTCCAGGAAGTCCCCCTCCAAGTATTGTCGTCGATTTATAACGTTTCACAACTGAGTTCGAGATGGATCAGTGTGGTTCCGCTTAGTACACTAGAAACACCAAAGCAAAAATCTTGACAATAATTTAGA
>Ga0265303_10000277_pt1 | contig 27877 bp, 25 predicted proteins | sample Helome_2_FD_192494 | JGI IMG/M metagenome (GOLD analysis project Ga0265303, IMG submission 192494) | Marine sediment microbial communities from subtidal zone of North Sea - Hel_20160317 (Illumina Assembly) | ecosystem: Environmental > Aquatic > Marine > Subtidal zone > Sediment ... | reverse complement strand
TTGCGGGTCCGTCCCGCGAGCAGCGCCACGTAGCGCTTTTCGATCTTCCCGTCGCGTTGAAGTTCCTGCAGACGTCTGAGAGCGCTGCGTTTTTTCGCCAGCATCAGGCAACCGGAGGTCTCTCGGTCCAACCGGTGGGCCAGTTCCAGAAATGCGGCATTCGGGCGCGCTGCCCGCAGAATCTCTATCACGCCGTGCGACAATCCGCTGCCTCCGTGCACCGCCACACCGGCCGGCTTGTTTACGATAAGAAGCAGATCGTCCTCGTAACATATTGATTTCTCAATCTCGGCGATGCGCTTTGCCGAGGGAATATCGGCCTGTTTATTCGTTTGCCGCACGGGAGGAATACGCACCACGTCCCCGATCTGCAGGCGCCTGGCCGGTTTGCATCGCCCTTTGTTCACCCGGACCTCTCCGCGCCGCAGAACACGGTAAACCCAGCTGCGAGGCACGCCCTTGAGCTGCCCAATCAGGAAATTGTCCAGGCGCTGACCGTCGTTGTTTTCACCGATCGTGACCATCTGAATCCGGCCAGTCTGCCCGTCAGGCTCAGCCATATTCGGCCCGTCTCTGCGAAATTTGATGCATCTGCCTGATAATCTGATATATTTTACGCACGCTGAGGCGTGCGTTTTGCCCGAAAACTTCGGAAAAACACAACGCTCCGGCCCATGAATTGTCTGTTCCGGGAATGTTCCCGGTGCATAGTTGGCGCACAAGCATGTGGCGCGCACCTCTCCAAGTTGCTTTGCAACCCGTGATGAGCGGATCGCATCGTTCGCAGGAATGATGCTACCTGACCCCATGCGATGAGCGCCAGAAAACAACGACGTGTCTTAATCTCGACGTCTGCGTCTGGCGACCAGGGAGTCCCCGCAGGCCACAGATTCACATGTCATAACTGAATTCGCCTTTGCCCGGTATTCCGGGTCCAGACCCGCGCCCAGGCGTGCTCACTAATGGTGCGCACGCCGTTAAGAATCAGGTGCGTTCGAACCCTGGATCCGTGAGCAACCGGTCGGGCAGAAAGGATATAAAAATGAAGCGTATGCTGATTAACGCAACTCAGCCTGAAGAGTTGCGTGTGGCCATTGTTGATGGCCAGAAGCTTTTCAACCTCGACATCGAAGCTCCCGGCCGGGAGTTGAAAAAAGCCAATATTTACAAGGGTCGCATCACCCGCGTAGAACCCAGTCTGGAAGCCGCCTTCGTCGACTATGGCTCGGAGCGACACGGTTTTCTGCCGATGAAGGAGATTTCGAGGTCTTATTTCAACTCCGAGGCCTTCGATTCCGGCAAACGCAACATCAACGAACTCCTGAAGGAAGGTCAGGAGGTCATCGTACAGGTCGAAAAGGAGGAAAGAGGCAACAAGGGTGCAGCCCTGACCACATTCCTCTCCCTGGCCGGCCGCTACCTGGTTCTGATGCCGAACAACCCGCGCGCCGGCGGCGTTTCGCGCCGCATCGAGGGCGATGACCGCTCGGAGCTGCGCGAGGCAATGAGCAGCCTGGAAATACCGGAAGGCATGGGTCTGATCGTGCGCACCGCCGGTGTGGGAAAAAATGCCGAAGAGCTGCAGTGGGACCTCGATTATCTCCTACAGCTGTGGCGCGCAATTGAACAGTCGGCGACTGAGCGCAAAGGCATGTTCCTCATCTACCAGGAAAGCAACGTCATCATCCGCTCAATCCGTGATCACCTGCGAGCCGATATTGGCGAGATCATTGTCGACGAGCCGGAGACCTACGCACAGGCGAACCAGTTCATCGAGCAGGTAATGCCGAAATATCTGCGCAAACTGCGTCTGTACGAAGACGAGGTGCCGCTGTTCTCGCGTTATCAGATCGAATCGCAGATCGAGGCGGCATTCCGGCGCGAGCTTCGCCTGCCTTCAGGTGGCTCGATCGTGATCGATCACACCGAGGCACTGACCTCCATTGACATAAACTCCGCCCGTGCCACCAAGGGGTCCGACATCGAGGAAACCGCCCTCAACACCAATCTGGAGGCCGCTGATGAGATTGCACGCCAGCTGCGCCTGCGCGATCTGGGCGGCTTGTTTGTGATCGACTTTATCGACATGACCCCCTCGCGCAACCAGCGCGAGGTGGAAAACCGGCTCAAGGAGGCGATGAAGGAAGACCGGGCACGCGTCCAGATCGGACGGATTTCGCGCTTCGGGCTGTTGGAGATGTCACGTCAGCGTTTGCGCCCGTCGCTCGGTGAGTCAGCCCACCAGGTCTGTCCCAGGTGCGATGGACATGGCTACATACGCAGCGTCGATTCGCTGGCACTTTCGATCCTGCGCATCGTCGAAGAGGAGGCGCTCAAGGAGAACACCGGGCGTGTCACTGCCCAGTTGCCAGTCGATGTCGCCACCTACCTGCTGAATGAAAAGAGACAGATCATCTCTGACGTGGAAAGTCGTCATAGCGTGAGTATCTTGCTGATTCCCAACCGTCAGCTCGATACTCCGAAGTACGAAATCGAGCGTGTTCGCCGTCAGGATATGCAGGACGGCGAGGTGTCGAGTCATTCTTTGGAAAAGGAGTTTGCGCCGCAGGACATGCCCCCCGCGGAACGCCCGCAGCCAAAAGCCGAACAGGCGGCGGTCAAACAGATCTCCCCCGCTACTCCCGCACCCCAGCGACCGGATCCAGAGTCTGTGCCCGTGCCGGTGCCCACCAGCGAGAATGGGTTTATCAAACGGCTTTTCAGCAGCATCTTCTCAACCAAACAAGCGGCCGAATCCTCATCCGGCGACGCGCCGGCGGAAGCTGAATCAAAAACTTCCGACAGCGAGCGCAAAGCAGGCGGTCAGCGTCGAACTGGACAACGTGCCGGCAGTCGCCAGGGAGAGGGACGTCAGGGCCGGGGCCGTCGCGGCGGCCGTTCCGGCGGTCAGCAGCGTGCAAGCGCTGGCTCAAGAACGAATCAGAAGCCGGCCGCCGAGAAGACAGAAAAGAAAGAGGCTTCGGCGCCAGCACTGGCCAAGGAGCCGGGCAAAAAGGATCAGATCAAGGAAGACGGCGCAGATGCCGGCAGCAAGCGCAGTTCACGCCGCGGCAGGCGGGGCGGGCGCAGGCGTCGGGGTGGCGGGGACAAAGCTACTGCCAATGGCGATGCAGGAACGAATGCGAAATTCACAGATTCCGGTAAAGCTGGGCAGGTTCAGGCTGATGACAGGAAAATAGACAGCGCGCAAAAGTCCGATCCCGCTAATAAGCCTGCGCCGAAACCGGCGGCTGTGCGTGCAGGCAGCTCCGGCGACAGTCCGGCCCCCGGTGACAAGGCAGTAAAGCAAACAAACCCAAGCGCCCCACCCCCGGCTACGGACGAAAAAGCACCCACAACCAGTGTCAAACCGGCCGATCCAACATCAGTGACGACGCCTCCGGTCAAGGCCGAAAAGCCCGCTGCGACGCCAATGGAAACCGCACCTGCCAAACCCGCGGTGCAATCGAGACCACCGGCAGAGCCGTCATCGTCCCCGACACCGCGCCCGCCATCCACGGAACGCGCTGTCGCCCCCGCAGCTGCCAAGGAATCGGGGCAGGCCACACCGGCCGCGACCGCACCGAAGGAAGACTGAACGGTAGATCGGTTACGCCATCTTCAGGTGGCTCGCCCGACGGGCGACGTCACTGGATGTGGCGTTGCCTGATGTCCTGCAACAGGCCCTCAGAGGCCGCCTCGACCAGATCGAAAACACGATCGAACCCGGACGGGCCGCCGTAGTACGGGTCCGGCACCTCCCGAGTACGCATGTGATCTGCGAAGTCCATGAACATACAGATCTTGTCGACATGCTGGTCTGGACAGATCTCGCTCAATGACATGTAGTTGTCCTGATCCATTGCCAGCACGAGATCGAATATATCGAAGTCCTCTGGCTCAACCCGTCGCGCCACGAGGTCCGAGAGATCTATCCCCCGCTCCTGCGCCGTCGCCTGAGCACGTTTGTCCGGCGCACTGCCGACGTGATAGGCATGAGTACCCGCCGAGTCGATCTCGATTACCTGCGACAAGCCCTCTTTCTGAACCAGGGCGCGAAACACGCCATGCGCAGTGGGTGATCTGCAGATATTGCCCATGCAGACGAAAAGAATCTTTACCATTTCTTCCATAATCCATGAACTGAAGGCGCATTGCCGCCTTCTCGGTGTGATTGCGCGTAACGGCCTTTGCCGCAAAGTGTCGGCATGGCCAGGGAGAGTCTTTCGAACCGATCGCTCAGTGTCAATCGATCGTCGACCGCGACATGCGAATCTTTGCAAGAGCTTCTGGGGCGGCCGTACGTTGCCGTGAATTCTTTGCTGAATGCTCCACCGCCAGCCAAAAAGTGCTGTCGGCGCCCGATATAAAGCGGCACGAGCGGTCACGATCAAGCCGGTTTCAAACTCTGTGACTGCACTACATAATTTTCGTTTTTTATGCGCGATTTCAGCCCGGATCATAACTTTTTCGATGATTGCTCGTCTGCAATTGCCAAGCCGAACGCAATGACTATACTGGCCCTTCTGGGTGGTTTTTCTAGAGAATCTCGACAAAGAATGAAGAGTCTACCCCAGCCCCTTGTTTAACATAACGTTTTGGATACCAGGCAAAAATTTCTGTCCGAATAGCCCGGTACGTTGAATGATTCGACACGGAGGGAAGTTAGTGCAAAGGACTCAGCAAAGGACGACAGAGCCCCGTCGAGGTGACCCCGGAGCATTTGGAGCGCAGCATCACTCGTACGGGCACCACGAGTCTCATAACACGCTCAATCGGGGATCAGAACCACAGCGCGCCTACTTTCGATGCGGTCGCTATTTCACCGTGGGTCATGAATGGTACGCCACTGTGCGGGAAGGGACTGAAATCGGGCCTTTCACAACCCGCAATGAGGCTCAAATGGCTCTGGCGAATCACGTCACGGCATGCTTTTTCGCGTCTCGCGGACATATCGGCCAAATTGATGCACATGGTGAGCGGGACGCCACCATGCTCGAAGTATTGGTTCAGGAAATGGCGAGTGGTCACGAACATGCCCGACTCCGCAGTGAGAACTGTGCCTACATCTGGGCCACACAGCGTCTTGAACAGATCGACAAGCATCCGGAAGACTTCGATCATGCCAACGCCCGCGCGAGGGCATTGATGCACTTTTTGGCGCAGCTGGATCGTCAGGCCGGCATCGCCTCGTCTTTGGAGTATCCCTCTTGAGATCTGTGTTCGGCGCGATCGTGCCGTGATCCGCCGCCGGTGCAGTTTTTACGGCGCGAGATTCTTCCAACACTGCGAAAATCGATCGGGACTGAAGTTTTATGATCGCCGATGTCCTGCACCGCAAACTTCAGGTTTTGATCGGAGATGCATTCGATTACCTCGGTGAGGTCTGGATCCTGATTGAGGTGCTGAGTGATGTCGACAGCGTTGTTTTGCGTCGCTGCAAAGACTGCCAGCCGAGCGCCCTGCAGCGAAACGCCTACGGCATGCCGAACCGGCGGGTGGAAGACACCCTGACCCTGCGTATCTCGGATCGCAGCGGAGGGGCCTATTCCGAAGATATCCTGGTGTTGCTCGAGGGACGTCAGGCCAAAGGATCAGCTTAAGGCAGCAACCACCCGGGCCAGATCCTCTGCCGTATCGACGCCTGCAGGTGGTGCATCGGCGGCGAGATCCACGGCAATCCGACCACCATTCCACAACACCCGCAATTGTTCGAGCGACTCCATGCGCTCGATCGGCGATACCGGCAGGCTGGCATAGCCGCCAAGAAATCCCGCGCGGTACGCATAGATGCCCAGATGTCGATAGAGGCCTTCCAGCCAATGCGTTTGCACCGCTGCACCCGTATCAAACTGGTCACGCTTCCATGGGATGGTCGCTCGACTGAAATAGAGTGCGTAGCCATTGCGGTCGGCAACGACCTTCACCGCATTGGTATCGAACAGCTGATCCGGGTCGGTCAAAGGGACCGCCAGCGTCGCCATATCAGACTCGGCATGCGATTCCAGTGTCTCTGCCACCTGTGTCAGCAATGCCGGTGGCATCAGGGGTTCATCGCCCTGAAGATTGACCACCACGGTATCGTCCGGCCACTGCAGGGTCCGGACGACCTCGGCGATGCGATCCGTGCCGCTCGTATGCTGGCTGGACGTCATGCAGATTTGAGCCGTGAACTCTCCGGCTGCTGCCTGGATGCGCGGATCGTCGGTGGCGATCACCACCTGCTCTGCCCCACTCTCGCAGGCACGATCATAGACGTGCTGGATCATCGGCTTGCCGGCGATATCCAGCAATGGCTTCCCGGGTAGACGCTGTGAGGCGTAACGCGCCGGGATAACTACCCTGAACGCTGCCATTCGGCTAGTCGGTGACTTCTTCGTCGGCGGGCAGCTCGCGCGCTTCCTGCTCCAGCATCACCGGGATGCCGTCGCGGATCGGGAACGCAAGACGGTCGACCTTGCAGATCAGCTCGCCGACCTTCGGCTTGTAGACCAGCTTGCCTTTACAGATCGGGCAGACCAGGATGTCCAGCAGTTTTTTGTCCATCGACAATGTCCTTCAAAGCAATGTTCAGGCGGTGGACGAAACCGGCATCCGGTTGGGCATCGACGTGCACAACCCAGCAGTCTCGGCACGGAAGACGCCGGCATTTTACCGCATCTTTCTCGGTCATCAGAATCGGAAGACCATCATCGTACTTCAGGTCTTCGGCATCAAACGGGTGGTGATCGGGAAACTGATGCGGTTCGACCTCGATACCATGTCGGTTCAACAATTGAAAAAAACGTTGTGGATTGCCGATACCCGCAACCGCGTGCACGGTACGGCCAGCCAATTCAGAAATATCCATCGTGCTGTTGCCGGCCAGCGGGCGCAGCAATGGCTGGAACAGCTTCATCGAGAACTCCCCTTCCCGGCCCTGCCCGTTCACGACCACCAGATCGACACGATCCAGTCGTGATTTCGGCTCGCGCAGAGGTCCGGCAGGCAGCAGAAAGCCATTACCCAGCCTTCGGTCACCATCGATGACCGCGATCTCCAGATCCCGGGCCAGGGCGTAGTGCTGCATACCGTCATCCGAGATCACGATATTCACGTCGGTGTGTGCCAAAAGGGCCTGCACGGCGGCCGGCCGGTCCGGGCCGACGCAAATCGGGCAGCCGGTCAGTGCCGCCAGCATCACGGCCTCATCACCCACGCTGGCGGGATCGCTGTCTGCCCGCACCTGCTGCGGCCAGTGCGTCGCCTTGCCCCCGTAACCGCGCGAAACGATGCCCGGGCGCCAGCCGTGGCGTCGCAGGTGCCGGGCCAGCCAGATAACCAATGGCGTCTTTCCGGTGCCCCCGACCGTGATGTTCCCCGCCACGATGACCGGGACCGGAAAACGCTGCGTTCGATAAACACCCAGCCGGTATCCGAGGCGACGGATCCCGGCGACCGCGCCGAAGATCAGCGACAAAGGCAAAAGCAGCAGAGATACGAAGTTGATTGAATTCCAGTAATGATCGAGGCGGGGCACCGACGAAGTCCGGTCACTCGGCGTCGGCGTCGGGATCGGTCTCGCGCGCGACGAAGCTCAGATGCACCATTTCCAGCTGGGCGGCCACGTCCAGCACGGTCATCATCGACTGCAGCGGCGCACTGCGGTCGCCGGATACGATAACCGGCAGATCAGATCGTCCATCGGCGATCTTGAGCATGGTGCGACGCAGGGTATCGGCATCATGCTTTACCAGTTCGCGTTCGTTGACATAAAAATTCCCTTTCGCGTCGATCTTGATCTCGATCTTGTCCTGCGGTTTTTCCTCTGTCTGGGTCGCGGAGGCCGAGGGCAGTTCCACTTTCAGCTGGGTCTGTTTGTCGAAAGTCGTCGATACCATGAAGAAGATGAGCATCAGGAAGACGATGTCGATCAACGGCGTGATATCCACGCGCGGCGGCTCGGAAGGGCGTGGCCGAAGATTCATACCGTCACTTCTCCCTCTGCCCGTGCATTACCTCGACCATCTTCAGGGACTGTTCCTCCATACTCAGGACAATCCTGTTGACCTTGCCACTGAGGTAGCGGTGAAAGATGAGTGCCGGAATGGCGACTGACAGGCCGGCTGCCGTCGTGATCAGCGCCTCGGAGATGCCGCCCGCCAGCACCGACGGGTTGCCCACCCCGGAGGTGGTGATCGCCGCAAACACCTTGATCATCCCGATCACCGTGCCGAGCAGCCCCAACAGCGGAGAAATATTCGCGATGGTTCCCAGGGTGTTCAGATAGTGTTCGAGTTCGTGCACCACCTGTCGACCCTCTTCCTCGATCGCCTCCTTCATGACTTCGCGGGCGTGCATCCGGTTTGCCAGCCCTGCCGCCAGGATGCGCCCGAGCGGGGAACTCTTTCGTACGGTCTGGATATGCGCCGCGGTGAGCTGGTTCTTCTGATGCAATTGCCAGATCTGCGCGACCAGATTGCTCGGCAGCACCCTGCGTCTGCGATAGATCCACAGACGTTCGACAACGATCGCCATGGCGATCACGGAACAGGCGATGATCGGCCACATCAGCCATCCACCGGCTTTCACAAGTTCGAGCACGTCGGAAATCCCTCCAATCTGAACACCAGCGGCGCAAGGGGAATGCGCCCGTCAATCGTCGGATGATACTGCATGCATGGGTTCGGCTAAACCGCTGTCATGCCACCAAAAGCGTTTGTTGCCGAGTCGGTGTGCCGTTGGGCCTGAAATGGTTCCGTCGGCTGAAAACCGCAGGCCGATCGTTCCCATGGGCGCGGTGTCCAGCGCAATCGCCCCCACGGCCCGCCAGCGTGCTGCGACCTGCGGGGCGGGAAATCCGTAGCGATTGGCCCATCCGGTCGAATAAAGGACGTAGGCAGGCTCGGTTGCTGCGACAAATTCCGCGCCGGACGAACTCCGGCTGCCGTGATGCGGCACCACCAGGGCCCGGCTTTCCAGTTTATCGGGCATTTTTTTTACCAGCAGGCGTTCGACCCCTATGCCGATGTCGCCGGTGAAAAGTACCGAACCGGCGCTATTGGAGATGCGCAGGACGCACGAGGCATCGTTGCCGGACAGTCGCGGCTCGGACGGGGGATGCAGGAACTCGAAGTCCACACCGTCCCAGCGCCAACGTTCACCCGCCACACACCGCTTGGCAGCATGGCCGACCCTTTCCGGCTCACCTGACTGCACCTTTTTCACCGCCAGACTCGAAAGCAGATAAGCGATCCCTCCGGCATGATCCTTGTCCCCGTGACTGAGGATCAATCGATCGATTTGCATCCTACCGCGCGTGGCGAGAAAAGGCTGTATTACGGCAGCGGCCGCGGAGAACCCCGAGGGATACTCCGGCCCGGTGTCGAACACAAGGGTGTGACGACGCGTCTCGACCACCGTGCCAAGCCCCTGGCCGATATCCAGCAGATGGACTTCAAACTCGCCTGGCGACAGCTGTGTCGCGCGCGGCAGCCACAATAGACCCAGCATGGGCAGCGCGAGCCAGCGCAAGGGGAAGCCCGGGGGTGACAATATCAGACAGACTGCAAGCACCAGCAGCACGAGTTCCGGCATTCCCAAGCCGGACAGCGTCAGATCCGGCATGGGCAGGCGGGTGACCATTTCCAGTCCCCATCGAACCAGGTCGAGGAGTTCGCCCAGCTGACGCAACATCCAGTCCCCCGCCGCCGGGACCGACAGCAGCAGGAGGACGCCCAGCAGCGTCATGGGTACGAGGACAAGACCGAACACCGGCACCAGGATCAGATTGACTAGCGGAGCCACCCCACTGGCAGGCATGCCGTACGCCATCAGGATTGGCCAAAGGGCCAGCGTGATCGCCAGCTGAACCTGGGCGGCCCGGTACCAGACCGCCCTTCCCCGGGTCCACGGAATGGCAGCCAGGATCGCCGCCACGGCACCGAAGGACAGCCAGAATCCGGCCGAGACCACCGAAGGCGGATGCCACAGCAGGACGCAGACAGCGGCCGTTGCGAGGGCGTGCATCGTGTCGTGCTCGCGTCGCAGCACCACAGCCAGCGCAAACACCGCAAGCATGATGAGTGCGCGTTGAGTCGGCAGCCCCATTCCCGCCAGCGCGGCATACAGGGTGGCCACCAACAGGCCCGCGATCGCACCCGCCAGCCGCGCCGGCACGCGCGCGCAAAGCGCGGGTATCCGACGCCAGGTCCAGCTGACGGACAACAGCCCGAGGCCGGCAAGCAGGCCGATGTGCAATCCGGATATGGCCATCAGGTGGCTCGACCCGGTGGCCCGGAACAAGGCCTTTGCGTCCGACGACAGGCCAGACTGATCACCGACGGTAATGGCGCGCATGACACCGCGTGCATACTCCGATGCATCGATCGAATCGATAGCGGCGCTGACTGTCGCGCGCAGCTGCGTCAACCGGCAGCAGGGTTTGCCGGGAAGAAGGCGCCGAGGCCCGCCTTCGGCAAGGACATACCCCCTGTAACGCACACCCTGCCAATACAGCCAGCCCTCGTAATCCCAGGCCCCGGGGCTGGCATAGCCGTGCACCGCACGCAACCGGACGGGAAGCCGCCAGACCTCGCCGACACCGATCTCGGGCGGATCACGCCAGCTCAACCGAAAACGCCAGGAGCCCTTCAGCGGCTCACCGAGGCCCTCGACGGTATCGGCCTCGAAGATGAACCGGACCTTGCCGCGGGAACGGTCGGGCAACGACACCACGCGCCCACTCAACTCGAGGCGCATCACCTTGCCGTCTTCGGGAAGATCGGGTGGTAGCGTGATCAGGGCGTACGCATGCGACCAGGCGAAACCGGCCAGTAGCGCAAGTACCGGCCGCAGGCGATGCGACGACCAGAGGACCGTAGCCGGGACCAGCGCAAACGCCAGCCACGACCAATCGGGCAGCCGGGCCAGTTGATGGAACGCGAGCACGCCCAACGTGAAAAAAACGGAAAACCGCAGCACATTCCCTCCTTGGAACGCGATCGGGATACTAGCAGCCCCAGCCCAATTACTCAGGCTCAGGCTTCCGGACGACCTCCAGCCACGCATGCCAGCCTAGCACAAGCCCATCTGCTGGCTGCCACTGAGCGTCGATTGTCTATTGAGATTGTTGAAGAAACGGGTGCCTCTACCGCCGTAGTAAAGGAGCAACAACCGTGCTTCAATTGTGGAGCGATCAGCGAAAAGACCGTCGATGCCCAGACGCCTGATTAAACGTTACACGCCGGACCCCGCTGTGCTGAAGAAACACAAACACCTTCGGCACCTTGGCGATTGGCTGCATGACGAAAACCTGTGGCATTTGAACCGGCATTCGGTCTCGGGGGGAGTCGCTTCCGGCCTGTTCTGGGCCATGATCCCGATGCCGATGCAGATGCTTGCCGCCGCCTTCACGGCGGTGCTGTTTCGCATCAATCTCCCGATTTCCGTCGCCCTGGTCTGGTTGACCAACCCAATCACCATGCCGCCGATTTTTTACTTCTGCTACGTGATCGGCACCTGGCTGTTGGGCAAGCCCGCCGACGCGGGCGAGTTCCAGATGTCGCTGGAATGGATCGGCGCGGAACTCAACTCTATCTGGAAACCGCTGTATCTTGGTGGATTCGTAGCGGGGACCGTGCTGGCCATCCTGGGTTATTGCGCCATGCGCATTTATTGGCGTTGGCATGTGCTCAAACGCTACCGGAAAAGGGTGCAGAGAAGGCTCAAAGCCAAAACCGGCTAAGCTGGGTGCAGATTGCCATCCCGCAGGGTCAACATGCGGTCCATCCGCGCAGCCAGTTCAAGGTCATGGGTCACAATCACGAAACTCGTTCCCTGCTCTCGATTCAGCTCCAGCAGCAGATCGTAGACTGATTCCGCGGTCTGTCGATCGAGATTGCCTGTCGGCTCGTCAGCGAGCACACAGGCCGGGTTGGCCACCAAAGCGCGGGCCATCGCGGTTCGCTGACGCTCACCACCCGAGAGTTCCCCCGGCTTGTGCCCGACCCGGGACCCGAGACCGACCCGCTCCAGGAGGGTCATGGCGCTTGCGGTCGCCTCGGCGGCAGATATGCCGCTGATCAACAGTGGCATGGCGACGTTTTCCAGGGCGCTGAACTCCGGAAGAAGATGGTGAAACTGATAAACGAAACCGATCGCCCGGTTGCGCGCCGCACCGCGTTTCTTTTCATCCAGGGTGCTGAATGGCCGTCCCAGCAGCGTGACCTCGCCGGCGGTCGGCAGATCGAGGCCACCGAGACAGTGCATCAGCGTGCTCTTACCCGACCCGGAAGCCCCCACGATTGCCACCTGCTCGCCGCGTTCGAGTTCGAAGGCCAGGTTCTCCAATACCTTTACCGGCTCAGGACCCGTTTCAAAGGACTTGCTCAGCGCGTGACAGGCAAGCACGCAGTCGCTACTCATAGCGCAAAGCCTCAGCCGGTTGTGTGCGGTAGGCGCGCCACGCGGGTGCCAGGGTCATCAGAAGGCTCAGCATAAAAGAGCCGATGCCAACCATTAAGACATCGCCGACCTGGACATCAGAGGGCAACTTGGCGATGTAATAAATACTCGGGTCGATGAACTGGATACCAAACAGCTGCTCGACCGCCGCGACTACCGATTCAATGTTCAGGGCCAGTGCCAGCCCCGCGACAACCCCGACCAGTGTTCCGATGGCCCCCAGGGTCGCCCCCTGCACGATGAATATCCGCATTACCTGCCCGGGCGAGGCACCAAAGGTCTTGAGGATCGCGATATCGCTCTGCTTGTCCACCACCATCATGACCAGGGTCGAGACGATGTTGAAGGCCGCGATGACCACGATGAAGAACAGCAACAGGCCCATCATGCGTTTTTCCATCTTCAGCGCAGCGAAGAAATTGCGGTGGTAGTCGGTCCAGTTGAGGACCCGGTAGCGCCCGCTGAGAGACTCCGCGAGCTCGAAACTCACCTGGCGAGCCATCCAAACGTCATCGAGTCGCAATCGCACGCCCGTAACGGCGTCATCGAGTTGCTGTAACACCGCCGCATCGCGGATATTCACCATCGCGACACCGCGGTCGTACTCCCCCATACCGACTTCGAAGATACCCGACACCGTGAAGCGCTTGAGGCGCGGCATACTGCCCGCCACGGTCACCGTGATCTGCGGGACGATCACCGTGACCTTGTCACCCACCGCCACACCGAGCGCATTGGCGAGCTCGCGGCCCAGAATTATCTGAAACTCACCGGCCTGCAGGTCTGCCAGCGATCCCGAAACCATGTGTTCGGCAACATCGACCACCTGCGACTCGAACTCGGGGTCAACGCCACGAACGATGGCACCGGTGACCTCGCGGCGGTGGCTGAGCATCGCCTGGCCCTCGACATAAGGTGCAGCACCGAGCACCCGCGGGTGTTCCCTGGCCTGGTCCATGGCCTGCCGCCAGTCCGTCATGCGCCCATCCAGCGCCTGAACATCCCCGTGCGAAGCCATTCCCAGGATGCGCTCACGGACCTCTTTGTGAAAGCCGTTCATCACCGACAGCACGGTGATCAAAACGACCACTCCCAGCGCGATGCCGAGCGTCGATATCAGCGAAATGAAGGAAATAAAGTGATTACGTCGGCGTGATCGCGTATAGCGGAGCCCGACAAACAGGGAAAGCGGATGGTACATGGGCGAATTAAATCACAAAGCGCGCATCATCCGGGCTGAAATCGCCCCTGATGGTTTGTACTGTGTGAATTCATGGTTAAACTCAAAGCATGGGGTGACAAATCATTCGGCAGAGCAAATGCGCGGATGATGTGCCACCTGTTTTGATGGCAATGTTACGCGGGAGTTCAAGATGAAAGGACCTGGTTTGGCACTGGCGCTTCTGGCCGCTGCAACCACGACGGCTCAGGCCGATGTTTTGCTGATGGACTCGATCAGCGCGGTGCCTCCCAACAGTGCTTCCGGGGTGCCACGTCCACATCGCGGCTCGAGCATGACCATCGTCAAGGGCCAGTTCGGTGAACCTGACAGCGCCAAGGCAGCGATCGGCGACCCACCGATTTCGCGCTGGGTCTATCCGGCCTATACCGTGTATTTCGAGCATGAACATGTGATCGACGTGGTGGTTCATCGGTAGCGTCCTCAGCCTGAAGCTCGCATGATTTCGGAGCGTCGGGTTCGACTCCCTGCCGAATGGGAACCCCAATCCGGGGTCATGATCACCTGGCCACACGAAGATACCGATTGGGCCGATTCGCTTGAGACCGTATATCCCGTCTTTGCCGACATCGGTAGGGCAATCGCGGAAAGGGAGACATTACTGTCAGTCTGTCGTTCACACCGGCATGCGGCGACCATCCGTGGTCTGCTGCGTGGCACCGGCGTGCAGAAAGCCAATCTGCTCTTCTGTATTGCGGACAGCAATGACAGCTGGGCCCGCGACCATGGCGCCCTGACCACGCTTGTCGGTGATGAGCCCCTGCTGAACGATTTTGTATTCAACGGCTGGGGCGGCAGATTCGAGGCTGCGCTCGATTCGGCCATACCGCGGCAGCTCCAGGCCCAGCACGCCTTCGGCAATACCCCGATGCAGAAACACGACCTGGTACTGGAGGGCGGTGCGATCGAAACGGACGGCTTCGGCACCCTGCTGGCCACCCGTTCATCGCTTATTAGCGCGCACCGGAACTCGGCGCAGAACCAGCAGACGGTCGAATATGCGCTGGAAAACCGGCTGGGTCTCGAACGTTTCCTCTGGCTGGACCATGGCCACATCAGCGGGGACGACACCGATGGCCATATCGATACACTTGCGCGGTTTGCAGATCCGCAGACCATTCTTTATGCCACTGCACCGCCAGGCGACAGTGACCATGCCGGCCTTGCTGCAATGGCCGAGCAACTGCGCTCATTCAGAACCGCCGACGGCGGCCCTTACCGGCTAATCCCCCTGCCTTTCCCCGGTATCCACCTGGATCATAACGGCCTCCGCCTTCCTGCCGGTTACGCAAACTTTCTGATTATCAATCGTGCCGTGCTGCTGCCGACCTACGGCATCCCTCAGGACGATGAGGCCGAAGCAATAATCCAGGAGGCATTTCCCGATCGCGAGATCGTGACCATCGACTGTCGGCAGATCATTCAGCAAAACGGCAGCCTGCATTGCCTTACCATGCAGTTTCCCCGACAGGTCGCGCTACATGACGGCCAGGGGTTCATTGCCGCATGAACAAGACAGCGATGCGCGTTGCCCTGCTCCAGCATCCAAATCAGGGCAGCGCGGAGGCCAATCTGGATTACATCGGCGACGGGATCGCCGCCGCAGCGAAACAGGGCGCCAAGCTGATTCTGCTGCAGGAACTGCATAACGGCCCCTACTTCTGCCAACGTGAAGATCTGGCCAGTTTCGAACTGGCCGAAACCATTCCCGGACCCAGCACCGAGCGGTTGGGCATGCTCGCCAAGCGCCACGGGGTGGTGATTGTCGCCTCCCTTTTCGAGCGCCGCGCAACCGGCCTCTACCACAACACCGCCGTGGTCCTGGAAAGTGACGGCAGCCTGATTGGCAGGTACCGCAAGATGCACATACCCGACGATCCGGGCTTCTACGAGAAATACTATTTCACGCCGGGTGACCAGGGGTTCCGGCCAATCGATACCTCGCTCGGCCGACTTGGTGTGCTCATATGCTGGGACCAATGGTTTCCAGAGGCCGCGCGGCTGATGACGCTGGCGGGCGCGGAGCTGTTGCTCTATCCGACTGCGATCGGCTGGGATATGCGTGATGATCCCGGGGAGCGCGAACGACAACGGGAAGCCTGGCTGACCATCCAGCGTGCCCACGCGGTGGCCAACGGTATACCCGTTTTGTGCTGCAATCGGGTCGGGTTCGAGGCCGCTCCGCAGGCAGGTGAGCCCGGCATCAAATTCTGGGGAAGCTCGTTTGTTTGCGGCCCCCAGGGTGAATGGCTTGGACGCGCAGAAGAACAGCCCGAGGTATTGCTTGTCGAGATAGACATTGGACGAAGCGAAGCCGTCCGCAGGGCCTGGCCGTTTCTTCGCGACCGCCGTATCGATGCCTACCAGGGACTTGGCAAACGCTTCCTGGATTGAGCGCTAGGGGTTAGAGGATGTCGAGCCAGACGGCAACCGCCTGCAGGAGCACATCGCCGCGGCCCTCAAAATAGTGATCTGAATCCGCGATCATCAATTGCGCACTCTTCTCGTTGCCACGCCTCTCCATAGCCCGCAGGCGCTCGGGCGCCATGCGCAGTACCGCCGAAAAATGATTTTCCGCATAGACATCCAGGAGCGGTATTTCCATCTGATCGAGTGCGAACGGCTCGCGCATGGGCTGGCCAAAGTCCGTTGCACCCATCCCGATGCCGATAAAGGCGTCGAGCGGTTCGGGTCCCATTCGGTCCCTGGTATGTATCCAGTGCTGAGCCATGTGCGCGCCACAACTGTGTGCAAGAAGCACCGCACGCGCGGTCGCGTTCCTACTTACCTGCGCAATCGCCGCCTCGATCCGGGGATTCGAAGCATCGAAGATCTCGACATAGTCGAAGTACATGGCATTCTTGGCCAATACCGGCACTTGAATGGACAGCGTGTCCCAACCGCTTTCGGTCAGTCCAACGCGCAGCGGCTGCACCACGTTGTCCCAGTCGGGATGAAAACCACGACCGTGCAAAATGATCACCGTGCCCTTGGTCGGCATGTTCACGCTTCGCGTATGAATATCCAGGAACCGCAGGCCTTCACGCGTCTGCAGATCGACGGGGTCGCCGTCCAGGATGGCGTCGACGATCTGCTGCGCCATCCTTTGTTCACGCATGAGGTCGGGCACGCCGGAGCCCGCCTGATCCGCAGTTGTGCCGGAGGCCGCGATACACAGCAGGATGACTAAAGGCGCCGCGCGGGTCTGCGAAGAGCAAGCAGATACGACGCTATTGAATACGCCGACACGCTGAAAACTCACGCAAAACGCTTCAAAAATAGATGTTTTTGATTTTAAAACAGCGTATTAGCCCTGTTTTTTAAAGTAGTAAGATGTTTTCAGTCTGGACTGTCGGGGACCTCTACCAATTCACGATCAGCCATCTTGGCGCCAAAAAATCCCGGCCCTGCGTTGTGAATCTTCGCAATAGCCAGCAATTACGCTGCACAGGGAATTGCGAGTGCCGCGATGACAGGATGTCATGTAGCGGCCGTGAGATTTGCGCCTTGAAGACATCGCCTGGAGCGATGTTTCGCGAAAGCCCCGAAGGGGTGAGGCGCAAGGAAGCGCCGAACAGCCGAGCCTTTCTGATCACCGATCTGATCTGCCCGGAATTATTAGAGGTCCCCTATATTTGACGTCATCCTGACAGGCGTCAAAAACACTGTGTGCGATTGCCGATAATGTCGTCGCCTGAGGGATAAGGCCGCACAGAGCCTCTCAAAAATAAAGATCAACGGGCAGTCCTCCTTAGAAGGGAGCTTTTTGTCATGCGTGCAATCCTGATTCCTTTGGCCACCGTTGTCCTTGCGCTGTCATCACAGACCGCAGTCTCTGCCGGCGCCTGTATCGACCGGAATGTAATTCTGGCTGACGCGACCGAAAAAGACGGGACCGAAAAAAAAGACAAAAAAACAGGGCGTGGGTGATGAAGAACCCGAATGTGAGTAAGCTGCGAGCAAGCCGATCCTTGAAAGGCGACCCGGTCGACATGAAAGTCGGACGAAATTCGACGCAATAACTCGACAAGATATCCATGTAGGAGGAAACAGCAGGATGAAATTGAACAAGATTACCTCTGCCACCATTGCCGTATTGGCCGTCGTACTCGTCAGCAATGCATCTGCAGCGGATTTGGCCGTGGGCATTTCCCGTTCAATGGACAAGTTCGAGGGCACTTTAAATGGCGAGAAAGTCACCATCATGCGCAATCAGAACCAGTCCGCGACGGTGAATCCGGCATTCGCCAAGACCTCGCGCAAATGCCCCCCGTTCTGTATCCAACCCATCCGTCTTTCGCCTGGCGTTGAGACCATCGGTGAGTTGGAAATCATCGATTACGTGAAAAAGATGGCGGCAGGTGACGACAGCATCGTGCTGATTGATTCAAGAACCCCTGACTGGGTCGCCAAGGGAACCATCCCCGGTTCCATGAACATCCCCTGGACCAAGCTCAACCCGGCGAAAGGAGCGGACCCGATCTCGGTCAGCGAACTCCTGACCGGCCGGTTCGGAGCCAGGGAGTCGGAGGGCCTGTGGAATTTCGATGACGTCAAGACGCTGGTCTTGTTCTGCAACGGCATGTGGTGCGGTCAGTCCCCCAACAATATCAGCAACCTGTTGCGATTCGGTTATCCGGCGCACAAGATCAAGTGGTATCGGGGCGGAATGCAGGACTGGGAAATCCTTGGCCTGAGCAGCGTCAAGCCAAAATCCTGAAAGCCTGACAAAGCCATCGTACAGGCTGCTGTGCGCTCGGCACTGGGTAACAATCCCTCTTGTGACGGTCACAGGCGGCCGCGTGGTCGCCCGGACCCTTCCTCTCCCAGTCCATGCCCAAGGCCGGGAATGGAAACCGGGATTCACGCAGCTGGGTGGAGAGATGATCATGTACCGATCGCTGATACTCGCTTTGCTGATCTGGGTAACGGCCGCAGATACACAAGCCGCAAAGACCGTCTATACGGAATACGAAGAACCCAAAGTCGTGTTCGACTTCTTCTTCGCTGATCCGCGCCATATCAGCAGTGGACTCTACTGGGTCCGCGCATACATGAATCCCCTGATCGAGGAGCCCTACAATCTGGCACCTGAGTTCATGGGTATCGTCGTGGTGATCCACGGTACCGAGATTGTCACGCTCGCCAAGCACAACTACGGCAAATACAAAGAAAGCGTCGAACGGATGCGCTATTACGCCAGCCTGGGCGTGCAGTTCAGGGTCTGCGCATTGGCAGCGGAGGATTTCGGCTACACGGCAGACGCCTTTCATGAATTCGTCAGCGTCGTGCCTTCCGCAATAACGGAGATCGCTCATTGGCAACAAAAGGGCCATGGCCTGGTGATACCGCAGATCCGGGAGAAGATTTTCACGACCGAGGAGATCCGCTAACCGTTAGAAATAGCGGCTTACTTTAAACTCTATATAGTCGTCATTGCGCAGACCGAACACAGTATCGCTGTCATCGACGTTATCCCAGAAACGTGCCTGCAGGCCGATTTTCCAATCGTTACCCACCCGCCGGCTGGCTTCGAGGTTGAAGAAACGGGTGCCGTTTTTCCAGTCTCCGACCACGCCGGTCAGCAACTCTGCGCCATCGACGTCATTTGCCGCCCAGCGCAGGCCAAGAAAGACATCCCGATTGAAGGGGGTGGTCGCCGAACTTCCGCGTTCATCCCACATGAACTCGGTCAGTACGCCGATATCACTGCTGCTGTCAGCTATGCCGTAAAACGTATATTCGAAACCACCGGTCGCTGCAAAAAACGACGGGCCGTGACCCTTGCGGTGGATACCCTCGAATTTCCATAGCCAGTCACCGACGACCCCCTGCAGATCGACGCTGCTTTGATGGATGATCTTGTAGCGTGGAATCAGAACCGGCAGACCATCGTCGTCGAGCCCCGGCCTGTAACTGGGTTCTCTACCGGTGCCGTAAAAATGTGCAATGCCGAGATCCCAGTCACCCAGGTTGTGCCACCATCGCAGCGCGACGTCGGGATGGTACTCTTCCCGGCTGTTTTCGTACTCGGTGAGTTCAGCCGCCACCCTGGGCTGTGATCGCGGCCGGCCTTCGGCGGAGGGGAAATTACGTTCCCTGAAATACGGCATCAGAAACAGGTCCAGCACGCCCCAATCTCTCTCCAGCGAGGCCTTGATCATGGGCTGACCGAGTTTCTGCTCGCCGTCGCGGTTTTCCACATTGTCGGTCTGATTGATGATATCGACCAGGTGATAGACCTCGGTCACGCCCCAGAAAACCTTGTCGACGCCCACACGCACCTCCAGACCTTCATCACTGTAAATCCAAACCGCCTCACGCAGGTCGACATGCGTGCGTTTGTAGTCACGCTGATCGAGCCGACCAAACGGCTTGATCGTGAAACTCTGTCGTCCCTCATCCCAACTGGTGTAGTACTCGACCTCGCCACTGAGCGAGAGATTACTGTCATATTGGGCGGGATCGAGCGCAGACTGGGTAAATCCGCGCATCTCAAGTGCGATTTCGCCGCGCCATTCCCCCTGCACGACTCCGTGGGCGCAAAGTATCAGGATCAGTCCGAGGATTTGCCCGTCTAGTGCAGTGCGCCGCAATAGATGGGACATTAGAACGCGTCTCGTTTTGCGGCATGCAAGGCGCGAGGCGGAGTCATAGCCTGGACTATGGCGACAACGAGCAACGCCGCATGGCGCGAAACGGGGCCGTTATAAGTTCCAGATAGGGCGGCGCACTGCACTAGGGTCACTTGGCACGTTTGAGGCTGTTATTGGTGAAATCGGAATCGTCCAGATCCAGACGAAACTGGTAATCCTCCCAGGTCAGCAGCGTGCTTTTACCGGTCTGATGATTCTCCATGTACATCTCGCGCGCACGCCAGTATTGGTCCAGATACTGAACGTAACCGGTGAAGTTGAGCGTCTTTAACAGGCTGTCCTTGCGGTCGTAAAACTCGATCTTGATTGGCCTGTACTCCGCCTGATCGATCCAGATCAGCTGGCGTTTGTAACCCGAATTCTCATCGACCGGGTCACGCTCGACGATAAACATAGCCTGACCATCCAGGATGTCGTCCTTCACATAGCGGTAGGTATATTTTTCGACCTCTTGCGAAGCGAGATCCTCATAGGCGAACTCGCTCCCCATGAATGGGCCGGACTTGTTGCGCGAGGAGATGCGTTTCACCCGCTTGAGCGCGGGCAGATAAAGCCACTGATCATCCGCCTCGATCTTGTGCGAGAAGGTCAGCAGCGCCGTCCCTTTGACGTCACGCGGCTGGTCGAAGATGATCATTGTCTTGTCGCCGTCTCCCGCTACCTCCAGCGAGCGGGTCCGCATATTGCGCAGGCTTTCCTTGCCGTGCTTGTTGCGCAACAGCATGGTCAGTTCGGCCTTGAAATTCTGATAACCGGTATCGCGGCGGTCGGCCTCGAGCGCGATCTTGAGTCCTCTGTCCGCGTCGGCATCAGCCCAAACAGCGCCGGCACCGAGAAGGCTAAGTACGATCAACAGTCGTCGTGCGGACATTCTCGAGACCTCCAAACTTCATCAAAAGGGGGGGCAGGAAAAGGAAATCGGCGACCAGCGCCAAGGCTATGGTAATCGACGTCAGGAGACCCATGCTGGAATTCAGCTCAAAGGTCGACAGGGCCAATATGCCAAAACCAATGATCAGCACCAGCGAAGTGACCCACAGTGCCGTACCTACCGTGGAAAAGGCGTAGCGCACGGCATCCTCGGGACCCAGCCCCTGCTCGCGTTGGGCACGCAAATACTTGCTCAGAAAATGCACCGTGTCGTCAACGACGATGCCAATGGTGACGCCGGCCACCACCGACATGGCAAGACCGATCTGACCGACAAAGACACCCCAGAGTCCGTATGCCATCCCGATCGGCACAAGGTTGGGAATAATGCTCAAGAATCCAATGCGAACGGAGCGCAGGGCAAGCAGCAGAATCGCGGAGATCAGTACCAGTGCGACCGTCGTGCCCTTCAGCATGGATCGGATGTTGCGATGCCCGATGTGCGCAAACATGATTGCCGAACTCGCGCCATCAACCTGCATATGCGCAGGCGTGTTTTCTGCCAGCCAAGCCTTGGCGCGGGCCTCTGTCGCCAGCAGGTCCTCCGTGGAGGTGGTATCCATCGTGACAGTCATGCGCGTTGCGGTCTTGGAGATATCGATCTGGTTATTGAGGTCCAGTCCGAATGGCAGGGAGAACTCGTACAACAGCAGATACTGGGCCGACAGTTCATTGCTTTCCGGCAATCGATACCAGGCGTCATCGTCACCATGCATATTCCTGTTCAGACGCTTCATGATGTCGGTGATCACGTTCACATGCATCACCCCGGGCTGGGACCGATACCAGTTTGCAAATGCCTCCACATGCTCGAGAAACCCGGGATCCGAGATATTTGTATCACCATCCGTCGGCAACGAGTATTCGACCAGATAGATGCCGGTAAGATTGCGGGTCGTAAACTCGGTGTCTGCGCGAAACGCGATCTCTTCGTCGAAGTATTTCACGAACACGTCGTTGAGCTGATTACGCGGCACCTGCGACACCAGGGCAAAGATGATGAACGCCATCCCCCAGAAAAGAACGGCGCGGCGCCGGATGACGAACTCGGCGAAGGCATCCATCGGAGTTTTATGTTCTTCGCTTTGCCACCTGACACGCACCGGCAGCACTATCATCAGGGCGGGGAAAAAAGTGACCGAAAGAATGAATGCCGCGGTCACTCCCATGGCGGCCATATTGCCGAGATCCCGGAACGGCGGTGCCTCGCTGAAGTTCAGGCTCATGAACCCGATCGCTGTTGTCAGCGAGGTCAGAAACACCGGAGAGAGGTTGATACGGAGGCTCTCAGCCATCGCGGCATATTTGTCCATCCCCCGGCGCATGCCATGCAGAAAAATCACCACGATATGAACACAATCAGCGACAGCCAGGGTCATCACAATGACCGCCACACTCGTGGATGGGGGACTCATCTTGATGCCCAGCCAGCCGGTCAGGCCCATGGTGCAAACGATGGTCATCAGAATAACCAGTGCGGTGGCGAGCGTGCCCGACACCGATCGCAGCAGCAAGGCGAGCACGAAAAGTATGATTATGAACATCAGGGGGTATAGGGTCTGCATGTCCGCCATCGACGCCTGCGCAAAGGCGTTGTTCATGATCACCATGCCAGTCAGGTAAACGTCCACACCGGGATCGCGCGCACGCACCCGGTCGGCAAGGCGCTCGGCAAATTCCCCAACTTCCGGTACCTCCGTGAGTTTTTTCTCCGCCAGCTGAATGGTGACGTTTACTCCGCTGACGTGCGCGCTCGGCGAGATGAGGCGATTTCGCAGCAAGGGCTCGGCGACGGCAATGCGCTCTGCCTGCGCCAGTTCGGCGATCGAGAAATTTGCCGCGTCGACGACCAGGTCACGTACCAGCAGGTCATCACCATCGGCACTCGTGTGTTGGAAGTTGGTCACCGAGTCGACTCGAATGGAGTATGGGATCTGCCAAGCCTCTTTGGTCAGCCACTCGATCGTCGCAAGGGTCTCCCGTTTGAAAATCCTGCCGTCTTTGGGCGCGATCACGAACAACACATTGTCGTTCTTGGTGTAGGTATCCTGCAGTGCCTCGAAAGCCCGCAGCTGCGGATTCTCCTCGCTGAAGAACATGCGGTAGTCGTTGCTGAAGGTGATCAGGCGCGCGCCCGTGCCGAGGCCCGTTACGATCAGCAGGGTGCCGACAATGATCCACCAGCGGTGCGCCAGGACACCACGACTGAAGGCCTCAGTCATCATTGATCCTTCGCTTTTCGACCCCAGGGTCAAGCAGAGACTGCAGATAATCTATAAACCTGCCGCCAGAAGATGCACTCATCATCATCGATGGGTTAAAGTTTCGACCAGTATCGATGACCAAGCGGCGAAGTCAATCGCCCGGCACCCCTGGTTCGCGAAGGTTCACCAGAATTGATCCTGCCACGCGGACCGGGTTGTGAGAAAATGCCGGATTTCCGCCGACAACCAGCAAAGATCCGTGAAATCCGCAGCACCCCTCTTACCCAAATCCCACGCAGAGCCCGCGCATTGGGGAAATTGCGTTGGCGGAGCGGCCGGTTATGCGATCGCGCGTGCAGTCGGCCAGGCCACATCACCCCTGCTGGTCGTCACCGCCGATGTGCAGGCTGCAGCCCGCCTTACAGATGCGATTCGTTTCTTTCTCGACGACCAGTCGACCGAGATTCTGAATTTTCCGGATTGGGAAACCCTACCCTATGACGTCTTTTCACCCCTGCCCGAACTGGTATCCCAACGGCTGCTGACGCTGCATCGGCTGCGAAGACTCAAGCGGGGCGTCATCGTGGCGCCAGTGGCTACGCTGATGCAGCGTCTGCTGCCGGAATCATTTCTGGACGCGAACAGCCTGTTGCTGAAGGTTGGCGACGATCTCGATCTCGACGAGTTTCGTCGGCGTCTGGAGACCGCGGGCTACCAATGTGTATCACAGGTGATGACGCACGGGGAGTTTGCTGTGCGCGGCTCCCTCATTGACCTGTTTCCCATGGGCAGCGACTGGCCATTCCGTGTCGACCTGTTTGACCGTGAGATCGACTCAATCCGGGTCTTCGATCCGGAATCACAGCGCACCAACGAAAAGATCGATCAGATCTCGATGCTGCCGGCACGCGAGTTCCCCGTCGATGAGCCGGCCATTGCGCGTTTTCGCAAGGCCTATCGGGAACAGATAGAGGGGGATCCGCAGCGCAGCCTGATCTACCGTGGCGTAAGCGAATCGCAGTTTCCGGGAGGCATCGAGTATTACCTCCCGCTTTTTTTCGAGCACACGACGACCCTGTTTGATTACGTAGCTTCATCCAGCCTTGTCGTGTACGACCGCAAACTGAACGAAGAGGCCAGGTACTTTTTCGACAGCGTCGAAGAGCGTTACGAGCAACGCCGCTACGACCTCGAACGCCCGCTGTTGCCGCCATCCTCGCTTTACCTTGATCCGGATCAGCTGGCGGCTCGCATCTCGACACACTGCCGGGTTGAATTTCAGCCTGGCAGCGCTGATTGCCAGGCTTCTTCTGGGCATTGTTTCGACCTGCCCAGCAGACCGCTGCCGGCACTTGGCATGCGTGCCAAAGCCGCTAATCCGGCGCAGGCCCTGCAGGAAACCCTGCAAGCAGCCAGGGCACGGGTCCTGTTCGTGGCCGAAACCACCGGCCGGCGGGAGGCCCTGCTTGAAACCCTGCACCCTTTCGATATTCGCCCGAGTTATTGCGAGACCTGGCACGACTTTGTTGCCGGCGACACCTCACCCTGTATAACGGTCGCACCGCTCGAATCGGGCCTCTGGCTGACGCAGGATGCACTGCTGCTCATTCCGGAGGCACTGCTGCTTGGCGAGCGCGTCAAACAAAGGCGGCGCCGAAAAGGTCAGGACCCTGACCAGATCATACGCAACCTTGCCGAACTCACGGCCGGCGCCCCTGTCGTGCACGAGGAGCATGGAGTCGGTCGTTTTCTCGGTCTGCAGACGCTCGAGATCGGTGGTGGCAAGAACGAATTTCTGACCCTGGAGTACGCCCGGGGCGACAAGCTGTACGTGCCCGTCTCGTCTCTGAACCTCATCAGCCGCTATACCGGGGCATCACCGGAATCCGCACCACTGCACCGCCTTGGCAGTGATCAATGGGAAAAAGCGCGTAAGCGGGCGGCCGAAAAAGTCCACGACGTGGCGGCCGAACTGCTCGATATCTATGCACGCAGGGAGGCACGCAGAGGGACGGCGCTGCCACTTCCCGAAGACGACTACCGCCAGTTTGCGGCCGACTTCGAGTTCGAGGAAACCCCGGATCAGGACGAGTCCATCAGCGCCATCATCGCCGACATGACCTCTACGAAACCGATGGACCGCGTGGTCTGCGGCGACGTTGGATTTGGAAAAACCGAGGTCGCGATGCGGGCTGCCTTCTTTGCCGCCAACGCAGGCAAACAGGTGGCTGTTCTGGTGCCCACGACGCTCCTCGCACAGCAGCATTATCAGAACTTTTCCGACCGTTTTGCGGACTGGCCGTTCAAGATTGAAAGCCTGTCGCGTTTTCGTTCAGTCCGGGAAACCAATCAGGTCTTGAAAGGACTGAAGGAAGGAACGATCGATATCGTTGTCGGCACCCATAAACTGCTTGGTCAAGGTATCAGTTTCAAGGATCTGGGCCTGGTTATCGTCGACGAGGAGCATCGATTCGGTGTGCGTCACAAAGAGCGACTGAAAGCCCTGCGTGCGGAAGTCGACATCCTGACCCTGACCGCCACCCCGATCCCGCGCACATTGAACATGGCCATGTCCGGCCTGCGTGACCTGTCGATCATCTCGACCCCGCCTGCTGCACGCCATCCGATCAAGACGTTCGTGAATCAATGGAATGATGTGCTGATCCGCGAGGCCTGCCAGCGTGAAATCAATCGCGGTGGGCAAGTCTACCTGCTGCACAATGATATCGCTACGATAGAAAAAACCGCGGCCAAGATCGCCGAACTGGTGCCCGGATCTCGAGTCGAGATGGCGCACGGTCAGATGCGCGAGCGCGAGCTCGAGCGCATCATGCGCGATTTCTATCACCAACGATTTAATATCCTGGTGTGCACTACCATTATCGAGAGCGGCATCGATGTCCCCAGCGCAAACACCATCATTATTGACCGCGCCGACAAACTCGGGCTTGCACAACTGCACCAGTTACGCGGACGCGTCGGCCGTTCTCACCACCGTGCCTATGCCTATCTGATCTCACCGCCACCAAAGGTAATGACCGCCGATGCGCGCAAGCGGCTCGAGGCCATCGAGTCACTCGAAGAACTGGGTGCGGGCTTCACTCTTGCCACCCACGACCTGGAAATTCGGGGCGCCGGCGAACTGCTCGGAGACGAACAGAGCGGTCAGATCCACGAAATCGGTTTTACGCTCTATACTGAGATGCTCGAACGCGCCGTGCAGGCCATTCGCGCCGGACGGCAACCCGAGCTCGACCGCCCGCTCGATCACGGCACCGAGATTGACCTTCACATACCCGCGCTGCTGCCGGAAGACTACCTGCCCGACGTCCATGTCCGACTGATCCAATACAAACGGATTGCCTCGGCCGAATCCAGCGAGGAACTCCGCGAGCTCAAGATCGAGATGATCGATCGGTTCGGGCTGTTGCCGGAATCAGCCAGTAACCTGTTCGATGTCACGGAACTCAAACTGCACGCCCAACCGTTTGGTATGCGCAAGATCGAGGCGGGTCCGGCCGGCGGCAAACTGCACTTCGATGCCGAACCCAAGTTCGATGCGATGCGCTTGATAAGCCTCATCCAGACAAGACCCAGCGAATTCAGGCTGGATGGCGCAGACAAACTGAAGTTTTCTGCCGATCTGTCAGATCCGCAGAAGCGCGTAGCGTCCGTGAAAGCCATACTTGACCAATTGGTCGGTATACAGTGAACTGGCGCCGTATGAACACGAACCCGATCAGTGCCGGGATCCACAGGATCCTGCTTGTGTTTCTTTTTGTTGTCACGTCGGCGGCGGTCCAGGCTGACGTATACGATTTTGAGATCGTCGTGTTCGAACGTCCCAATGGCGGCGCAAATGAATTCTGGCCGGCTGAGCCCGGCGAGCCCGACCCGTCCATTGCGAAAGGCCGGCTCAATTCGGCCGGCGCAAGCGGCGGTGCCACGCTATTGCCTGCCTCGGCAAAGGCCCTTGGGCCAAGCGTCTATACGCTGAAAAAGAAAGGTATGATTGTCCACGACCATCTGGCCTGGCGGCAGGAAACACGCGGCAGGAACAGCAATACCTGGTATTGGATCGGCGGCGGAAGGCTCAGCGGGCTCATTCGGATGAGTCAGGGCCGCTACCTGCACCTGGACACCGACCTGATTTTGCGTGATGCGGTTTCATCCCAACCCTACCGCATCAAATTACACCGGCGGATGCGAAGTGATGAACTGCATTATGTCGACCATCCCAGGCTCGGCATCCTGATACGGGCCGAACGTTACCGTGCGGCTGCCCCTACCGATGATGGTGCCGGTGCGGCGGGTTCCGGAGAACCCAAGCCTGCCTCCCCGCTGTCGACGGACAAACCGAGCTGAACCGGTCAAAGCAGGTGCAACGCTACTGACGTCCTCTT